>SKED01000039.1_pt1 | contig 144175 bp, 170 predicted proteins | sample 4826651 | NCBI WGS metagenome assembly SKED01 (sample SAMN11008818, study PRJNA524170) | human gut metagenome | biome: Human fecal sample; material: Feces; isolation source: fecal sample from pouch patient p19 | host: Homo sapiens | place: Israel: Tel-Aviv | collected 2016-06-28 | reverse complement strand
AGATGAAATTACATGGTACTCAAACGTTTTGTGAAATCGCTTGACTTCAGACTTCAGTGTTGGGTTTGGAAGAAGATAAAATTACATGGTACTCAAACAATTCAGTTCCATTTATATGTTACACACTCGATTTGGAGGGGTGTGAAATTGCAGGGTTCTCAAACTTGCTATTGCGCTGCAAAGACAAAGAAATTGCAGGGCACTCAAACATTTACTGGCTGATCGTTACGGCAGCAAAGGGTTTGGCAGAAGATAAAATTACATGATTCTCAAACTTTTTCATTGTTATTCCCGCTTTGGAGAAGGGCAAAATTGCATGATTCTCAAACTGCGGTGCAAACACTTACAGGGTTTGACGGGGTGTGAAATTACATGGTTCTCAAACACAGATGTCGCAGGCGTAGCACAATCTTCGGCTTTGGAGAAGAGTAAATTGCATGGTACTCAAACTCTGCGGTGCGCAAGGGCAATCGGGAGAAAGGTTTAGAAGAAGATGAAATTACATGGTTCTCAAACGATTTAGTTCCATTTATATGTTACACACTCGATTTGGAGGGGTGTGAAATTACATGGTTCTCAAACATGTACCATAACATCATCAGCATCATCCTGGGTTTAGAAGGGTATGAAATTACATGGTACTCAAACAGTCGTTTAGAGTGATTTGAGCAATGTCTCGTTTTAAAGGTATCTGTTTTTACATAAGCTTAAACGGTTAATAATCGCACATGTTGCTTTGTAATTATTATACCATATCCTGATAGAAAAGCAAACATTTGTTCTATTTGTAGGTGCAAGAAAATGTCGACCATTTCTCGGTATTGGTTGAATGTGGGGCACAAGCAGTGATACCGTAGCGATAAAATCAATCTGCAATGCCTATTGCTTATATGGGCATCGGAACCCGAGCGCATAGAATCATAACAATAATACCAATCAGTATAGTTACGATAAAAATAATGCATGCAATCTCAATTTTATATTCTTCTTTGTGCAGTTTGAACGCTGCAATGAGAACAATTGCACTTGCAAGTGCGATAATACCTATTCCTTTCCATAACCATGAAAGTTCATGTATTACCTGCATTGGGGTCACTTCCTTTCTGAAATCTTGTAGAAAAAATATGGGATAGGATCACCCCACGTGTGTGGGGAAAAGGCTTAAAATTATCCCGGTAACAATGGTCCATATTAGCCATCTACATTTATAAATACCAAAAATCTGATTTTTGTAACACAAGAACAAATTGCATAAAAAACTCCGTCTAACCGCAAGGGTATAGATGGAGTAGGAATTTTCGGTTGTGTGGGTGTTAATTTGACTGAGGGATATGCAGTATTTTGGCGGTTTCAAGCCATGCGATTTCATTGGACTCCAGCTCTTTGATTGCCTCAAGGCGAGTATCTCCTTGGGCGACACAGCCTTTCAAATGCAGGCTCTTGGCGATCCAGACACGATGCCCATTGACGCTCTCACGGCTTATGGCGTAGGGATACAACATGAAGAACAGCTCCTTTAGCAATAAAAACGGATTCATATGACAAAGTGTAGCACAAGGCACGAGTATGCAGATTTTGAAGGTAGAGGATTTTGCATAGGTCTCAAACTGGGGTACTTGCACTTCTTCCGCCGACAGCGGTTTGGATATATTTCGTTTTACATAGGTCTCAAATATTCAAATCTTTACGCGAGGTTTTAGAAGTAAGTGATTTTACATAGGTCTCAAACCTGGACTTCAAGTAGCCGCTCGAGTTCGCCGTTTTAGAAGTAAGTGATTTTACATAGGTCTCAAATTTCTACTCTAAAAACCCGAGGTTTGGAGGTGTATGGTTTTACATAGGTCTCAAACCTGGTGGTCTTTATACTCGAACACCGGCAGAGGTTTGGAAGTATTTCGTTTTGCATAAGTCTCAAACGATTTCAGACGTCAACTCGCCAACCAGACGGGTTTGGAGATATCTCATTTTATATAGGTCTCAAACCGCAGCAAGGTCAATTCTCTTTGCACTGTGAGGTTTGAAGGTATTTCGTTTTGCATAGGTCTCAAACCATATCGAGCAAAAAGCGGGGATAAGCGAGAATTTTGGAGGTATTTAATTTTGCATAAGTCTCAAAACCTCAAAGATCACTGATAAAACGATGGGTAGATAATTTAACATAGGACTCAAAAGCCAGTCCAAAAGACTTTACATATGAGAGAAAGAGGGGGTTAATCTCTCCGGGTAGCTTTGTTGTAATCAGCCTGTCCAGCCGCAATAACAGCGGTCACGCAAACGACCGTTGCGAAAAGAAACAGGCCAGCAATAATGCCGATGATAAACAAGTAAATCGCCTCCTGTATAAGCGAAAATGGTTGTGAATTTACAAGGTTAAGTAACTCAAACGCGCGTAGCGGTACGGGATAGCCGCTGAAAGAGGTTTGACATAGGGCTCAAACCCTGATGGAACGGATATTTCATATCCGGTTGGAGGTGGATAGTTTTACATAGGTCTCAAACCAGATTACAAAAGACTACGATATGCTTTAGAGGTGTAGATAATTTTTACACAGGACTCAAATTCTCGATCAGTCTCAAACCAGAAGACTACGATATGCTTTAGAGGTGTAGATAATTTTTACACAGGACTCAAATTCTCGACCAGATGGCTGATGATTGGAAGGTGTTTGATTTTGCATAGGCCTCAAACGGGCGGCTGCGGAACTGTAACATACATTGCGTTTTAGAGGAAAGTAATTTGCCATAGGTCTCAAACCACGCTGCTAAAATGCATGTAATTAGGCCTCAAACCGCAAGAACGGCAGCTACATTACCGATCAGGGTTTGGAGGCATATGGTTTCACATAGGTCTCAAACTAAGCGCGAACCTATGTTGGAATGCCGTCGGTTTTGAAGGTGAGTCATTTTACATAGATCTCAAACGGCATTGAAAGAAGTTCGTCTTAGAAATGTTTGATTTTACATAGGTCTCAAACGGGGAAGAGGCGTATTTTTTTCGCGCGCCAGGTTTGGAGGTGTTTAATTTTACATAGGTCTCAAACAAGTTAGTTGACCTCACTACAACAGATGTCGTTTTGTTGGTATGTTGTTTTACATAGGGCTCAAATGACCGGTCTGAACGGTGATAATAAGGTAAATGATTTCACATAGGTCTCAAACAGCGCAAGCGCTCGGAGTGGGGCGGGATTTAGAGGTGTAAGGTTTTACATAAGTCTCAAACCTCTGAAATTTTTCTCCTTACAATTTAGAAGCAGATATTCACATAGGTTTCAAGCAGCGGATTCCAATCCTTCATCATTCTGGAAAGGTTTAGAAGAAAGTAATTTTACATAGGTCTCAAACCCGGTCGAATTCGAGGGTCTCGACATTCGTTTTAGAAGTGTTTGATTTTGCATAGGTCTCAAACAAAACAAGCGTAAACAGGGAGTTCGTGTACGGTTCGGAGGTATTTAATTTTACATAAGAATCAAACCGCAAGAACGGCAGCTACATTACCGGTCAGGGTTTGGAGGCGTTTGATTTTACATAGGTCTCAAACAAGCGAATGGTCATGCTCAGCTGACCGCATGTTTTGAAGATGTGCGATTTTACATAGGTCTCAAACAATGAACTACCGCCAAAGAAATCAACAGCGGTTTTGAAGGTGAATCATTTTACATAGGTCTCAATTCTCGATGATCTGAAAAAGAATCTGAAGAAGAGTTTTGGAGGTATTAATTTTACATAGGACTCAAGCCTGGAGCTCGATGAAAGCGGAAATTAGGTAAGTTTGGAGGTGTTTGATTTTACACAGGTTTTAAACGGAGGTACGCTATGGATTTGTCTGAGGTTTGGAAGCATCTTATTTTGCATAGGTCTCAAACTCTGTACGCAGCTCCACACGGAAACAAGACTTTAGAGATGAGTAATTTTACATAGGCCTCAAACAAACAAACAATCACATATTTTCATGGAGACATTCATCGCCGCAATAACAACGCATCGCAAGTGTACCTTTACTATGACGATTGATGATTTCAAATGCCGTATGCGTGGGCATCTCTATAATCCAGAATCCATTGCGGCAATAGCTCTTCGGCGGAAGATAACCGAATTCGAAGAGATCTTGTTTAATTGTCTCAACTTCAGCTTCGGAATCACACATGCTTAAAGGCCAAATGACCAGTGTGTTGCGGTTAGCGAAATTAGACTTTAGATATGAACGAAGCATATCGTCAATGGTTACATGTTCTAATTTCATAATAGCCTTCTTTCTTTGAACGCAACATTTGCTTTGTAATTATTATACCATATTCCAGTGAAAAAGCAAACAATTGTTCGATGCCCGGACTTATGCAGTTTTTGCATTAGCGAAAGGGAAGTGAACTGTGATATACTACAAAATTTGCGTCAGAATCGCTAATATGGCAGGGGACAAGTAGTTCGGAAAGAACCCCTTACTCTTGCCCGTATCGTGCCTCATACGCCGTCTACACGTCGCTACAGCCTATTCCATTTTGCACTTAGCAGGGTTGACATTGGTATGGTATAATGCAGGGTTTGGGCACTTTTTATTTGTCCGGAGCAAAAATAGTCTTCAAATAAGAAAGAGAAAAGAGGTGTGAAAAATGAGAAAAATGGTCTATCTCCCATATGTTCGTTTTGAGCAGGAAGAAGGAGAAGGTCGAGGCTGGCATGGAACAGAGTTCATGCCGGACTGTCTCTATTAAGTTGCGGATGCTTGATACTGCGCAGGTGGAATACCGGAAACTGAGCGAGGTTCATCTGCAGTGTCGTGTAGACGATAATCAGCCTGAGTGATTGGGCAAAAAGAAAACCTCTGCTCATATTGAGCAGAGGAGTGTAGAAGCCAAGGCCCATCAGCTTTTACGCCTAACAAAACCATAGTAACACCTCCGTGGAATCACTCCCACATATGTGGGGAAAATTGCTTTGTAATTATTATACCATATTCCAGCAAAAAGCAAATTTGTTCCATTTATCGGTGGGAGAAAATGCCAACCGTTTCTCGGTATCGGTTGAACGCGGAACGCCAGAACGGTGGGGTTTTAACGTGTCATTTGTATGGTTTTTAACGTGTGGAATACAAGCAGTGATATTGTAACGCTAAAAAGTCATCAAATGACACGATAAAAAGTGTCGGTAATGAAATCCTCATTACCGGCACTTTTTTATTTGTCCGGAGCAAAAATAGTCCTCAAATAAGAAAGGGAAAAGAGGTGAGAAAAATGAGCAAAATGGTCTATCTCCCATATGTTCGTTTTGAGCAGGAAGAAGGAGAAGCGGAGGGTATCGGCTGGTACTTTACGCAGTATAATGCCGAAACAGGAGAAGGTCGAGGCTGGCACGGAACAGAGTTCATGCCGGACTGCCTCTTTGAAACGACATGCGAGGGCGGCGAACCGGAAACAAAGTTCTTTGATGTGAATACCAATGAACCGATCAAGCAGTGGAGTTGGCAGGAACCGCCGGATGACAATGCGTTCACGAGCTATGGCTCGCTGGATGAGTTTGTAGCGAATAATTCGCAGAAGGTGTTCCGCGTTGTTGACCTCCTCAATGAGATCCGCCTGACAAGCTGCAAAGAAGACATGGGATATGCGTTTTACCCTCTATCCACACCAAATTTTAAATAGCTCATCTCGTCGCAAATCTTGACAAAATCCGCAAAAACCGATACAATATAAAGGTTAAAAAGGAATTTCGGCTCCTGCTCTGACGGCGGGAGCCTTTTTGGAGGAAAACCATATGCAACTCACATTATGCTGCCCGACCCTGTTCGGGCTAGAGGGTATCGTCGCGGACGAACTGCGCTTCGGCGGCAGGCTGACCGACGTACACGCGGAAAACGGCCGCGTGCTGTTCACCGGCGACGAGAACACACTCGCGTGGGCGAACCTGAACCTGCGCTGCGCTGAGCGCGTGCTCATCCGCATCGGCACATTCAAAGCCAAAACGTTCGATCAGCTGTTCGAGGGCGTAAAAGCACTCCCGTGGGAGCAGTTCATTCCGGCGGACGGCGCATTTCCGGTCAAGGGTCACAGTCTGGACTCAGCTCTGCACTCGATTCCGGACTGCCAGAAGATCATCAAAAAGGCAGTTGTATCGCGCCTGGGCGCAAAGTACGGTCAAACCTGGTTTGACGAGATTGGCGAAAAGTATCAGATTCAGTTCGCCATCATGCACGATGTAGCCGAGCTGTACCTCGATACCTCGGGCGCCGGTCTGCACAAGCGCGGCTACCGCGCCAACAGCAACGCGGCGCCGCTCCGTGAGACGCTGGCGGCGGCTATGGTCAAGCTGGCGCGCTGGCGCGGACGCGACCCGTTCCTCGACCCGTTTTGCGGCTCGGGCACGATTGCGATTGAGGCGGCCATGATCGCGCAGCGCCGTGCGCCCGGTCTGCTGCGCCGCTTTGACGCGGAGAAGTGGAGCTGCTTTGACAGGTCGGTCTGGCAGCAGGCGCGCGAGAGTGCGCTCGACCTTGCCCAGCCGGACGCTAAATTCGATATCATCGGCAGCGACATCGACCCGGACTGCGTGCAGCTGTCCATTGAGAACGCGCGCAAGGCCGGTGTAGCCAACACGGTGTTTTTCGAGCGCGCGGACGCGACCAAGCGCGATTACAGCAATGCGGGCGTACTATTTGCCAATCCGCCGTACGGTGAGCGTCTGCTGGACTTGCAGCAGGCGGAAAAATTGTACGCCGACCTCGGCAGAGCGACGAAAAACAGCCCGATGAAGCAGTATCTGCTCAGCTCGGACCCGCTGTTCGAGCGCTGCTACGGCCGCAAGGCGGATAAGCGCCGCAAGCTGTACAACGGCATGATCAAGTGCGAGCTGCATATGTATTTTAAAGACCCGTCTGCATCGAACAGGGGAGAGAATAAGCACTCCGACCGACCGTCTGCTAAACGGCCGGCAAAACGCTGAGCGCTACAGGGCACTGTTCATAATTTGTTCAGAAAATTTTTGTGAAAATTCCGGATTACCCCCTTGCATATTGCGGCTCCTTGGTGTAAGATAATACTCGAAGTTAGCACTCGGGTAATTTGAGTGCTAACCCCCAACATTGTAAAATCTTATTTTTCATAGGAGGAATCCATTATGAAGCTCAAGCCCCTTTGCGACCGTGTAGTTATCAAGATGGTCGAGGCGGAGGAGACCACCGCAAGCGGCATTATTCTTACCGCATCCGCACAGGAGAAGCCCCAGGTTGCTGAAATCATCGAAGTAGGCCCGGGCGGCGTTGTTGACGGCAAGGAAATCAAGATGGAAGTTCAGAAGGGCCAGAAGGTCATCACCGGCAAGTACACCGGCACCGAGGTTAAGCTGGACGGCGAGAAGTATATCATCGTTCGTCAGAGCGACATTCTGGCAATCGTAGAGTAATTTTCAGGAGGTAATTCATCATGGCTAAGCAGCTTATTTACGGCGAGGACGCGCGCAAGGCTCTGCAGCGCGGTATTGATCAGCTCGCTGATACCGTTAAGGTAACCATCGGTCCGAAGGGCCGCAACGTTGTACTGGATAAGAAGTACGGCGGTCCGCTGATCACCAACGACGGTGTTACCATCGCTAAGGAGATCGAGCTGGACGACGCTTTCGAGAACATGGGCGCACAGCTTGTTAAGGAAGTTGCCACCAAGACCAACGACATCGCAGGCGACGGCACCACCACCGCTACCGTTCTGGCGCAGGCTTTCGTTCGTGAGGGTCTGAAGAACGTAGCAGCAGGTGCAAACCCGATGGTAATGCGCCGCGGTATCTCCAAGGCAGTCAAGGCTGCTGTTGCAGCGATTGCTGAGAACTCCAAGAAGGTTGACGGCACGAACGACATCGCCCGTGTAGGCGCTATCTCCTCCGGCTCCGACGAGATCGGCACCCTGATCGCAGAGGCTATGGAGAAGGTTTCCACCGACGGCGTAATCACCGTTGAGGAGTCCAAGACCGCTGAGACCTACTCTGAGGTTGTTGAGGGCATGCAGTTCGACCGCGGTTATATCACCCCGTATATGTGCACCGACACCGAGAAGATGGAAGCAAACCTGGACGACGCTCTGGTGCTGATCACCGATAAGAAGCTGTCCAACATTCAGGAGCTGCTGCCGATCCTCGAGCAGGTCGTTAAGGCCGGCAAGAAGCTGCTGCTCATCGCTGAGGACGTTGAGGGCGAGGCTCTGTCCACCCTGATCGTAAACCGTCTGCGCGGCACCTTCACCTGCGTAGCTGTTAAGGCTCCGGGCTTTGGCGATCGCCGCAAGGATATGCTCCGCGACATCGCAATCCTGACCGGCGGTACCGTAATCTCTGAGGAGGTTGGTATCGAGCTGAAGGACGCTACCATGGATATGCTGGGTTCTGCCCGTCAGATCAAGGTAACCAAGGAGAACACCACCATCGTTGACGGTGCTGGCGACAAGCAGGCTATTGCAAACCGCGTTGCTGAGATCCGCGGCGCAATCGAGCGCACCACCTCTGACTTCGACCGTGAGAAGCTGCAGGAGCGTCTGGCTAAGTTGGCCGGCGGCGTAGCAGTTATCAAGGTTGGCGCTGCAACCGAGACCGAGATGAAGGAGCAGAAGCTCCGCATCGAGGATGCACTGAACGCAACCCGCGCAGCTGTTGAGGAAGGCATCGTAGCAGGCGGCGGTGTAGCTTATGTAAACGCTATCGCAGCGGTTGAGGCTCTGGCTGCAGAGGCAACCGGCGATGAGAAGACCGGTATGCAGATCGTTGCACGCGGTCTGGAAGCACCGATGAAGCAGATCGCTGCCAACGCAGGCATCGAGGGCGCAATCGTTGTTGATAAGGTAAAGCACGCTGACAAGGTTGGCTACGGCTTTGACGCTGCAACCGAGACCTACGGCGACATGATCGCAAACGGCATCGTTGATCCGACCAAGGTAAACCGTTCTGCACTGCAGAATGCAGCATCCGTTGCTTCGATGGTCCTGACCACCGAGAGCCTGATTGCTGATAAGAAGGAGCCTGTTGCTCCGGCTCCGGCTGCACCGGATATGGGCGGTATGTACTAAGCAGTACCGAAAAACGCTGAAAACACTGGGGATTTCAAGGGTTAAAAGGAAAACTTACCATAAACTTACGACAATCGTCAGTGGAAAAGCATCAGATATGTACAAGGCCGACGCCTGCATTTTGCAGGCGTCGGCTTTTTCCGTTGTCGAAATACAGATGCAAATGTGCTTAATGGATTCTTCAATAGGCTTGAGATTTACCCGAAAATGAAAACAGAGCGCTTCACAGCAGTGAAACGCTCTGTTTTTGTATGAGTATCATCGGATTTGCGTGCGCCGGAGCTTTATGCAGCCATTGATCAGAAATTCGGATGAAGCAGTTCCGCGGCAGCCGGAGATTATTCGTACAGCGGGAACTTCTCGGTGAGTGCCAGAACGCGTGCGGAAATCTCGTCCTTCTTCTCATCGTAGTGGTAGATGCAGTCTGCAATGCAGTCCGCGATGACCTTCATCTCTTCCACACCCATGCCGCGGGTCGTAGCGGCCGGGGTGCCCAGACGAACGCCGGAGGTGATGAACGGGCTGCGCTTCTCACCCGGAACGGTGTTCTTGTTGGCGGTGATGTGAACCGAATCCAGACGCGCCTCCAGATCCTTGCCGGTGCACTCCTCGTCGGTCAGATCAACGAGCAGCAGGTGATTGTCGGTGCCGCCGGAAACCAGCTTGACACCGCGTGCCTGCAGCTGTGCAGCCATAGCCTTGGCATTCTCGACGATCTTGCGTGCGTACTCCTTGAACTCCGGCTGCAGTGCCTCGCCGAAGCAAACCGCCTTGGACGCGATAACATGCTCGAGCGGACCGCCCTGGGTGCCCGGAAATACAGCGGAGTTAATGCGCTTTGCCAGAACCGCGTTGTTGGTCAGGATCAGGCCGCCGCGCGGACCGCGAAGCGTCTTGTGGGTGGTGGTGGTAACAACGTCAGCATACGGCATCGGGTTCTGGTGCTGACCGCCGGCAACCAGACCGGCAATGTGCGCCATATCGACCATCAGGTAAGCGCCGTAGCCATGTGCGATCTCGGCCATTTTCTCGAAGTCGATGGCACGCGGATACGCGGATGCACCTGCAACGATCAGCTTCGGGCGATGCTTCTTGACAGCCTTCTCAAGCTCAGCGTAGTCGATGAAGCCATCCTCGTTTACGCCGTAGGAAACAAAGTGGTAGTTCTTGCCGGACTGGTTGACCGGAGAGCCGTGGCTCAGGTGACCGCCCTGAGACAGATCCATACCCATAACGGTGTCGCCCAGATCAAGCAGAGCGAAGTAAACCGCAAGGTTGGCCTGTGCACCGGAGTGCGGCTGAACATTCGCATACTTTGCACCGAACAGCTCACATGCGCGCTCGATTGCGATGCGCTCTACCTTGTCAACAAATTCACAGCCGCCGTAGTAGCGCTTGCCGGGAAGACCCTCAGCGTACTTATTGGTCAGCACGCTGCCCATAGCAGCCATAACGCCGGGAGAAACGATATTTTCGCTGGCGATCAGCTCGATATTCTGGCGCTGACGGTGCAGCTCCTCGTTCATCGCACTGCCCAGCTCGGGGTCGATCGACTGGATCATACCGATGGAATCCATCATTTCTTTGTACATTTGAACTACCTCCAAGCTTTAGTAGTATAAAGTTCTCTTTGACTATACCATTGCCCTCCTAAAAAAGCAAGTCGATTTTACGAAAAATATAACCAAAGATGAAGGATTGCAAAAAGCCTCCTGCAAAAATAAAAAAGGCAGGCTGCCCTGCCTTTGCTCAGATGTTCTGATAGAACAGTCCGTCCCTCGTGCAGTACCACAGCAGCATGCCGTGCCGAATATAGGGCAGACGCACGTCTAATCCCCATTCCGGGTACTGCTTTTTGACGATCATAGTGTCTCCGGTGAGAAATGCAACGAACGAGATATAGTGCTCGCGGTGCATTTCATGCGGTGCGGTGATATACCATTCGCCGTCGCTGTGCTCAATTTGCAGTGCATTTTCCTCGTCCGGTTTGTGCATAACGAGGTTGGTCAATTTTGCACCGCAGCAGGTCACATCTGCGTCATCGGTCGAGAACAGCAGGTTGCCGCAGGCCGGACAGCGGTAAAACCGCATTTTCTTCATATTGCTGTTAGTCATATCGTTTTCCTCCAGATCGCCTCTCAGCAGGGCTTCGGTGTCCACGCCGAGGGCCTGTGATAACAATGGGAGGAGCGAGATATCGGGAGCACCGCCGCCGCGCTCCCATTTGGATACCGCCTTGTCGCTGACGCCAAGCTGTTCAGCCAGCGCAAGCTGTGTCAGTCCCAGTTTTGTCCGCATTGTACGGATTAGTCTGCCGGTTTTTACCTGATCCATTCGGATCACCTCCCTTGCGTTCTATTATACGGAAAACGGAGGAGAATACAATGAACGCTCCGTAGAGTTGCGGAAAATTGAGAATGGAGAATTAACGTAAGAGCGAACCTGCGGCATCCTGCTCCCAAACTTATCGGGAACACTTTTTCCGCTCGTTTATAGCGGTTTTCTGCACTTTTTAATTTGTTTCACTTACTCTTTGGCGCTCTTATCTCCACTGTTTCCGGGTGCTCCAGTGCCGTATGTGGTAATCTATGTGGTCAAAAACGCTTCCCGCCCGGTTTCCGGTGAACTGTCACCGGTGTCGGGCGGGAAGCGTTTTGTGTTTCAGACCGTCTGCATTGTAACTCTGAGCAGGCAGTTGTGCAAGTTGTTTCTACGCAGACAGCAACTCAAAGGTTGAGCCGCAATAGACAAAGAATAACCTCACACATTTGCCTTCTGGAGATAAAACTCACTCTCCGCAACTCGCGTCACAAAATCATACTCCGGCCGCGTTGCCTTTGAGGGCGAAATATTGTAACGCTTAAACACCGAACGAAAATATGCGAAGAACGCTCTGTCCTCCTCTGTCATCGGGGCAACCCAGCCGTTCTCAGCACCATGGGCTTCGATTTCCTCTAACTCTGCCATACGCTCTTTATCCATGTCAGTTGCTCCTTTCGGTGAACTTTCACCTGTACAAGCGGAAATCGTTTTGGACTGCCTAAATTGTAACTCTAATGGTAGGGGTGTGCAAGTGGTTTTCTGGGAGGATAGCAGCTCAAAGGTTGAGCCGCTATAGACAGAGAATAGGCAGGTAGATAGGCAGAGGTACTTTTCTTGCTCCCTGGGTATAAATCCCTTAATACAGGCATAATAGTAAGGGATTTATGGCACAGCCTATTGACTATTCTCTTATTTTTCGATATTATTTAAGGGAAAACGAAGAGAGGTGAGGGAATGAGAACCTTCAATTACTCCGCAATCAAGGAGCAGAAGTGGGACTCGGATGTTCTTGGCCTGATTGCGGCCATATACAAGGAAGCCGGCAAGCAGGAACTGTATTTGAAGCAGCGCCCGGAGGAACTCGAAAAACTCGTGGAAATTGCCAAGATACAGAGCACCGAGGCATCAAATGCCATCGAGGGTATCGTCACCACGAGTACCCGAATCCGGCAACTCGTCGAGGAGAAAACCACGCCGAGAAACCGTGACGAGCAGGAAATTGCTGGATACCGCGATGTGCTGAGTATCATTCATGAGAGCTTTGACGCGATACCAATTACGCAGAACTATATCCTGCAGCTTCACAAAATCCTGTACAGCCACATGAATAACCCGCTTGCGGGCCGCACAAAAAGCGTGCAGAATTATATCACTGCCACCTATCCGGACGGTCATGTGGAAACACTGTTTACGCCGCTTGCCCCTTATGAAACGCCGGAAGCGCTGGACAGAATCTGCGAGGAATACAACCGTGTGATTGGAAATATGGAACTGGAACCATTGATTGCAATTTTGGTTTTTGTCCATGACTTTCTGTGCATCCACCCCTTCAATGACGGAAACGGAAGAATGAGCCGCTTGCTCACGACGCTGCTTCTGTACCGAAACGGCTTTTATGTCGGCAAATATACCTCCCTCGAAGCCAAAATTGCTAAAAACAAGGACCTGTACTACAACGCGCTTGCACAGGCGCGAACCGGCTGGCACGAAGGCACCGAGGATGTAGTGCCCTTCGTCAAGTACCTGCTCGGGACGATCCTTGCCGCCTACAAAGACTTTGAAGATCGTATGGCACTTGTGGAAACCAAGCTGCCTGCACTAGAAATGGTGCGCAGAGCAAGCAAGAATAGAATCGGGCGGTTCAATAAGCAGGACATCCGGGAACTCTGCCCAACGCTCAGCGACAGTTCCATAGAGGGAGCCTTGCGAAAACTGGTCGTAGCCGGTGAACTGAAAAAGGAAGGACGCGGGAAGAATACCTGCTATTTCAGGCTAAATTAGATTCCGTTCAATAGGAGCAACTTTTTAGAGGATCGCACCTGTTCATACGAGCAGATGCGATACATTTTACCGTCTTAAAAGACCGTGTACAGTAGAGCTATAGACAAAGAAGAATCAATTTCCGCAGTAAGCATGAATAACCTGTGTAATGAACTTTGCTGTGCCTTTACCACCAGCTCTGTCTGAAATGCTCATCAGCCACAATATACGAAGAAAGTGAAAATGATTCTTGACAAGCCGTAAGGCAATTCATATAATTGTATTTGTACACGAGAAAAGTTAAAAGCGCATCGATTCGGTATATAGATTTTGTTTCACGATTTATATATTCCGGTCATATTGTATTTTCAACGGTTCTCTTGTACATATCAAGAGAGCCGTTTTATTTTGCTTCAAGACAGGAGGGATTTCCATGGATACGGCATTTATGCGAAAAACATTTGCGCTGATCGCAAAAGGATTGATTGAGAAAGAACAGCTTCTGCAGACGGAACCGACAAGGTATCCCTACAGCAAAGCCATGCAGCATGGGATCAACATGTTTTTGGCCGCAAGTCAATGGGCGGGGAGCCAAGCCGCTGTCGAGTATCCCGACGAGGTCTCTTTCCTTACGCATTTTATCACCAGACCTGTTGAGAAATGGTTCGATACATGGGAATCGGGAGCTGTCGAGCAATTGCATCTTCAGGAAGAGCCGTTTTATGCCTATGACGCCTTTGCGTATCAAAAAGCCGGTAACGTATATGTTCCCAGCTCGGATTGCTATGAGTTCCTGGAAACGCAGGACAGTGACATCATGAATGGAACAGATGAGCGTATTCTCTATGAAAAAATAATTACGTTAAGTCAAGAAGATTACTGCAGGGTCAGAAGATATATCATCGAGCATCCGATTATCACACTCGAGGATAGGCGCACCATGTCTCTTGAGCTGGCCGATGATCCGATGGCCAGAGATGCCTTCCAGTTTGCCTACGAGGAAATTACGGAGGAAAGCTACCGCTGTCCTCGGTGCGGATGGACGATGATGCAAGGAAAATACGGATACAGCTGTCATTCGACGCATTGCACAGATACCCTCCCCGAACTCACGGATGAGATGAAGCTGGATATTTCGGCTGGTGATCTCTATCGGTTAAAGAAAGGCATTATGCGGTATTTTGCCGCGCCGGGAAAGCTTGAACTTGAAATTGCGGCGTTTTGTGAGAAAAAGGAACTTCGATGGGCGTTGTGGCCGCAGATGGACCGCTATGATGTGGAGATCCGGTTCCCTGACGGGGATATTTGGGAAATCGATGCAAAGGCATATCGAAATCCTATCGCGCTCCGCACGAAGATTCAGAATGACGGTGGATTTCCTTCCGGGGACTATGCGCGCGGCTATTTTGCGATTCCCAACGAATATACGGTCAATCAGCGAAACTATACCGCGATCATCAACTGCGTACTGAAGGATCAAAAGAATGTAGAGTGCGTGACTCTGAAGACGCTGAAAACCGCAATTACGAAGAAGGAGGCAGCATGCAATGATGAATAAGAGCAGGGACGGCTGGTACGCTCCGCTTGCGGCACGATTTCAAGGCATGGAAGAGCCTATGCCGCTTGCCAGATTTGCGGCGATCGAAGCGATTCTGCATTTGCTTGCCTTGAATGCACCGGCCACCGATCCGGCAAAAGCCTATCTGTTATTTACCCAATATCAGCTTATTGGCACAACGGCGTGTACGGCTATGGAACACACCTTGCAGCAGGCCCGGCACACATTGGGTTACTATCGTTCTCAAAAATACTGGCAGGATGATTTGCGGGCATATCAGGATCCGAAATATGATGCAGTTCGCGCTTTTTCGTTTGAGAAATCGGGGGAAAGTCGTTCGTTTTCCAAAGCAGAGGGGGAATATCCCTATCCGTATAAGCAGCGCCAAAGGGAGTGGGAACGATTTTGGACGGAAAGACTTGAAGAAGCCAAGCCGACTTCTTATGCCGGAGCCGGAACATATCGCTATCCGTATCTGAATCTGGAAACCGGGGAAACCGAAACTGTTTCAGTCAGATTTGACAGTGACTGTACCGCACCCGTTCCACCGGGAATTCCTGAAAAGGGACGCAGAGAACCAATTTCCGTCACTCTGGACGAACTGCTGAACACCGCAAAGGAAATGGCCGGGATGCATCCCGGTGACCCGTGCTGCGAGATTTTATCGACCAATATTCTCAAGCAGATCAATGAGGCTTCCGTCAGTACATGTACGAAGCTCACGATTTTTGAGGTCGTCAATATCGTTGGCATGGTTGGCGCGGGCAAATCCACGCTGATCAAGGTGTTGGCATTTTGGTGTCATAAAAATGGGTACCGGATGACGATCGTTGTTGACACGGTAGCCGAAGTCATGAACCTGCAGAAATATTTATCAGCCTTTGGGGTTGAGGCAAGCCCGTTGATTGGCCGCGGTGAAAGGCTAAAATATATCAATCAGGTCGCGCAGCCCTGTGAGACCTGTTTGCCGGCAGAATTTTCTCAATACTTAACGCCGTTATGTTTGGTTGATGGGATGGATGCGCAGCATAGTGAAGCGGTCGCTTTCGGCAAAGAGCCATGCTACGCCCTGAAAAAAGGGAACAAGAATCACCTGTGTCCGTATTTTCATCAGTGCCTGGGCACCAGAATGCTCCGTGAATGCTATACCGCTTCCGTTGTTATCACAACAGTTGCGGGCTTTGCGGCATCTCGGGTAGGAGCGCAGCGGGAAACCTTTCTGGAGTTGGTAATGCGCGGCTTTGATGTGGTCGTCTTTGATGAAAGCGACAGAGTTCAAAAAACGCTTGATCACTTTTTTATGCCGGAAACGAGCTTTAACAGCTATATCCGCGAATGTGCCGAAGATTGCAGCGCCTATATGCGGCTGAGCAGCAAACGCAGAGAGGAGAATCTGGCCGAGCAGAGATACGATGAAATGCAGCGCCAGAGCGTGACAGTCCTGAGCTGTCTCGTAAAATCTCTGCACCATGAATTGGGTACATGGAAGAAAATTGCGCATGGCGATCCTTTCTCGGCACTTACCCTCTTAGAGGATATGTACCGGGATGAGTCGGAATATAGAATTCCATATGCCGTCTATCAAGCCATCTATGACCTGATCGATATGCAGGATGAAGACGGCATCCGTCAAAGTACGCTATGGGCCGTTCTTGAGAGCTCCTGCAAGAGTACCGACGAGACGTTCTTTAACCAAATGTACCGCGTTTGGCTGAATGAGCTGGGCGATGATTTTTCGCGGTCTGAGAAGGATAAAGTGAAACAAATCCAAGATGCCCGCATCAAGCTTATTTTGCGGCTCATTTATTTTGATCACTTTATCCGAGACCTCAGCGATGCGTATGAGGCCAGCCATGAAACCTCTTACGGACAAAATGAGCTGTTCGGATTCCTGCAGACCCGTTTTCGGCAGCAGCAGTATTTCCTACCCTCTGCGCTGTGCGGCAACCTGTTCGGCCTGAAAAAGACAGACGACGAAGACATTATTCTGTTCCGCCAGTTCGCGTTTGGCCGAAGCCTGATGAAGGATCTTCCGTATCTGCGCACTGACGCACAGGGCGATCCTGCGGGTCCTCATGTGATCATGTTGTCCGGTTCCAGCTGGGCGGAGGGCTCCTATGAGTACCACATCAATCGGCCGGTGAACTATATCCTTGAGGCAGATTGTGAGAAACGCGCATTTTTAGAGAAAACGCGTTTCTTTGAATCCGGTTTTCCGGAGCGTATTTCCGGTGCGTCGGATGATCAGCGCATGGTGCAGCTGCGGTTTGCGACCGAACGGACTGTCGATCTGATCGTCAGAGAATATGAGAGAAGGACCGGGAAGATCCTGCTGGTCGTCAACAGCTATGTTCAGGCACAGGAAGTACAGCGAACACTGGAGACGGCCCTGCGGAAGGTCAATTGCCCTGCACAGGTTTGCCGGATGATCTCTGATGCCGTCAGTAGCGAGAATGTTCAGGGAACGGTGCGCCGGGGGGAGGTCAGCCGGTTTGCCGGGATGAAAGAGGAGATTCTGATTGCGCCCGCTATGGCGATCGAACGCGGACACAACATTGTCGATGAGTACGGCCACTCTGCCCTTTGCGCGGTGTTTTTCATGGTGCGGCCGATGGCTGTTCCTGACGATATCCAGCAGAAGGGCAGCAAGCTCAATGGATTTGTGGAATCCCACTGTCATCGGGGGCCACAGGAATCTCTGTTCGCATACAATGTGCGCATCCGGCAATTTGCGGCACAGCAGTGGGCCAAGATGAGCAAAAGCAAATCGTTTGGTTTGGCTGAGCTGGATACCGAAGAGCGGAAAGATGTGGTTGCAACACTGTTTGTTTTGATCCTTCAGATTTTTGGCCGGTTGGCGCGTGTAACGGATGTGACAAAGCCGGAACCGCATGTTTATTTTATTGACGGCGCATTTCGCGGCCGCGAAGAAAAGCAAGGTGACTTTGACTGTCTCTCCGAGTTGGGCAGGTACTTAGATGCATTGATGACCTGCAAAGACAGTGCGGAAATTGCCGAAACGCTGTATGCTCCATTTTATAAAGCTTATCGAAAGGACATTCCGTATGAATCATAAAATCTATCCGCTGGCATATAAACTGTCTCCCAAACAAACCTGCACCCTGTATTATTTGGGGTTTCCCACATCCTGGAAAGCGGTCCTGCTAAACATCGCACGGAAGACGAACCCGAAGTTTAAGGATGAGTATGGACTTCCAACGAATGCGCTGAAGAAGCTGGTCGACAGTTGGATGGAAGGTATCATCGCTTTAGCTCCGCTAAAAAAGGACAGCCATGATGAGCGTTGGCTTACGTCCTGCTATGAATACTCCGAGGAGAATTTGCGGGCATTGTGCGGCATTATTATGACCTGGGTAAAAGCCACATATGTCACGTCTTCAAGAGTAAACCCCATAGCAAAAAAACTCGCAAAAGAATTTTGCGATACGATGAATTGGGAAGAACTTGCGGCGGTTCGCTCCACGGACGAAGTCTGTCTTACGCTTGAGAACGGAACGGTTTGCGAAGCCGCTTATCAGGCGATTCCGCTTCTGGCGATCAACCGTTTGTTGGGAAAAGAGATTACCCTGAGCGGGCAAACGCTACACCTGTGCTATGCCGCCAAGAATCAGCTGGTCAGCGATCCGATCACGGATATGAAAAGTCATCATCAATACTCTTTTGTATTTGATCTATCTGTACAGACAACTCCTCCGGGAAGAAAAGCGCTGCTGCTGTGCCAGATGAGCATTCGCCGCTGGATCCCCGATAACCGCAATAAAGAGCGGCCCCCGTTTTTAACGAATGCGGTCAATTCCCATATCAAGATCTCAGAGGACAAATATTGTCAAGTGCCCATTGTCTATGGTTACGCTGCCAAGCAGCCCGTATGGAAAGAGCAGGACGAGGAGTGCTACAACATTTGGGGATATGAGCAATTGCCATCGGCGGAAGCTGTTGTGAAAAATCCCGCGGCATACGCGGGAAAAATTCTCCTTCCCTATAAAAACGGCATGGCCGGCTTTGTGGCTCCCAAAATCGGAACAGGCGTGTCCGTTGTTGACAAGGCGTCACTGTACCAGTCGGTGTCTGCTCTGCTCGGTGATATGATTTGTGAGCAGCCCGAAGCGGAGCGGGTCATGCTGCGAGGACAGAAACTCAAAAAATATGACTCTCCGCAGGAATACGAGGATCCTGAAGTTTTCCGGAACTGGGTCAGGCAATGCGCCGCGACAGACCAAATCACATTCGAGCTGTATGGCCTGTGGAAGGATGCTTTACAGCAAAGACTGCTGAAACAGATCCAGGCCAAAATTGAACGGGATTTTGGCGATGAAAAGGATATATCCAGCCTGAAAGTGCGGTATGTGTGTAAAGAAACCGGCAGTCTTGCCGACGAAATGCCGGACAATAAAAGGCAAACGCAGATTACGCGATGCGGCGAAATCGTTAAGCAATTAGGCGATACCAATGGGGTAACGGCTTGTATGTTCGTTTTGCCCGGGCAAGAAAACTATGGCGCTGGCGATCCGAAATCCGTCCTTCGCAATGCGTTTGCCCAAACGGGACGAGTTGTGCAGTTCGTTACCCCGGAGGAGGATGCCAGCCAGAACAAAATTGAAAATGCTGTGTATGACCTCTATCGGCAGTTGGGTGTTGTAACCCTGCTGGATTCTGAACGGGACCAGCCTGATTTGGCGCATACACCCTGTGTGGGGATGCATTTGTGTACGCAAGTTCATGGGATCTCCAATAAAGCGCGTTTTCTTCCGTTTTACATTACGGTTGATTTGATAGAGGGAAAGACGCAGGTACATTGTGACGCGTTCTCAAAGCGGACGGTCTCTTATCGGGAAGCGTGCCTTGAGATGGCGCGGCTTTTCTGGAACAGCGATTTGGAACAGCGCTGTGTTGCCGCAAGCCGCACCCCCGCGAAGCAAAAACTCATAGAGCTGAAAAACCGGTACGATACACCGGAAAACAGAGTGCTGGTTTTGGTACAATCCGATGGAGATACACGGGTAGTATGGGGCGGTATCTCCGACAAGGAGATCGGCGGATATGACAGGGCAGAGGCGTATTACCCGACTCAGGTAAACGTCGGGACACCGCATAGTCCGTACTTACTCTCCTTGGCTGATTCAGGCGTGCGGATCGTCCGGATCAGGAGCAATCAGGAAGTTCCGGATTATTTCACGGAGTTGAGCGCGAAAGCTTCTGACGAAAATTTGCAGCGTTCTTCCGCATCGGGTATTTTTAAATACGAGGATGTGTATTGGGGCATTCATACGAAGCCGAACGATATGCGCTATACACATAGTCTGAAAGAATCCAAGATCGATTACCCCAAACATTTCTTTGCCGAAAAGGACATGATTGAATTGTACCCATTGCAGCTTCAACCGGGGGATGATGCAGCAAGCTGGATCTTCTATACCAACGCATTGAGAGATCTTCCGATTCAGTACAATCAGTCGACGGTTCTGCCCCTACCACTCCATTTGGCAAAAGGCCTTGAAGAGTATCTTTTCAAGGTATAAGTAGATAATACAAAAGTAGGCATCACCTCAAAAATAGAGGTGGTGCCTACTTTTCATTTCAGTTTTGCAATGAGATTAATTAGGGGGAATGCCTATTTTAATATGATAAATGGCTAAATGTGTGTAAAATTTTCCGAATTAGTAGTAGTTCAGGTAAGTTGCCAGAGATAAAGAGATACGCCCCAAAACGCTAACTGAGATTTATGCTCGCCTTACCCGAAGAAATACTGCTTCATATCTGAGACACCGCCATCCTTATCGCAGAACCACTCGTAATCAGAGTGGCAATTTTGGCAGTGAGCAATTACATCGAATCCGCCGGGTGAATGTTGGTTGTCAGTAATGCTCATGCCCTCCAAGGGCTTCCCACAGGCGGGGCACGGTCTGATCTTCCTTGCCTGACGAGTGGCACGCTCTCTCTGCTCTGTTTCAAGTGCATCTAAAAGACCCTGCCAAAGATTTGGATTCAGTTCATGCTCTGCATAGTCTTCAAGGTGCCGCCGAATATCATCGGCAGCCAATACGAGAAACTTATCATCCAGAAGCCGAATGTGACGCTTGATATAATTGGCAACTACCACGGGCATGCAAGTATTCCTGCCTACCGCATACCGCATTGCCGACAACAGGATTAAGCGAAAATCAGAATCGCAGATCGGAGCGGGCAGATCCTGAGGGAACAGCAGAAACTATAAACTTGATTCTTACTGATCCGCCGTATAATCTCGGCAACTTTATGAAAAGCAGAGATACCAACCTCAAAAAAATGCGTGACAACTTCTTTGGGGCTGCGGGTTGGGATAACCTTGAATATGATGAGTGGGCAAATGCTATGGACGCTTTCTTTGCGCAAGCTGCGCGAGTTCTGAAAAAGGGCGGGTCTATGATTGTCTTTATGGCGGCCATCAAAGTCGAAACCACCATCAGTCTGGCCGAAAAGCACGGATTTTATTATAAGACCACTGGAATCTGGCATAAACTGAATCCTATGCCCCGGAATATGAATTTGCACTTTGTAAACTCTACGGAAACATGGATTTATTTTACATACAAAACACGCACCGGCACCTTTAACAACAATGGTGTGGTGTTGCACGATTTTATTGAAACCGCAGTAACTCCTGCCAGTGAGCGTAGATATGGTAAGCACCCTACGCAAAAGCCAGAGGTGCTCATGAGTCATTTTGTTGAGGTTTTGTCTAACGCAGACGATTGGGTTCTCGATCCTTTCATGGGAAGCGGTACATCTGGAGTCGTAGCGAAACGAACCTGTCGCAATTTTATTGGAATTGAACTGGATAAAAATTACTTTGATATGGCAAAAAAACGCATCGAAGGAGGTCGAACGGAATGAAACCTACAGTCATTGACCTCTTTGCAGGCGTTGGCGGTTTGTCACTTGGTTTTGAACAAGCCGGTTTTCATGTTGTATTGGCAAATGAGTATGACGATGAAATTGCAACCGCATACCGAAAAAATCACCCTGAAACAAAAATGGTGGTCGGTGATATCACGGCGTTAGATCTCGAAAACACTTTCGGAGTGTTTTCCGGAAAAATCGATGTAATTATTGGTGGTCCCCCATGCCAAGGGTTCTCTCCAAAAGGGCAGCGTAAAACAATTCACGATGAGCGTAACTTCTTATTCAAGTATTATGTTAAAGTCGTAGACCTTGTTCGACCCAGATATTTTGTAATGGAAAATGTCCCGAATTTGCTGACGGCTGAGAATGGATATTTCCAGAAGGAAATTATTGACCTTTTTTGCGATTCCCCGTATCCATTCTGGAAGAAAATCCATTTTTGAAAGCCATTCTTTACCCTGACCAATCTTTTCAGTAACTTTGTCAATACCTTTAATTTTGCAGTATTCAGCCATCCACTCACGTCGAACGGTGACATGGATTTCTTCGGGTAAGGTCATACCAAACAACGAAATTCGAAGAACGACTGATGTGTCAGCAAGTGCATCTTTCAACTCATGTTCAATTAGATGTGTCTTTCCACATCCCCATTCACCTGAAAGCAATAGTGCCCCTACAGGCTCACATTCGTGACAGTAATACACTAATTCTTCTACTGTTTTCATGAGGATAGTTGTCTCCTTCCAATCTGGTGTCAATTCATCTTCAAGTGATAAAAGCCGCATGAGAATATTCCCATACGGCTGCCTTGGTAGCACAAAGGCCTACCGTTAGTTAATTATACTGCGATTCGGCAAAAAATTACAATATTAAGTCTGCGCTTGTCAAAAAGGCATGTTAAGAATGACAAACTCAATGTTTGCGCCGCAATAGATAAAGAATAAGAAAATCCCTCTGAAATCGTTGATTTCAGAGGGATTTTGGTCCGAGTGAGGTGACTTGAACACCCAACCTCGACATCCCAAATGTCGCGCCCTACCAGTTGAGCCACACCCGGATATTCACTTTTCTGCCATGATACCACGGCGAACGGTAAAAATAAAGTTTTTTCTGTCTGTGGTCATTCCTGTGGTCAAAGCCGCTTTTGTGCCGCTTTCGGCAATCGGGGAAAATCCCGCAAACGCAGGCTCTGCAAGGCTTTGCGTCGTTTCGCCCTGACCCGTCCCGGATACCGCCACGGCACTCCCAAAGCAGGCGCACTGCAAGCATAAGGCGACACCGCATAATTAAAGCCGCGGCTCCTTTATGCGGCATTGCCATAAAAATCCCGCGTGAAATTCAACGCGGGATTTGCTGTCTTATCGGAAGACAGACTGCGGAAACGCTTCCGGATCGGCTGCCTTTGCGGCGGCATCGTCGAGGCGGACCTCGCCGCTGCGGACGAGTTCACCGAGCGAATCGTCCATCAGCATCATGCCCTGATTGCGGCTGGTCTGCATGGTGCTGATCAGCTGATACGACTTGTTCTGACGGATCAGGTTGCGCACGGCAGGGGTGCCGGTCAGAATCTCAAATGCGGCTATGCGGCCGCCCATGGTGCGCGGTACGAGCGTCTGACAGACAATGCACTCGAGCACCTCGGCAAGCTGAATGCGAATCTGCTCCTGCTGCTCCGGCGGGAATACGTCTACGATGCGGTCGATCGTACCGGCAGCACCCTTGGTGTGCAGTGTGCCGAATACAAGGTGACCGGTCTCAGCAGCCGTGATAGCGGTCGAAATGGTCTCCAGATCGCGCATCTCACCGACGAGAATAACGTCTGGGTCCTGCCGCAGAGCCGCCCGCAGACCGCTTGCGAAGCTGTCCGTGTCCGCGCCAATTTCGCGCTGGTTGATCATTGAGCGAATGCGCGGGTGTACATACTCGATCGGGTTTTCGAGCGTGATGATATGGCGTGCCGCGGTGCGGTTGACGTGGTCGATCAGTGCCGCCAGTGTGGAACTTTTGCCGGAGCCGGTGGGACCGGTCACGATAACCAGTCCGCGCGGCTTTTCGGCCTGCTGTATAATGATATCCGGCAGGTGAAGCTGCTCCGCAGTCGGGATTTCCATCGGCAGCAGACGCAGCGCCAGCGCCGTGTGGTGTTGCTGGCGAAACAGATTGCAGCGCATGCGCACGGAATCGGCAAACGTCACTGCAAAGTCGGACTCGCCGATGGTTTTCAGCTCGTGCAGCTGATGCTCATCCGCAAGCTGCTGCGCCGCATCCTGCACATCCTGCTCGGTCAGAGGTACGTCACCGTGGGTACGCAGCTCACCGTCGATACGCAGCATCGGCGGGAGACCAACGGTTAAATGCACATCGGAGGTGTTTTTCTCCTTGGCGTAAAAAATCAGAGTTTGTAAATCGTACAAGGCGTGTCTCTCTCCTTGGTGTCCCAAAGCAGGGGACAGAGTTTATATGGGTATTGTACCGCAAATTGCCTGCCGCTGCAAGTAAGGATAAATGAAAACGGCTTCGGAAATCCGAAGCCGTTGAGATTGTTGAAACACTTCGTTCTTCTTTTGTTTTCGCGTGTTATTTCGGCGGGTCGTTTCCTTTATTTGAACTGCAGTGCGCTATGACTTCGTTCAGATAGACCGACATGCCCGCACACAGGACACCCTGCACCACACCTTCAAACAGAGCGGCTGCCCAGTTGCCGTAGCTGGCATAGCGCGATACGACCGACAGACAGGCCAGTCCAATCCCGCAGAACGTGAGTGCCAGAGGGATAAATTGATTGGGAAAACGCTGTATTGCCTTGAGTCCGCGTCCGATGCAGTATAAAACCGCCACCAGAACCGCGAAATCCGCCTTGATATACTGCGTCAGTTCTTCCATGGGTTCACCTCCCCTTAACAGCCTATGCGGAAAGAGAACGATGTTTGCCAAGGCATATCGCAGGGCGGCATGACCTCATGCCGCCGTTCGCAACGATCTGCACATACTTACAGGCGGCAGGCCGGGGTCAGCCCACCCTGCATGATACGTTTATCGCTATCTACTCCTCACTCTCTGCAAGCTGGACTTGCAGATTTTAGTTTGCTGCTGTATAATACAATAGATTAGGAATGTTTACCGCCAAATAAAAGGCTGGAAAATATGGGAGATACGAAGATGAATACTGCTTCTATTCTGGGCGTGCAATTTCACGCCGTTACCAAGCAGCAGGCTGTTGAGCTTGCAATGAGCAAGATCCGTTCCCGGCAGAAGGGCTACGTTGTTACCCCGAATCCGGAGATCGTCGATCTCTGCCGCCATGATGAAAAATTCATGGGCGTTGTCAACCATGCGACGCTTGTCCTGCCGGACGGCATCGGCATCATCTATGCTGCGAAGATCCTCGGTGAAAAGCTGCACGGCAAGGTAGCCGGCATTGAATTTGCCGAGAGCCTTGTTGCCGCGATGGCCAAGGAGAACATGCGCCTGTATCTGCTGGGTGCGAAGCCCGGTGTTGCCGAAAAGGCAGGTGCAAACCTGTGTGCGAAGTATCCGGGACTGGTGCTCGCCGGCACGCATGACGGCTATTTCTCCGACCCGCAGGAGGTTGTTGACAGCATCAACGCCGCAGGCGGTGCGGATGTTGTGTTCGTTTGTCTGGGTGCGCCCAAGCAGGAGAAATTCATTGCGGACAACATGGACGATATCCACAGCACACTGTTCTGCGGTCTCGGCGGCTCGCTGGATGTGTTTGCAGGCGTTGCCAAGCGTGCGCCGGATATCTTCATCAAGCTGGGTCTGGAGTGGTTTTACCGTCTGCTCAAGCAGCCCAGCCGTATCGGCCGTATGATGAAGCTGCCGAAATTTCTGCTCATCGTTATCAAGGAGCGGCTTTTCGGCAGGAAGGGAAAGTGATAAGAATGAAAGTCAAACTGCTTGCTTACACGCCGGACCCGGAAAAGCTGGTCGCGGCTGCAGCAAAGAACTGCTATTCCTCCACGGACGTGGACAGCGTGCTGGATGGTCTGACCGAGGAAAAGACCGAGAGCTTTGTCAACATGCTTTCCGAGATCGGCCACGAGAGCCCGATCGAGCATGTGTCGTTCACCTTTGCAATCGAGGGTGTATCGCGTTCTCTGCTGGCGCAGATCACGCGCCACCGCATTGCATCGTTCTCGGTACAGAGCCAGCGCTATGTGCGTGAGAAGGGCTTTGAGTATGTTGTTCCGCCGGAGATTGATAAAATTCCAGCTGCCCGGGCAAAATTCATTCAGACGATGGAGGACGATCAGCGTACCTACGAGGAACTGACGGCCGTGCTGATGGAAGGCTACCTCAAGGAGCTGCTCGAGCAGGGCGTTCCGGAGAAGACCGCCCGCAGCAAGGCTGAAAAGCACGCCATTGAGGACGCACGCTACGTTCTGCCGAACGCCTGCGCGACCCGCATCGTCATGACGGCGAACGCCCGCAGCCTGAAGAACTTTTTCCGCCTGCGCTGCTGCAATCGCGCTCAGTGGGAGATCCGTGCGCTTGCCGAGGAGATGTACAAGCAGGTATACGCTGTTGCACCGACGCTGTTTGGTCACTGCGGACCGGCCTGCGTGGACGGTGTCTGCACAGAGGGCAAAATGTCCTGCGGCAAGGCTGCAGAGGTGCGCGCGCACTATCAGACGCTGCGCGAGGGCAAGTAACCCTCAATCAATCTTGCGAAAGGAATTATATGTTACCGTTTAGAGAAATTACCTTAGAAGATAAACCGATGGTCGAGCACTGCGGCTCGCATTACAACTATCATCTGTGCGAGCGCTGCTTTGTCGATCTTTTCATGTGGCGCAGCCACTACAATACGCAGATCTGCTTCAAAGACGGCTTTATGCTGGTGAAAATGTCTCCGCTGGACGGCGGACACGACTGCTATCTTGCGCCTGTCGGTCAGGGCGACCTCGGCGCTGTGCTGGATGCGCTCGAGCAGGATGCCGCTGAACGCGGTCTTCCGTTCGTCATCGTCTCGGTCGCTGAGCCGATGATCGAGCGTATCGAAGCCGTTTGTCCGGGCAAGTTCACGTTCTCGCATGACAGCGAGGACGGTGACGATTATATCTACCTCGCGGAAAAGCTGCGCACGCTCTCCGGTAAGAAATTGCAGAGCAAGCGCAACCTCGTCAACCGCTTCAAGGCTGCCTACGAGGGCCGCTGGAGCTACGAGGATATGACCAGGGATAACATCAAGGACGCATTCGCGTTCCACATCCACTGGTGCAACCTGAACGGCTGTGCACGCGAGCGCGATTTTGAGGGCGAGACCTGCGCGATCGTGCAGGCGCTCCACAATTTCGACTACCTGAATCTGCGCGGTGGACTGCTTCGCTTGGACGGCGAGGTTATCGCGTTCACGTTCGGCTGCAAGGCTACGCCGGATATGTTCGTGGTACAGATTGAAAAGGCCGACCACACGATTCAGGGCGCGTACCAGATGATCAACCAGCAGTTCGTACAGCGCAACTGCAATGATGTGGAATACGTCAACCGCGAGGAGGATCTGGGACTCGAGGGTCTGCGCAAGGCGAAGAAGTCCTATTATCCGGCCATGCGCGGCGTGAAGTATATGGCTGTACCGAAAGGCTGATGAATATGATGCGATTTGCCGAAAAACGCGACTTTCCCGCCGTGCGGGCGCTCTGGGAAACCTGTTTTCCGGATGAGGGCGGCTTCAATGACTACTTCTTCGCGCACTTCTATAAAGAGAAATATACGCTGCTGTATCTCGAGGGTGAAACGCTCGTGGCGATGGTGCAGATGCTCCCGTACTGGATGACGGCAGGCGGCGTATCCCGCGAGGTGACGTATATCTACGGCGCGTGTACCGACCCGGCGCACCGCCGCAAGGGGTATATGGCGCGGCTGCTCGAGCGCTCGTTCGAGTTGGACAGGGAAGCGGGGCGCATTGCGTCCGTGCTCATTCCGGCAGAAAAGTGGCTGTTTGATTTTTACAAACCGTTCGGCTACGAGCCATTCTTCCATATTTCGCGCCGGGAGATTACCTGCACGGCAGGGGAGCGCGAAGCACCTCGGCGGCTGACCTCGGCGGATGTGCCTGCACTGGCGGCGCTGTATGACAAATTGGTGCCGAAATGCCGCATCGAGCGGGACACAGCGTACTGGAACGCGCAGCTTGCGCTGTTCGACACGCTCGGCGCGGGCGTATACGGCTGGTTCGAAGACGAAACGCTCACCGGCTATGCGTTCTGCTGGGAGGACAATGCACAGGAGCTGCTCGGCGCAGATGACGCGCAGATGCAGGGCTTGCTGCAAACGCTCGGCCGCGGCACGCTCACCGTGACGGAGATCGGCGCGGAAACCGCACTCGGTGTATGCAAATGGCATGAGAAAGCGGATGAAACCGCTGGATATATGAATTTAATGCTCAACTGAAAGGTGTGACAAACATGGTATATGTATTACTGGCAGAGGGCTTCGAGGAAGTCGAGGCGTTGACTCCGGTCGATCTTCTGCGCCGCGCAGGCGTGGAGACCGGGCTGGTCGGTGTGACCGGTGCAACCGTGTGCGGTGCACGCGGCATCAATGTCGTAACCGACCTGTCCATGGACGAGGTTGACCTTGCAAAGGCCGATATGCTCGTTCTGCCCGGCGGCATGCCGGGCACGACCAATCTGTACGCGGACAAGCGCGTCACCGATGCGGTTCGCACGATGGCAGATGCAGGCAAGTACGTTGCGGCCATCTGCGCGGCTCCGTCCATCATTCTGGGCGGCATGGGTCTGCTCGAGGGCAAGAAAGCCACTTGCTATCCGGGCATGGAGGACGGCATGACGGGCGCGACCCCGGTCAAGGCGAACGCCGTCACCGACGGGAAGATCATCACCGGCTGCGGTGTAGGCGGCGCACTGGATTTCGCGTGCGAGCTGATTACCGCGCTGTGCGGCAAGGCCAAGGCGGACGAGATCGCAGAGTCGGTCGTACATCATGTGTACGGATAAGAAAACGCTGCGGGGGCGCTATCTTGCGGAACGGGCAAGCCTGTCCGCTGAGGAAAAGCAGGCGATTGATCGCGGCATTGCACAGAACATTCTGCAAAGTGAGTTCTATCAGCAGGCAGACTGCATTTTTTGCTATGTTTCGACTGCTGAGGAGATTGATACCTGTACGGTGCTCGAAAACGCGCTTGCGTCCGGCAGGACGGTCTGCGTGCCGCTGTGCGGCAAGGGCGGCAGCATGACCGCGCGGAAAATCACCGCGCTCTCCGAGCTGCGGACCGGTCACTACGGTATCCTGGAGCCGTCCGACACGGCGCCGGAGATTGCACCGGAGAACATCGACCTGATTCTTGCGCCTGCGCTCTCGTGCGACAGAAAAGGGTACCGTCTCGGCTACGGCGGCGGCTACTATGACCGGTTTCTCAGCCGGACAAACGCGGCCTGTGCGGCGCTGTGTGCATCTCAGCGCATGAGCGCAACTTTGCCGCGCGAGGCGTTCGATCGCCGCTGTCATTACATTATCACCGAAAGAGAGGTGCTGCGCACCGATGAATCAAGATAAACGCACACTGCTGCCGGGTCTCAGCCTGTTTGTGTGCTTCTGCCTGCTGACAGGCATGGAAAAGCTGATCACACACTTCAATCTGCCTCCGTCGCTGATGGCGCTCGGTGAGATCGTGTGCTTCGGTCTGGCGCTTGCAATGGCGCTGCCCGGCATGGATCGGGAGCGCTTTAAGCAGCGGCTTGCATTCAAGATGCCGCGTAAGGGCGGCTGGCTGCTCATCCTGTTTATGGGCGCGGCGACCGCATTTGCCGCCCTCAGCCTGAACATGCTGGAATACCGTCTGCTGGCGCATACCGGTCTCCGGCTGACGATTGCATCCCTGCCGATGCCGCTCGGCGGTATGTCGTTTGCATGGCGGCTGCTGATCGGCGTTGTGATAGCAGCTCTGGTCGAGGAGATCTATTTACGCGGTGCACTGTTCAGCGTGTACGGTGAAGAAGTCGGTACCTCGGCGTGCCTGCTGTTCGGCGGCATCGTGTTCGCACTGCTGCACGGCAGTCCGCTTGATCTGGCGGCAGGCTTCTGCGCCGGACTGGCGTTTACCTATCTGACCTATGTGTTTGATACCGTATGGGCGGCGGTACTTTCCCATGCTGCGGCGGCATTTGTCACCGTGGTGATGCAGTGGATAGCAGATACCTATGCACCGTTCGGTATTTGGAACATCCTGCTGCCGCTGACTGTGCTCTTTTTCCTGCTGTTCGCGTTCTTAACGCTGGACACACTGGGAAAAATGCTGGCGCGCGGTTTCATTCCGCACTTTGAGGTCAGCGCCGGCTGGTACGACCTGTGGCTGCTGGTGAAAGAGCCCGGATTTATTGTGTTCGCGCTGGCATTTGCCGGTAAAATCATTCTGAATTACTGGATCGGCTGAGGCTGATCCGCAGAGAGGTGAATTATGGATAATCATTTTAACAACGATGAAACGCGGCGCGTACCGCTGCCGGGTTCGGAATCGCCGGTGCCTGAGCAGTTCACGCCGGAGCATTTCGATGACGATCGGGAGCCGGAGCAGCCGCAGAAGCAGCCCAAACGCCGCCGCAGCCGCCGCCAGATGAACGCAGGCTGTGCAGGCTCGATGGTGTACATGATCGCAGTAGTCGGCGTTTCGCTGGTGCTGTCGATTGCAGCGCTGTTTATGGCAAACGACATTTTTGCCTTTGTCAAGGCGGATGCGGTCAAGGAGATCACGGTTTCGGAGAACACCTCGGTATCCTCGCTCGCCAAGGAGCTGGACGACCAGGGCGTTATCAATTATCATTCGGTGTTCAAGCTGTATCTGACGCTCAAGCACCAGACCGATACCTCGGTTCTGGCAGGTGCCTATCAGCTGAACCCGTCGATGGACTACGGTCAGATCGTAGATGCGCTGGCCAACACCGCAAGCACGGAGACCGTGCAGATTACCATTCCGGAGGGTTATTCCATCTCGCAGATCCGTCAGGTGCTGCTGGACAACCATATCTGCACCGAGGATGCGCTGGATGAGGTGCTGAATGACTATTCCTTCAAGCACGATTTCCTTGAGGATGAAAAACCGGCCGCGGAAGGCTGGCTGGAAGGCTATCTGTTCCCGGATACCTATGAGGTATACAAGGGCAACGCTGCGGTTGTCGATACCATCAACAAGATGCTCAACAACTTCGGCAACAAGTATGACGCGGACATCAAGTCCGGCGCGGAGAATCTCGGCCGCTCGATGCACGATATTGTCACGATCGCCTCTCTTGTCGAGCGTGAGGCACAGCGCGACGATGAGCGCGCACGCATTGCGGGCGTTATCTACAACCGTCTGAACAATTCCTCCGAGTTCCCGTATCTGCAGGTGGACGCATCCGTTCTGTATGGTCTGGGACGCACCGGCGGCAAGCTGAGTGACGAGGATCTTAAATCGGATTCCGAGTACAACCTTTACAACCACGAGGGTCTGCCGCCCGGACCGATCTGCAACCCGGGTTATGCTTCGCTGTACGCAGCAAGCCATCCGGAGGACAACAATTACTACTATTACGTTGCTATGCCGGACGGCTCGCACCTGTTTGCAAGCAGCTATGAGGAGCATGAGCGCAACATCGAGGCTTCCAATCAGGCACAGGCGCAGGCTGCAAGCGCTTCGGCAGACACGACGACAACGGAGGCAACCGGTGAATAACACACCTGAATTACTGTCGCCCGCAGGCGATCTGGACAAAATGCGGTTTGGCATTGCCTACGGCGCGGATGCGGTCTATATGGCCGGAACGCGCTTCGGCATGCGTGCCGCTGCAACCAACTTTGACGATAACGCGCTGCGCGAGGGCATTGCCTACGCGCACGCGCACGGCGTCAAGTGCTACATTACAGTCAATATTATGCCGTCCAACCGCGATCTTCCGGCGCTTCCAGCCTATCTGGAGCTGCTGCAGGACGCAGGCGCGGACGCACTCATCATCGCGGATGTAGGCGTGCTGCGCATGGCGCGCAGATACGCGCCCAAGGTTCCGGTGCACATCTCGACCCAGACCAGCATCCTTAACCACGAGGCGGCAAACTACTGGGCGGATGAAGGCGCCGAGCGTATCGTGCTCGCGCGTGAGCTTTCCCTTGAGGAGATCGCCGAAATCCGTGCCAAAACTCCGAAGGAACTCGAGATTGAGGCCTTCGTTCATGGTGCCATGTGCATTTCGTACTCCGGCCGCTGCCTGATCTCGCAGTACATGACCGGCCGCGACGCCAACCATGGTGCATGTGCACAGCCGTGCCGCTGGAATTATTCTCTGATGGAGGAGAAGCGTCCGGGTCAGTTCTTCCCGGTCGAGGAGGACGGACGAGGCACCTACCTGTATAACTCCAAGGATATGTGCATGATCGAGCACGTTCCGGAGCTGATCGAGGCCGGTATTACCTCGTTCAAGATTGAGGGCCGCAACAAAACTGCGTACTATGCAGCCTGTGTCACCGGTGCATACCGTGCCGCGATCGACACCTATAAAAAGGACCCGGAAAACTTCGTTTTGCCGCAGTTCTGCCGCGATGAGGTCAATAAGGTCAGCCACCGCGAGTATTACACTGGCTTCTACTTCGGCAATCAGGAAAACGGACAGCATTACGGCGACAGCCAGTATATCCGCGAGTACGAGGTTGTCGGCATGCCGGTCGAGTGTGACGACAGCGGCAAAGCCGTGTTCGCACTCAAGAACCGCTTTTTCGATGGGGAAGAGCTGGAGCTGATCCAGCCGGGTCAGGCGCCGTATGTGTTCCGCGCAGAGAACGTCACCGATGACGAGGGCACGAAGCGTGAGCTGTTCAACGTGCCGCAGATGGGCGTACACTTTGCGTTCCCGTTCAAGGTCAGTGAGTGGGCCATTTTGCGGAAGGTCAAGGAACGGCCAGAGTAAACAAACAGTGAGGAGTTAGGAGGCAGGAGTTTTCCTGCCTTCAGCTCTCCCGCAGGGGCGCACAGTGTGCGCCCTTTTTCTTTATCCGTTGCAGGCCGCTGGGACGGGCGCACACTGTGCGCCCCTGCGAAAAACGTTCATCATTGTCCACTCCTATCTTCTCACTCCTGCCTCCTAACTTTTTGAACGGTTGCAACCTTTCCTAAAGTGTGGTATCATTACAATTAAGTATGGAAACCTTTCGGGGTGAATTGAACCGAAAAATTCTAAGCAAGGGAAGTATATACATGAGCGATAACCAGAAAAAAACGATTTTCTCCGGCGTGCAGCCGTCCGGCAAGCTGACGCTGGGTAACTATTTGGGTGCTATCCGCAATTTCCCGATCCTGCAGGAGCAGTACAACTGCATTTACTGCGTGGTCGATCAGCACGCCATCACGGTCCGGCAGGAGCCTGCGGCGCTCCGCCGTGCAACGCTTGAGCTGATCGCGCAGTACATTGCCTGCGGTCTGGACCCGGAAAAGAGCATTCTGTTCATCCAGAGCCATGTGCCCGCGCATGCGGAGCTGGCGTGGGTGCTCAACTGCTTCACCATGTTCGGCGAGGCTTCCCGCATGACCCAGTTCAAGGACAAATCCGCCAAGCACGCGGACAACATCAATGTCGGTCTGTTCACCTATCCGGTTCTGATGGCGGCTGACATTCTGCTGTACCAGACCGACCTCGTTCCGGTTGGCGTGGATCAGAGCCAGCACATCGAGATCTGCCGCGATATTGCAAACCGCTTCAACAATCTGCATCCGAACACCTTTACCATTCCGGAGGGCTACTACCCGAAGGTTGGCGAGGGTGCCAAGATTACCAGTCTGGTTGACCCGAACAGCAAAATGAGCAAGTCCGACCCGAACCCGAACGGCTATATTCTGCTGATGGACAAGCCGGAGGACATTATGCGTAAGTTCAAGCGTGCGGTTACCGACTCGGATTCCCGCATCATCTTTGACCCGCAGAACAAGCCGGGTGTTTCCAACCTGCTGCAGATTTACGCTCTGGCGACCGGCAAGACCATCGAACAGGCGGCAGCCGAGTTTGACGGCAAGGGTTACGGTGAGTTCAAGCCCGCAGTCGGCGAGGCCGTTGTCGAGCTGCTGCGTCCGATTCGTGAAAAGACCACCGATCTGCTGAACAACAAGGATTATCTGGAGCAGGTCTACAAGGAGGGCGCACAGAAGGCCTCCTATCTGGCGCGTAAAACGCTGGATAAGGTTTATCGAAAGGTAGGCTTTGTCGCACGCTGAGCCAAAAGGGAGTAAACCATGTCTGAATATATTGTTATCGGCACGATCATTGCAGCGTTTGCCGTAGCTGCCGTGCTGAGCTATTTTTTCACACCGCCGGTCAAGAACTTTGCACACAAGGTCGGCGCGATCGACGTGCCGAAGGATGCACGCCGCATGCACAAAAAGCCGATCCCGCGGCTGGGCGGTCTGGCCATTTACGGCGGCTTCCTGTGCTCGATTCTGATTTTCGGGCAGCTTGATGAGACCATGCTGTGCGTCCTGCTCGGAGCGGCCATCATTGTCGCACTCGGCATTTTCGATGATGTGCTGGCGCTCGGCGCCAAGCTCAAATTCGTGGTGCAGATTGTGGCGGCAGCCATTCCGGTCTGCATCGGCGATCTGCAGATTGGTCTGTTCACCAATCTGAATCCGCTGTCGGATACGCCGTTTGTCCATCTCGGCATTCTGGCAGTGCCGGCCACGATTATCTGGATTGTCGGCATCACGAATGCGGTAAACCTGATTGACGGTCTGGACGGACTTGCGGTCGGTGTTTCGTCTATCGCGGCGATTACCATGCTTGCCGTTGCGCTGCTGACCGGCAACATGCCGATTGCCATCACGATGGCGGCGCTCGCCGGCGCGTGCATCGGCTTTATGCCGTACAACCTCAATCCGGCTAAGATCTTCATGGGCGACACCGGCTCGACCTTCCTCGGCTACATGCTGGCGACCGTGTCCATCATGGGTCTGTTCAAATTCTACGCAGTCATCTCGTTTGCGGTGCCGTTCCTGATTCTCGGCCTGCCGATTTTTGATACAGCCAACGCCATCATCCGTCGTGTGGCGGCAGGCAGAAGTCCGATGAGCCCGGACCGCGGCCATGTGCATCACAAGCTGATCGACATGGGCTTCAACCAGAAGCAGGCGGTTGCTATCCTGTACGCTATCAGCGCAACACTCGGCCTGACTGCTGTGGTGCTCACCTCGTCCGGCGAGGTTAAGGCGATCGTGCTGCTGCTGGCAGTGCTGGCTGCAATTCTGGTAGGTGCATGCATTATTTACGGTGCGGAACACTGGAGCAAACACGCATCCGAAAACAAGGAGGATAAAGACGATGAATAAAATCAAGGTAATGACGGTTTTCGGCACCCGCCCGGAGGCCATTAAGATGGCGCCGCTGGTGCACGCGCTCGAGCAGAATGAAAACACCGAATCCATTGTGTGTGTTACCGCGCAGCACCGTGAGATGCTCGATCAGGTGCTCGATATTTTCGATATTAAGCCGGATTATGACCTGAACATCATGCAGCCGCGTCAGACGCTGGCGACCATCACCGAGAAGAGCCTGCACGGTCTGGATGAGGTGCTCGAAAAGGCACAGCCGGACATCGTGCTCGTCCACGGTGATACCTCGACCACCTTTGCCGGTGCGCTTGCGGCATTCTACCACAAGGTGCCGGTAGGCCATGTAGAGGCCGGTCTGCGTACCTACGACAAGTACAGCCCGTTCCCGGAGGAAATGAACCGCAAGCTGACCGGTCAGATTGCAACGCTGCACTTTGCGCCGACTCCGCGCAACCGTGATAATCTTGCAAAGGAAGGTATCACAGACGGCGTGTTTGTCATGGGCAACACGGTTGTTGACGCAATCCACATGACCGTAAAGCCGGATTTTGAGTTCCGCGATGAGCAGCTCAAAACGCTGGACTTTGAGAACAACCGCGTTGTCCTCGTTACCGCGCACCGCCGCGAGAACTACGGTGAGCCGATGGAGAACATCTGCCGCGCCATTGCCGAGCTGAGCGAAGCATATCCGGATGTACACTTCGTTTATCCGGTGCACCTCAGCCCGTATGTCCGCGAGACTGCGGAGAAATTCCTCGGCGGCAACGACAGGATCCACCTCATCCATCCGCTGGCCGTGGACGAGATGCACAACCTGATGGCACGCTGCTATCTCATCATGACCGACTCCGGCGGACTGCAGGAGGAGGCGCCGAGCCTGGGCAAGCCGGTTCTGGTGCTGCGCCGCGAGACCGAACGTCCGGAGGCCATCGAAGCCGGTACGGTCAAGCTGGCAGGTGTGGAGCAGGCCAATATCGTTAAGCTCGCGCGCGAGCTGTTTGACGATGAGGATGCTTACGCAAAAATGGCGCACGCTGTCAATCCGTACGGCGACGGAAAGACCTCGCAGCGTATCGTGCAGGCGATCGAGCAGTATTTTGGTCTGCGCGAGGACGGTCCGGCTCCGTTTAACCCGTGAAACCCGTAAAAAAAGAGAAGCATACGCCGAAACACTATCTGCCGGACACTACGCCGAAGATTGCGGCTGCGGGCGCTACTGTGCTCGTGCTGCTGGTGGTGCTCAGCTTTGTGCTGTCCTCCGGCTGGATGCACGGCAGCAGCACCGGCATTATCCTGCCCGGCAGTGAGGGTGATTCGCCAACGGTTGGCACAGGCAGTGCGCTGCTCACCGGGCAGAGCGTGGATGATATTACCATTGATGTCAATAACGCCAAGACCGTTATTGCGACGCTCGCACGTCCGGCGGCATACAGCAGCAGGATCGAGAACACGATCTACTATGATGGCGGCTCGGCGGCTCTATACTGCCATCGCTATGTGCGGGATAATGTGATGCGCACGGATACACTCGGCAGTGACAATCAGGTGCAGTCTACGCTGATTCGCGTTCCGGACAGCAAGGTGTATGCGTGGAATGCAGGGGACAGCACTGCTTATCAGGGCAAAGCCGGCGATTTTACTGATGACGCAGCTGCTATGCTGCCGACATACGAGGATGTTCTGGCTGACGAAGTACAGCTGACTGCTGCCGGCCGGCAGGATATTAACGGTGAACCGTGTATTGCCGTTACGTTTGAGCAGGACGGCTACCGCTGCGTATATGCCGTTTCAACGGTCAGCGGTCTGCTGGCGCAGGCGTCGTTCTATGACGGCGATACGCTGACGCGCAAAGTCACCGTCAGCGAGCTCAGCACGGAAACGCCGGACAGTGAATTGTTTACGCTGCCGGACGGCGAAAGCGTTATATAGAAAAAGTGGAGAGTGGAGATTGCAGAGTGGAGAGACAGCGAAACCGTTTCGCTATCTTCACTCTTAACTCTCCACTCTTCACTCTGATAGAAGGAGATTACACATAAATGTCTGAATATATTAAGATTTCACCGGAGATTCGTGCGCTCGGCCGTGAGGCTGAACGCGAGATCCGTCCGTATTTCGAGCGTCTCGAGGAGATCTGTGATCGCAACACCGAGAAGGTGCTGGCGGCATTTGCAAAGAACCGAGTATCCGACAATCTGTTTGCCGGTACGACCGGTTACGGCTACGATGACTACGGCCGTGACACGCTCGACAAGATCTACGCCGATATTTTCGGCACCGAGGCCGCACTCGTGCGTATCGGCTTTGTAAACGGCACACACGCGCTCTCCTGCGCGATGTTTTCCGCCGTCAAGACCGGCGACACCGTGCTGTCCGTCACCGGACCGGCGTATGACACGCTGCAGAACACCATCACCGGCGATTACTGCGGCAGCATGAAGAGCTACGGCATCGGCTACAGGCAGGTTGACCTCAAGAACGGCGAGCCTGATCTGCCTGCCATCAAGGCAGCGGCAGCAGATGAGAATATCAAGCTGGTATTCATCCAGCGCAGCCGCGGCTACGGCGTCCGCAAGACACTTTCCGTTGAGGAAATCGGCGAAATCTGCAAGGCCGTGCGTGAGGTTAATACGACTGCGGCCATCATGGTCGATAACTGCTACGGTGAATTCACCGAGGAGATCGAGCCGACGCAGGTCGGTGCGGACATCATCGCAGGCTCGCTCATCAAGAACCCGGGCGGCGGTCTGGCCCCGACCGGCGGCTATATTGCAGGCCGTGCCGATCTGGTCGAGAACGCCTCCTACAAGCTGACCGCACCCGGCATCGGCGGCGAATGCGGCTGTACGATGGGTCAGAACCGCCTGCTGTATCAGGGCCTGTTCATGGCGCCGCATGTCACCATGCAGGCCATCAAGACCGCGATGTTCTGCGCAAAGGTCATGGAAAAGCTCGGTTACGAGGTAAGCCCGAAGGCAGAGGAGCCGCGTTACGACATCATCCAGACCATCGCGTTCGGTGCGCCTGACCCGCTGCGCCGCTTCTGTGAGGGCATTCAGGCCGGTGCGCCTGTCGATTCCTATGTAACGCCGGAGCCATGGGCAATGCCGGGTTACGACGATCAGGTTATCATGGCTGCAGGCGCGTTCGTGCAGGGCGCGTCCATTGAGCTTTCCGCCGATGCCCCGATGCGTGAGCCGTATGTCTGCTATATGCAGGGCGGCCTGACATATGAATCCGGCAAGCTGGGCATTTTGCTTGCTGCAGATAAAATTACCAAGGCAAAGGCACAGTAATGGTGAATGAAAAATAGAGGATGATGGTATCCTGCATTTTTCAATTCTTCATTTTTCGTGCGAAATCGGTTGACAAAGCGCGGATATGAGCGTTATAATAAGTCTGTATTTATTAAGTTATAGGCAATGACGGAAATCCTGTTTTCTGAAAAGCATTTGGCAGAGAGCGTGCGCCACGGCTGCAAGCACACGCAATGCGGAGAAAACAGTACCGATTCCCGAGCCGCACAGCGGAAAACCGCAGTATGCTGTGCCGTGTCGTTCGCGTTAAGAACTCCGAGCGGCAGTCCTGCAAGGGCTGCAAGCAGGGTGGAACCGTGGGCAAGCGCTCACCCCTGAGAGATACAGGGGTGAGCGCTTTTTTGTTACTCTGCAGTAATAGAAAATTGAAAATGGAGAGTTGAGAATTGTGGTTACGCGCAAAGCGCGTCATAAAATTCCGTCCCGTGGACGGATACCTTCATTTTCCATTCTCCATTATCAATTACTCCACTCGTTATGATTTTACAAGAAAGGTCTGAATAAAAGTGTCCGAAGAAAACAAGTACACGTTTGAGAACAAGGAATACCGCGACACCTACCGTCACACGGTATCGCACATTCTCGCGCAGGCAGTAAAACGCCTGTATCCGGAGGTCAAGCTGGCCATCGGCCCGTCCATCGACAACGGCTTCTATTACGACTTTGACGCGCCGTTCTCCTTCACGCAGGAGCACCTCGATGCTCTCGAGGCAGAGATGCGCAAGATCTGCAAGGAGAAGGAGAAGCTCGAGCGCTTCGAGCTGCCGCGCGCAGAGGCCATCAAGTTCATGGAAGAGCGCGAGGAGCCGTACAAGGTAGAGCTGATTAACGATCTGCCGGAAGACGCTACCATTTCCTTCTACAAGCAGGGCGAGTTCACCGACCTGTGCGCAGGCCCGCATCTGGACTCCACCGGCCGCGTAAAGGGCAACGGCATCAAGCTGATGAACGTCACCGGCGCTTACTGGCGCGGCGATTCCTCCAAGAAGATGCTGCAGCGTATTTACGGCACCGCATTCCCGAAGAAGGACGAACTCGACCAGTACCTCAACATGCTGGAAGAGGCGAAGAAGCGCGATCACCGTAAGCTGGGCAAGGAGCTCGGCCTGTTCATGCTGACCGAGGAAGGCCCGGGCTTCCCGTTCTTCCTGCCGAACGGCATGATCCTCAAGAACACCCTGATCGACTACTGGCGCGAGGTACACAAGCGCTACGGCTACGTTGAGGTCTCCACCCCGATGATCCTCAACCGCAAGCTGTGGGAGCGCTCCGGTCACTGGGATCACTACAAGCAGAACATGTATACCACCGTCATCGATGACGAGGATTACGCAATCAAGCCGATGAACTGCCCGGGCGGTATGCTGGTCTACAAGGCTCAGCCGCACTCCTACAAGGAGCTGCCGCTGCGTGTAGGCGAGCTGGGTCTGGTACACCGCCACGAGCTGAGCGGCGCACTGCACGGTCTGTTCCGCGTGCGCTGCTTCACGCAGGATGATGCCCACATCTTCATGACCTGGGATCAGATGAAGGACGAGATCAAGAACGTTGTCCGTCTGTTCGATGAGGTTTACTCCACCTTCGGTCTGACCTATCAGATCGAGCTGTCCACCATGCCGGAGGATCACATGGGCGAACTGAAGGACTGGCAGTTTGCGGAAAAGACCCTTGCAGAGGCCATCACCGAGATTGGCAAGGACTACGTTGTCAACGAGGGCGACGGCGCGTTCTACGGTCCGAAGCTGGACTTCCATCTGGCAGACTCCATCGGCCGTACCTGGCAGTGTGGCACCATCCAGCTGGATATGCAGCTGCCGGAGCGTTTCGAGCTTGAGTACACCGGCGCAGACGGCGAGAAGCACCGTCCGGTTATGATTCACCGCGTTGTTCTCGGCTCCATCGAGCGCTTCATCGGCGTTATCACCGAGCACTTCGCGGGCGCATTCCCGACATGGCTCGCACCGGAGCAGGTTCGCATCATGCCGATGACCGACCGCAACATCCCGTGCGCCAAGGAAGTCATGCAGCAGCTGACTGATAAGGGCTTCCGCGTAACCATGGACGAACGCAACGAAAAGATTGGCTATAAGATCCGCGAAGCACAGGTTCACAAGGTTCCGTATATGATCGTCATTGGCGACAAGGACGAGGAAAAGGGTGTTATCTCGGTTCGTACCCGCAAGACCGGCGAGACCACTGCTATGGAGACCGGCGAGTTTATCGAGAAGCTCGCGTATGAGGTTGAGAATAAGCTGAAGTAAGCAGCAAAACGGAGAGCGGAAGCGATATTCCGTTCTCCGTCACAATAGAATAAAGGTTCATAGAGTTTTGTCATGTATGCAGGGAGGGTGCGGCATGAAAAAATTTGTTTCCGCGTGTCTGATGGCAGGTCTGCTGACTTGTGCCGCCGGTGCGGCACAGGTCGGTACGATCAACAACAACTATCCCGGCGATACCGAAGCGCAGGCGCAGATGCTTTATGATCTCGGACTGTTCAAAGGCACCGACAAGGGCTTTGCGCTGGAGAAATCCATGACCCGCGCAGAGGCCTCGGTGATGCTGACCCGTCTGCTTGGCGCAGAAAAGACCGCGCTGGAAGGAAACTGGAAGCATCCGTTTACCGATGTGCCGCAGTGGGCGGACAAATACGTCGGCTGGCTGTATCAGAATGGTTTGACCAAGGGCGTTTCCGCGACACTGTACGGCTCGCAGCGCAATGTCACCTGCGGCCAGTATTGCATTTTTCTGACCCGGGCGCATTTGGATGCGGACAGCTATCAGGGTATGGCTTTTGTCGATAACGATGAGGTACGGCAGACGGACGAGGAGGGCTTTATCCGCGGAGATGCGGTTTCGCTCTCGGCGCGGCTGCTCAGTACGAACTACGCGAAAAATGGCGATGAAAGCGACCGCAGTGTGGCGGAAAAGCTGATCGACGACGGCGTTTTCACGGCGGAACAGTTCAAAAATGCGGCATGGGACGTTCTGCCGCGTGATTACGGCAATGATTACCAGTACGATGGCAAATGGAACCTGATTGCTTCGCCGTTCGTCTGCCAGATCGCAGATGTGACAGTGGCGCAGTGTCCGATTGACGGAGTGCAGCCTGTCAGCGGTACAGACCGTTATGCGCAGAGCGATATGGAGCAGTCGGATTTTATCCTGTACCGCATGGACAGCAAGACGATGAAACTGACGCAAGTGCTCTCGCTGCCGCAGGAAAGCTCTGTGGAATATCTCGGCCGTGCCGGAGAAACCGATTATCTGCTGGTGTACGACCGGAAAACGGAAACGTATTCGCTGTGCTCAGTGCACGGCGATACGGTCAAAACCGAACTGACCCTGACCGAAGCACAGCAGCAGGCAGCACATACCGTTTATCAGAGCGTACGCGGCTGCATCATCTGCCCGGACGAGACGACCGGTTATAAGCTCACGGAAACAGGCGTGGAGCCGTTGGGCGTGGCAGCGGGTATCTGCCGGCTGACGGATAACGGCATGACTGTTACGCAGAACTGTACGGCGGACGAAACCGTGCTGACAGCGTATAACTGGAACGGTCAAAAGACAGACAGCTATACCATCTCGAATGCGTATCAGTCGGATGATGCTGAGGTGCGCAAGCATTGTGCGCCGCGGATAATTGGCAGCGACGGTGCGTTGCTCTGGGGCACAGCCGGGCTGTACCGCGAAGAGAACGGCCGTCTGGTGCAGGTGACAGACTCTCCGGTCATCAGCGTAAAGCAGGATGCCGATGGGGCCTATTATGCTGTTTCCTGCGATAAGTCTGAGCGGACGGAATACTATTCGGATGGTATCGGATACATGGCGGGTGATATGCTCGTGCGTATCGCGCCGGACGGAACGCAGACCACGCTTACAACACTCGATGACATTCTGATCGACGAGGTAAAGACGGTCAAAAGCGGTGCTGTTCGCTTCGCAATCGCTATTCCGACAGAGGGCCATAGAAGCGGACACTATACCTGCCTGTTGAAAGACGGAAGAATTACCGTCCGGTCTGCAACCGATGATGTATTCTACATCTGGGGCAACGATGCGCTGGAAAACGAACAGGAAAAAATAGATAAGATTATTGCGAACCAGAAAGGTGAAGAATAATGGCAGAAAAGAAAAAGCTGGTCAGCGAGATCACGTCTATGGACGTGGACTTCGCGCAGTGGTACACAGATATTGTTAAAAAGGCTGAAATGGCCGATTATTCGTCCGTAAAGGGCTGTATCATCATGCGTCCGTACGCACAGGCGCTGTGGGAGAACATCCAGCACACGCTGGACGGCATGTTCAAGGAGACCGGTCACGAGAATGTAGCAATGCCGATCTTCATTCCGGAAAGCCTGCTGCAGAAGGAAGCCGACCACGTTGAGGGCTTCGCGCCGGAGTGTGCATGGGTAACGCACGGCGGCAACGACAAGCTGGAGGAGCGTCTGTGCGTTCGTCCGACTTCGGAGACGCTGTTCTGCGAGCATTACGCAAAGATCGTTCGCTCCTGGCGCGACCTGCCGAAGCTGTACAACCAGTGGTGCTCGGTTGTCCGTTGGGAAAAGACCACCCGTCCGTTCCTGCGCAGCCGTGAGTTCTGGTGGCAGGAGGGTCATACCGTTCATGCTACCGCCGAGGAGGCTATGGAAGAGACTCTGCGCATGCTGAACATCTACGCGAAGTTCTTCGAGGAATGGCTGGCCATTCCGGTCGTTAAGGGCGAAAAGACCGAGAAGGAGCGCTTCGCCGGTGCAGAAAACACCTACACCATCGAGGCTATGATGCACGACTGTAAGGCTCTGCAGTCCGGTACCTCGCACTACTTCGGTGACGGCTTTGCACGCGCATTCGGCATGCAGTACACCGATAAGAACAACACCCTGCAGTATATGTATCAGACCTCCTGGGGCGTTTCCACCCGTATCATCGGCGCAATCATCATGACGCACGGTGATAACGAGGGTCTGGTTCTGCCGCCGCGTATCGCTCCGACCCAGCTGGTTGTTATTCCGGTTGCGGCTCACAAGGAAGGCGTTAAGGAGAAGGCAACCGAGCTGTACGAGCAGGTCAAGGCAGCGGGCATCCGTGCCAAGATCGACCTGAGCGACAATACCCCGGGCTGGAAGTTTGCCGAGTACGAGATGAAGGGCATTCCGCTTCGCCTGGAGGTTGGTCCGCGCGATATCGCTGAGGGTCAGTGCGTACTGGTTCGCCGCGACACCCGCGAAAAGACCGTTGTTAAGTTCGAGGATCTCGAAAAGACCATTCCGGCACTGCTGGAGGATATCCAGAAGTCGCTGTATGAGAAGGCGCTCGCAAACCGCGAGGCGCATACCTATACCGCAAAGTCTCTTGACGAGATGAAGTCCATCCTTGCTGAGCACACCGGCTTTATCAAGTCCATGTGGTGCGGCGACCTCGCCTGCGAGGAGAAGGTCAAGGAAGAGACCGGTATGCCGAGCCGCTGCATGCCGTTCGAGCAGGAGCACATCGCAGATACCTGTCCGGTCTGCGGCAAGCCTGCAAACAAGATGGTTGTTTGGGGCATCGCGTACTAAGCGAAGTCTCAGAACCAAAAAACTGCACAAGCAAAAAGTCCCTCATCAGTCGATGAGGGACTTTTTGCGCCAATAGAGAAACTTTTTCAGCAGATCGAACGGTTTGTGCGGCAGTGATCAGATACTCCCAGCCGGCTGCGTGTAAACGGGTAGATAGATTATCTGCAGGAATTATTGCCGCTGCAGGAATTGTTATTATTATTATTGCCGCAGCCGCAGCGATTGTCATTTACGCCGGCACTGCCGGTGAACAGACAGCCTGCCTTGTCGCTCTGCGGCGGGAAAAAGGCGTCGATGGGGAAGTCGAAGCTCGAGAAGATCTCGCACGGGTCCTGCTCACCGCCGACACCGCTGTTCGAGCAGTCGCGCCGCGGCAGACATACGTCGTAAGCGGGCATGAGCAGCTGAATGTCGCGCTCGAGCCGGATAATCGAGAACTGACCGAGGGTTACGAACAGCTGATAGCCATCGTTGCTGAGCACGAGATCGTCACCGCCGAAGCACGAGCAGATTGAACGGGGTACTTCATGCAGCGCGCAGCAGCAGCAGTTGCAGCTGGTTTCCGGCGCAACCACACGCGCGTCCAGCATGATCGGATCAACGACCTCTACGACCGCAGTCGGCTTGTTGCTGTCAGGCCGCAGCTGCACATCGCGGCCGTCCTCGATATACTGCGAGGAAAAGATGCGCGCGCCGCCTTCGCCGCCGAACAGTACAACACGTTTGTCAAATACCGCCAGTCCGTCCACGATACGCGGACGACCGATTACGCAGCTGATTTCACATTCAATGCGATAGAAAAAGCGGATATCAACGCTGTAGAAACCTCGATTAAACTGAATCCGCTCAACATCAATGGAAACACAGAGCAGTTCCGCTTCACGCGGCTTCACAGATGCAATGCCACCGGCATTGATCAGCTCCTGCGCATCGCGGGTGAGATACACGCGAATGTCACGCAGGCACTCCTTGCTGCGGCAGGAGTCGTAAACCTTTTTGGTGTGGACGCAGACCGCTTCGCGGAAGCCGCCTGCACTGTTGCCGTTATTGCCGCCGATCGGACCCGGGCAGCAAACTTTTTCAGCCATGTATATTACCTCCAAACAAAAATTGAAGCAACTGCAATATGCTATAATTTTACCCTTGCATCTAAAGCGAAATAAAAATCCTCGTCAAACTCTGAATTTGACGAGGATTCTCTGTTTTTACGAATTTATTTGAGGTATAAAACGAAACGGGGGTATTGCGACGGTTGCCTCCTAAATGGGTTTGAAAGGGGTTTTGTGGGGTGTTGGGTGTGTCACTTGATGTGTCACCTAATAGACGCGATTTTCCCGCTATCGCGCGCTTGCTGAAATTCCGAAATGCGAGCGGCGGCAGACGCAAATGCCTCGTCAGAGAGGTGCGTATAAATTCGCGCGGTCATAGCGATGCTTTTGTGCCCCATGAGTTCTTTTGCTACATTGATAGGTACGCCTGCGGTTTGCAAATCGGTTGCAAAAGTGTGACGCATACAGTATGGAGTGAGGTCTTCGGCTACTTTGGATGTCTCTGGTATAATAGTCTTGCGGAAAGTCTTTGCACCCATGTCAATATCAAGAGCACGCTTAAAAGTTTGCCACATGTGATACATGGAAGATATGCTATATGGAGCACCAGTTATCGGCTGAGTAAAGATATATCCTGTGCCTCCGGTGAGATACGGACGCAATGCAGGATTGATAGGGACGGAACGATCGCCGTAGTCGGTCTTTGCCGAATGCAGGATTATTCTGTTTTCGCTCAAACGCACATCTTCCCATTTGGCTTTGCGAGTTTCAACCGGACGCGCACCAGTGTAAAGCATAAACAAAACCCAAAAACCGGCGCGATGTGTTTTGCAGACGTTGAGTATATGCTTCCGCTCATCTGCGGTAATGGCTCTGTGCGTACCTCTTTCTGCTGTTGGCATAGTGATTCCCTCGGAAGGGTCAAATGTGAGTATGCGCTCTATACGAGCCTGCTTAAACGCAGCTCTAATGAATGTGATTAGTTTGGTTGCGAGGGAAAAGGACTTTCCGGCAACCTCATTCATAATACGCTGTAAATGCGCTGACTTAACATCGCACAGCCGCATATTCCCGATGACCGGAGAGATATAATTTTTTTGCATGCCAACCATGTTTCGATATGTGCTATTTGCTACCGTGGTCTTTTTGTAGGTCTCCAGATAATCTGTAAACCACTTATCAACTGTCGTATTTTCGTTAATAATGTCGATACCCTGTTCAAGACGGCGTTTCTTTTCCTCGACCTTGCGCCACAAATCGCGTTGCGTCTTTGCACGGACATTGTAGCGCTTGCCCGCAAACGAGAATGATTCACGATAATATCCATCTTTGTTTTTATTCATGTTGAAAAACCTCCTATTTTGTCGTATAATAAGAGGGTAGAATTCCGTTGCACAAGATTTCTACCCCCGTTTAACGTCCGCCGGTTGCCGCCGGTGGACGTTATTTTTTTACGCATTTTTCATGGCTTTTGCAATCGCCTGCGCATGCATTTCCGCCTGCTCCTGTTTGTAAATGCTGATTTGCTCCAATATAGCAAGCCGCATGATAACAGGACGGTCAAATTTCTGCATCGTATAGATGCCACTGTTGCTGTATATGGAAATTTCACCAATGTTTTCTGAGAACTTCGTTTTCACAGATACATTGTCGATTTTATCAAGCGGAACATCGAGCATTTCCTTTTTGAAAATGCCTTTCGTGCCAATCAAACGCTTATTTGTCAAAACGAGTTTAGTTTGCTGTTGCGCATACATTCCGTATATTACAAGCGCGTCAATCACAGCGATAAGCCATGCGGATTCTAAACCGTTTACGATTCCTCCTATTGCAACCCCACCGAAGAATACCGCAACAGTAAACACACTCCATAGGGCTATGGAAATTTTGTACCACATGAAAAATCGCGGTGCATAGGTGCATTCGGTAACAATTTTTTCATTGTTCAGCAAATTAACATCCACTGAGTTACCCTCCCTTTTATTTCTTATACTTCGGATTTCCCAGCATGATTTCAAGGAAATCCAATGCTTTTTCCTGCCCGTCCTCGGTAAGCTGATTGAATATTGTGGTCAGCCGAGATTGACGGGCGATTTTTTGTGTCTCATCATACTGCGCGAGATCGTGCAGCATGAATTCGATTGAGTGTTGCATACGCTCTAAGCCTTTTAGATTGGCTTCGAGCCATGCCTGCTTTTCCTGCTCGGTTGCCTGACCGGCTGCTACTTTCTGCTGTAGCTCCACCATTTCCGGCGCACTGTTCACACGGATTGAAGCATCGGCGGTCAGCTCGTTCGCATTTACGCCGAGTGCGTTTGCAAGGCGAGAAATGGTGTCCGGCGCAACTCTTTCGCTACCACGTCGTGTGATAGAATAAACTGTATTATACGATAATTCAGCCTTTTTAGCGAGTTCTCGGAGCGATATTCCTTGCTTTTCTGCAAGTTTTTTTACTCTTTCGCCTACGGTCATATTATCCCCTCTCTAAATGCGATTGCAAATTTATGTTGACATTTCGTTCAAACGCACATATAATCAAATTACGACAAATGCAAACGCAAACAGGAAAGGAGGATATATGCGTATTGATCGAGTAAACCTTGCTGCAACGATGGCTAAACGCTGCATGCGTGGGAAGGAACTTGCGACGCTTGCCGGTATTTCCGTTTCGAGTGTTTCCGGCATTCGGAACGGACGTAGCTGCTCGGCAGAGATGGCAAGCAAGATCGCAAGTGCTTTGAATGTACCCCTTAACGAACTTGTAGAAAAGGAGCAGTAAACATGGACAAAGCAAACATGGACGATTATACAATCAAGCGTGATGCAGATACCATGCAGAGCGTTAACGAGTTCAGCGCGTATGTTGATACTTTACCGATTTCGGCTGAACACCGCAATGAACTTGTTCGGCTGGCACTGAAAGTATTCAACGCTGCTGAACGCAATGCGTTCTTGCTGGGCGGCGAAATCGCCTGCAAAGCAATGAAAGAATTTGCGAAATAATACCGTCGCAATTTGCAACATACCCTTACACTATCCACCCGAAAGGAGCAGACACATGAAAAACAACATCGTTGCATTCAAGTATGAAGAACAGCAGGTACGCACCATCGAGAAAAACGGCGAGCCGTGGTTTGTCGGTAAGGACGTAGCGGAAATTCTCGGCTATTCCGATACCGCACAGGCGGTTCGCAAGCACATTGATAACGAAGACAAAGGGGTGGTTGAAATGACAACCCCCGGTGGCAAGCAGCCTGTTACCATCATCAACGAATCTGGCCTGTACAGCCTTATCCTGTCCAGCAAACTGCCGACGGCGAAGGAATTCAAACACTGGGTTACTTCCGAGGTTCTTCCGTCTATCCGCAAGACCGGCGAATACAAGATCACACCGGCACAGCAGAACCGCCTTGACATTATGGAGCGCAACAGCCGCGCCCGTGAAGCGTCGTTGTGGCTGCGTATCTCCGCGCAGGTAAAGTCTGATACTTACCGTCAGGTATGCGCAAGCTACGCAAGCACGGTGCTCGCAGGCCGTGAGGTTATCCCGCTGCCGCAGACCACCCAGCACCATTACTCCGCTACGGAGATCGGCGAAATGTTCGGCGTGAGCAAGCAGGCCATCGGCAACCTTGCCAACAAGTACGGCATGAAAACCGATGAATACGGTTCATGGTATCATGACAAGTCCCCGTATTCCGCGAAGGAAGTCGATGTGTTTAAGTATAACGACCATGCCGTGCAGCGTTTCCACGATCTGCTCGGATAACGGAAAGCGAGGGTTAATCATGGAATACGGAAACGGACTTTACGTCAAACGCGATGAAACGACGATCAAGAGCGTTGAATCCCTATATCACTATATCAACACGTTGCCGCTTACCAAGCACCAGCGAGGCAAGGCTATCCGCCTTGCTGAAACAGCTTTGACCAATGCCGAAAACAACGGATGTCTTGTCGGCTTTGATGCAGCCGGTTTTAGTGACCTTTCGAAAGCCGTCGCGCAGTTCTTGACGAAGAAACTGCGAGAGGCTGGAATCTCTCCAGAGAAGCAATAAGTCCTGTTTATTGGACTTTACTTGTAATCTGAAAACTCGTCCTTGAATCGAACAAGTGTTCGATATATAATATTGTCATAACTTGACGGACGGTTTTGATTGCGTTTTCCTCAAAATGGTAATAATATAATACCATCAGCAGGAAAGAAGGGCAGGAACAACAATGACGAACAACGAGAAATTCAACCAGTTAATCAATTCGTGCGGCAATCCCCGCCTTATCTACAATACCTTACTTGCGCTTGAACCATGTGTTAAGCAACGTGATGATACCTTCCAGGAAAGCCAGATCATCATCGGAAAGCTGCTCGCCCTCTTTAATAAGTCCGAGAGCAACTAACAATTTGTCAGTCTCTTCGAGCGATATTTCCCTCGCTTCGGCTTCGGTCGAGGCGGGGGCTTTTTCTTTTTCTATGCCGGTATCTAACAAGGTATCGGCAGAGATGTGAAGAACCTTTGCAAGCTGTTTGATTCTCTGCGGGTCAGGGTTTCGCTTTGCAGTTTCGTATCCACAATAGGTACTCTTTGTAATGCCTATTTCGTCGGCTATTTGCTGCTGGGTTAAACCGGCCTTAATGCGAGCAGCTTTCAGTTCTTCGTAGAATTCCATGTGCTCACCTCCTATGAATACAGCATATCACTAAGTTGGCGTTCTGTCAACATTTTTTGAAAAATCCCTTGACAAGTTGGCGTATTGCTGATAAACTGTAATCACAGGTTGGCGGAGCGCCAACAATTGAGAAGGGAGGTGCAAATATGTATCCGAATTTGATGGGCATGAAAGCGTTTCATGGTCTGACATCTGATGATATGGGTAATATCTTGGGTATCAGCAGAAATGCCTATGAATCCAAAATGAAAAGCGGACGGTTTACGCCGAAAGAGTGCAAGCTACTGTGCCGCTATTTCAAGAAGCCGTTCACTTACCTGTTTGCCACGGACGATGAAATTACCAGCGGGGCATTCGGCGTAGAGAATGACAACGAGAGCGCATAAGCGGAGGTGAGCAGCAATGAAGAAAGTCAAAGAGATTTTCATGTCAGGCAGCTTTGGTATAGCACTGGCCGGCTTCTCGCTGGGGTTCTCTACTTGTGTATTGATTTGTAAGGTTTTCGATTTACTTAAATAAGGCGATAACCGAGACAATCAGCGAAGCAATAGCAAGTGCACGAGCAATCATAGCTTCACGCGAAGCCGCTTTGGCTTCTGTACGAGCATCGTCGATTTGAGTTTGCAGTTTTCGGTTGGTTTCTTCCAACTGGTTCTGCATAGAATCACGGAATTCTAATTCGGCTTCTTGATCGATACGGCGAAGTTCAGAACCTAAGTGCATCATATCAACACCTCCTTTCCCGGCTATTATACCACGGTCGGGAAGGGGCGAACAAGCGGAGGTGATACCGATAGAGGCCCTGTTGAAAATCGCAACACTATGCGTTGCGTTGGCTACTCTGATTATCAACGTCAGAACAATCCTTGCGATCAACAAGGAGCACAGGAAGCGTGGGAGGTGATACCGATGTATATTCCACCTTTTGTTGCCGGAGTGCTGGCAACATTGGGCGTTGAAATGGCGCTGCTTATTGTGTGTGCGATGCTGCGTTGCGACAACAACGATGATGAACGATAACACACCATCAACACACTAAGCAACAGACCGATAACACACCATCAACACACCGAACAACACACGAGAGGAGGGCTGAAATTGGAGGAACGGACATACAAAGCGCTGCGGCAGGAGGTCAAAAGCGACCTTGAACAGCTCTTTCCGGGAACCGTATTTTTAACGCTTGAACAGGCGGCTAAAGTATACGGATTTCGGGATAAATGGGCGGCAAAGAAGATTATCGGTGCACCGAGGGTGCCCGGTGAGAGACGGGTAGTTTACTATTTGGGAGACGTTGCAAGTGACATTGCAAAGCGTCGCATCGGCAATGTTAGATAACACTCTAACAACAGACCATCAACACACAGATAACACACAATCAACAAACCGATAACACACCAATAACAAACCATCAACACACCGAGGCGTAAGAAAGAAAGTAACAAAGAAAGAAAAGAAGTATATATATATTCTCCCTACGGTCGAATATATATTAATTTAACTTTCTAAGAAAGAAAGAAAAGAATAACACTCTCACTACGTTCGAGTGTTACAAGAAACCGCGAAAGGGGATTGAAACCAATGACCTACAAACACTACGGATGGTTAGCAGGAATGTGCTTTCTCGGCACGCTGATCTCTGGCGGCATGACCGAGAACGGAAGAATCGACTTGTTTTCCGGAGCCGCTATCATGCTGGCGCTGCTGGCTGTCGGCATGGTGAGCGCAAGGGCAAGCCTGTTGCTTGCGGCATGCGAGCAGCAGAAACGCTATCGCGGTCGTTATCGCTAAGGGGAGAAAACAAGATATGACGGAAGCGAGAAGGAAAACGCTGAAAGTCAAAGACATGCAGCGCCGAGTGATCGGCAAGGCGATGAACGCCGCGAAGTACGGCCTGCATATGCGCGAGAGCGCAAAGACAATCAGCATGAGAACGGAGGACAAGCATGGTAGTAAAAATTAACGGCTCGGCGTTTGATACCGAGAGAGTGATGCGGTTTGCACCGCGCAAGAAGGACGGACTGGACTTTCGGCCGGAGGATGTATGCACACTGGACGAACTGGAGCAGCGCTGCGAGAAGATGGCAAAGCTGCCGCCGACACAGCAGGTTAAGACCGTAGATCGCATGGGATGGCGGTTTGTGCTGCTGAAAGATATATACGGCAACACGTTCCCGCAGTGCTTTGCACCACTCAGCGGTGAGCTGGAATACCTGCAGGAATGAGAAAAGCCGCTGACGGGTGGTAGGATACCCAATCAGCGGCAAAGGTAAATTGATTTAATACAAGGATACCACAGAGGAGGACGAAAAGCAAGTGAAATGCTACAAAGGCTTTGACAAGGACTTGAAATGCCGTGGTTTTCAGTACGAAATCGGCAAAGAGTACGAGGAAAACACGGCGGATATTTGCCACAAGGGTTTCCACGCCTGCGAGAACCCGATGGACGTATTCGGATACTACAACCCGGCAGATTCGCGTTACTGCGAGGTAGATTTGGATACTAACGAGCAGACTGAGGAGGACAGCAAGCGGGTTGGCAAAAAAATAAAGATTGAAACAGAGATTGGCCTTTCGGGGCTGATTCAGGCTGGCGTGAAGTTCATTCTGGAAAAAGTGGATTTTAAGAGCGCGAAAGAGAATAACACGGGCGACTGGAGCGCCGCCACGAACACGGGCACCCAGAGCGCCGCCACGAACACGGGATACCAGAGCGCCGCCACGGTTGGAGGCGCGGAAAGCATTGCGGTCGTTACCGGGTATGGCAGCAAAGCGAAAGGTGCTGTCGGTTGTTGGCTGGTGCTCACGGAACGTGATGAAAAAATGCACATTTTAGGCGTTCGGGCTGTTTGCGTAGATGGAGAAACCATCAAAGCGGATACGTTTTATATGCTGAAAAACGGCGCGATTACAGAGGTGAATGAATAATGAAAGACAAGAACAGGAAGCTGTTCTACAAGCTACTCGACATTGTGCTCGACAAAGAGCCGGAGAGCGGCGTGGAAATAAACGTAGCGTCGATGAACTCGACAGCCGAGGTATGGTTTTTCGAAGTTCAGGATAACGGGACATTTAAGACGAAGAAGCACTACGACCGCTACGGCGATGGCTGGAGAAAATGGGAAAACGGTCATACGGAATTCGTAACGGACGAGGATGTTTTGGAGGCACTGCGCAATGCGTGATACTATCACCGGATGCCCTGAGCGGGCGTTAGAGCCACCGGAGAGGGCAGATCAGGAGCGGTTGAACAGGCTGCAGGATATGCGCGAGGCGGAAACAGCTATCAGGCTGTATCTGGAGGATTACAAACACCTATTCAGCATCGAGATTAAGAACTTCTTACTTGATTTACGGATTGCTGTGCAGGACTTTGAACAGGAGGACGAACCATGAATTTATACGAATTGACGCAGGAATTTGCGACTGCAATGCAGGCCATCACGGTAGACCCGGAGACCGGCGAGGTCAGCGGCTTTGAGGCTGTAGACGGTCTGGACGCGGCGTTTGAGGACAAGGCCGAAGCGTATGCCGTCACCATTAAGAACCTTGACGCAGAGGTTAAGGCGCTCAAGAACGAGCGGGACAATCTCAAGGCGCGAGAGGATGCGACCAAGAAGCGCCTTGAACACATGAAGCAGCACCTTGCGGACAGTATGCTTGCTGTAGGCAAAGACAAGATCAGCACGCCGAGGGCTGCGCTGTCGTTCCGCAAGAGTATGCAGGTGAGCATTACCAATGACGTAATGGTGCCGGACGATCTGTGCAAGGTGGTTATCGACCGTAAGCCGGACAAGACAGCAATCGGTAAGCTGCTGAAATCCGGCGAGACCGTGCCGGGCGCAGAGTTGGTAGAAAACATGAATTTGCAGGTGAAGTGATATGGCGGAAATCTATCAGGCAATTATCGGCGTTATGTCCGATATTGGCGTAATCGGAAAAGAAAAGCGTAATACACAGCAGGGGTTTAAGTATCGCGGTGTTGACGACGTTATGAACGCTTTGCAGCCGGTTATGGTGCAGCACGGATTGTTTGTTGTGCCGGAGATCATCGACCAGAAGCGCGAGGAGCGGCAGACCAAGAACAAGGGTAATCTGATTTACTCGGTCTGCACGGTGCGGTACACGTTTTACGCCAAGGACGGCAGCAGTGTACAGTGCGTGGTCGTCGGCGAGGGCATGGACAGCGGCGACAAGGCAACCAATAAGGCCATGAGCATTGCGTTCAAGTATGCCTGCTTTCAGGTGTTCTGCATTCCGACCGAGGAAATGAAAGAGATTCCAACAAAGATGGATGACCCGGATGTGGAGATTGCGCCGCAGTCAAAGCCTGTGGAACGCAATGATAAGCAGACAGCGGTTCAGATAAAAGCGAAAAAAGTAAAGCAGTTGCTTTACGATATCAGCGGTAAAGATGCAGATGCGTCGTCGAAGCTATGGCGTGAGCAGTACCAGAAGGACGAAAATGACATTGTAAAGATGAATGCTGCGATTTTGGAGCTTGAACCGAAGTGGAACGCTATCAAGGCAGAACAGCACAAGGCGGTGCAGAATGACGCATGAATTCGATCGTGCGCAGGTAGTGCACAATGACCTCGGCAACTGGTTGTGTTTGCATATCAAGAACGCGCCTATGGCGCGGGTGGAGTGCGAACAGATGAAAGAGGGCAAGACCTATATCGCCGAGATCAAGAAGAAGTACGACAAACGCTCAGGACGGGCAAACGCTTATGCGTGGGCTTGCATGGGAAAACTGGCTGCAAAGCTGGGAATCAAGCGGGAGGAAGTGTACCGGCAGTACATCCCCGAAATCGGGGACAATTATCGACTTGTGCCGTATGTGAACGGTCAGCAGAGAGACTTTATCGCTGACCTGTGGAGCAAGCAAGGCCTCGGATGGGTAACGCAGGATTGCAATGGCGGTTATCTGATGTGCTTCTACGGGTCGAGCACTTACAACACCTTACAGATGGGTCGGCTTATCAATCTGATCGTGCAGGACTGCAAGGAGCAGGGTATTGAAACCGAACCGGAGAGTACGGTGATTGGTTGGCTGAGTAAATGGAAGCCGGAGGAGCGCGGGGTATGAAGTGGAGAAACTACAAGAGATTTGCAAGAAACCCCGGCGAATTTTCGCACAAATACGAGTGCTGGGCTTATAACCACAGAGGTTGGGCAAAGATGAAAAAAGCAAATCGCCGGACGGCAAAGCGCAGACTGGAACGCGCGGCGAGAAAGGACATGGAAGAATGAGACGGCAGACCAAGTTTACCGGCATTAGTCCGGCGGTATGGCGCGAATGCTGGGAGCGGGACGGCGGCATTTGCCGTCACTGCGGGAAAGGCGGAGAGTTGCAGGCGGCACATTATGTCAGCAGAGCACGCGGCGGCATGGGTATCCCGACAAACCTTGTGATGCTGTGCCCGGAGTGTCACAGAGAGGCAGATCAGGGCGACGGCAAGGAAATCAAGCGGGAAATGCGGGAGTACCTCGAAAGCATGTATCCGCTGTGGAGCGAGGAAAAGCAGAAGTACACCAAGGAGACAGGGAGATGAAAGTTGATTTAGAAAAATATCGGGAATACATCGAAACCCGGATTGCGGAAGGCGCGAGCTTGCGAATGCTTGAGAACGAAATCGGAATTGAGCGACAAAAACTCTCAAGAGAGATGAAAAAAGCAGGCATGAGAGTTCCTACGCGAATTGAAAGCGTAAAATTCCTGTGGAAAAATCATAAACATCCGCACATTGGGAAAACCGGTAGCTTGTGCCCGACGTACGGACGCAAGATGTCAGATGAAACCAAACAAAAGCTGAGAGAAGCAATGGCTGGAGATAAAAATTATCACTGGTCCGGAGGAAGAAAGAAACACTCAAGCGGGTATATTCTTGTATATCGACCAGACAACCACTTAGCAGATAAACACGGGTTTGTGCTGGAACATAGGCTTGTAGCTGAACAGAAATACGGAAGAAAGCTGACATCTTCGGACATTGTACATCACATTGACGGCAATAAGACAAACAACAATCCAGAAAATATCGTGGTTCTGACCCGATCAGAACATGCGAAATTGCATAATGGATTGAAAAAATGCAACAAACGGAGGAATACAAGTGCTTAACAAGATCGTTTTACAAGGAAGATTAACAGATAATTTGGAATTGCGACACACGCAGTCTAATACGGCTGTAGCAAGCGGTACGATTGCGGTACAACGCAGCAGAAAGGATAACAACGGAGAATATCAGAGCGACTTCTGTTCCGTTGTCCTGTGGAGCAAGCTGGCAGAGCATGCAAGCACATGGTTCCACAAGGGCGATATGTGCATTGTTTCCGGCCGTTTGGAAAGCCGTGACTGGCAGGACAAGAACGGCAATAAGCGCCGCTCGTGGGAAGTGCAGTGCGAAAGCATCGACTTCTGCGGCGGCAAGAGCGAGGGAAAGCCACAGAAGCAGGAAGAAAGCGATTTTATCTCAACGGATGAAGAATTCGACGAGCTGCCGTTTTAAGACAAGGTGAGGGACGATGAACGGGCACATTAAATTGCACCGTGCACTTACGGAGTGGGGATGGTACAAAGACCTCCCCACCTGCAAGCTATGGCTTCACGTCCTGCTGAGGGCCAATTACAAGGCTTGTGAGTGGCAGGGGATAGAAATACCGCGTGGTGCGTTCGCAACAAGCTATGCGGCGCTCTCGGCGGAAAGCGGACTGTCTGTGCAGCAGGTAAGGACGGCGCTCGGCAAGCTGAAAAAGACCGGCGAAATCACGGTGGAAACCAATCGGCACTACACCGTGATTTCCGTCAGCAAGTATGACGAGTATCAAAGTGCGCCGGACGAAGTGCCGACAGCGGCAAAATGTCCGCCGAAATCTAAGCCGAAACCCAAGACCCAAGAATCCGATAAGAAACTCGACCTGACGGAACGGTTTTCGGAGCCGGTATGTTCGGCGGTTCAAGATTGGATTACATACAAGAAGGAGCGCAGGGATGCATACGAGCCAACCAGTCTCAGAAACCTTCTCACGATGATTGAGAACCGCGTAAAGCAGCACGGCGAACAGGCAGTAGCCGATGTTATCCGGCTGAGTATGTCACAGAGGTGGAGGGGTATCATTTGGGACAGAATCGAAGACAAGCCGAAGAAACCCAAAGCAGATACGCCGATGTTTGACGGTGCGCCCGCCGCCAACGACTGGGAAAATGAGTGGGCGGCACGAGTGAAAGCCAGCAGAGGTGAAAGGTGAAATTTGTAATCAAAGGTCCGCTGCCGGGACTGAATGAGCTGATCGAGGCGGAACGGCGCAACCGGTACTTAGGCGCACAACTGAAAAAGAAGTGCGAAACCGTTGTGATGCACGCGGCACGGCAACTTGGCGGTGCGGAGTTTCAGGAGCCGGTGTATATGATTTATCACTGGTACGAGAAGGACCGGCGACGGGACAAGGACAATATCTGCGCGTTCGGCAGAAAGGTTATTCAGGATGCGCTGGTGAAAGCGAGGTATTTGTCGAACGACGGATGGAAGAATATCCGAGGGTTTGAAGATCACTTTGAGGTGGACGCGAAGAATCCGCGGATTGTGGTTGAGATTTTGGGAGCGGATGAGGATGAAACAGGTTAAATGCGAGTTGTTCTGCGATAATTTCCAGAACTACAAGCGTTACGGGATTCCGAAAGCACAGTTGGTGATTGCGGATATTCCGTATAACATCGGCGCAGACGCATACGGAAGCAATCCAATGTGGTATGTCGGCGGCGACAACAAGAACGGAGAAAGTGCAAAGGCGAAAAGCAGCTTTTTCCGCACGGATGGTTATTTCAAGATCGCGGAATATATGCACTTCTGCAACCGGCTTTTGAAGAAAGAGCCAAAGGAACGCAACGCTGCACCGGCGATGATCGTATTCTGCGCGTTCGACCAGATGCAGACGGTAATGGAGTACGGCAGACGGTACGGGTTCAAGAACAGCTATCCGCTGTTTTTCACGAAGCCGTATTCGGCACAGGTGCTTAAAGCTAATATGCGGATTGTAGGCGCAACTGAGTTTGCGGTTGTACTGTACCGGGACAAGCTGCCGAAGTTCAACAACGGCAGGCAGTATGACGAGAACGGGAAAACTATCCGAGGAAGCGGAAAGATGGTATTCGACCATATCGACTGGGAGCGGGACGGCAGAGAAGTACCGAAGCTGCACCCGACACAGAAGCCGGTGAAACTGCTGAAAAAGCTGATCGAGATTTTCACAGACCCGGGCGACGTGGTGATTGACCCGTGCGCTGGAAGCGGTTCAACACTCAGAGCAGCACGGGAGCTGGGGCGCGATAGTTACGGATTTGAAATCTGCAAGGAGTTTTACCGCGATGCGGTGGAAAAGATGCTGAAAGAGCCGGAAACGGTACAGATTGGCTTGGAAGGTGTGGTGTGATGACTTTTCAGGCGCTGAAAGAAGCGGAAGAAAGAAGGGTGAAGGAAAACGATATGGAGTGAAAATTGTAATTGGGCAAACAGGACAAAGGAAATTTGCCCGTTCCTGCTGGCGGACAAGGATAAAATATGGTCTACCGAGTGTGTGCACGAGAACTGCGCATGGTATGTCGCAGGATGCAGAAAGTGCGCCGTAAAGGTTATTGCGACGAGATAGGAAGGAAAATCATGTACGATAGCTTTATTGAGATTTGGGAGGGTTAGGAATGGCTGAGTATATTGAGCGTGAAGCGGCGGAAGATGCCGCCGGAGAAGCGTATCTAAAGGGGCTTAATCCGGTATGGGCTGTACGTGACATTCCCACTGCCGACGTTGCGCCAGTGGTGCGCTGTAAAGATTGCGAGAACGCACAAAACGAGTGTGGCGGCATGATTATATGCCGTGTGTACAAGCACATAATGTGGCTACAGGATTTTTGTAGCTACGGCAAGAGAAAGGACGGAGGCGCAGACAATGGCTGAACTGAAACATTGCCCGTTCTGCGGAAGTGAAAGCGCTATTGCTTATCATATCAACAGTCGCCCTCCTTACATAGAGGCGTATATTCCATATTGCTTAAATGATGAATGTTTTATGAATATGAATGAATTTTGTTTTGCAACGGAAGAAGAAGCTGTTGAAGCATGGAACAGGAGGGCAAGCAATGATTGAGCTTAAACCCTGTCCGTTCTGTGGAGGAAAAGCGACTGTTCAAGGTAGGCACACCGAAACATACGACGTTTGGGCGAACCACCCCGTTTTGCGTGCTAAGTATCGTGTTGGCTGTGAAAAGTGTGGAATTTATTTCTGGCAGTTGCACGAAATCCAATTGACAGATGGCCAACCTGCTGTTATTAAAAACGGATATGACGAAGCTGCCAGAGCATGGAACAGGAGGGTGAACGATGAAGTTTAAGAAAGACGGCAAGGTGTACGAGAGCTTCAAGGACGCAGACATGGGGCGCGTACGGCTGAACGCAAAACTCATGGGCTATGAGGTGATCGAGGACACGCCCGACACCGAAAAAGGAGTAATCATGAATAACGAACGCAAAATGAGTATTCTACTGAACACGATTGAACAGATGGCTTGCGATGCCGAGGACAAGGGAGAAATAGACTTTGGCCTCCGCCTGACTGTCGAAGATGCTTATGCTTTATGCCACGCTGCCAGTCATACGGACAATACGCCCGACATCCGCGAGGTAGTCGAGAAGTACGGCGAGGGCGCAAAGCACAGACTGACCCGTGCGGACATCCTGCACGCGGCGGAGAAGTGCGTATGCGGACAGCGCGAGCAGGACTACGGCACGCCGGAGGATAATTTTGAGACGATCGCAGAACTTTGGGAAACATACCTCAGGCACGCGTGCGTGGATGAGGCGGGCGGTGTGTATATCGACGCGAACGACGTTGCCATGATGATGGCGCTGCTCAAGATTGCACGCATTGCAGCAGGCGGCGGAAAGGCTGACAGTTGGATTGATCTTGCAGGCTATGCGGCTTGCGGGGTGGAATGTGAGGGAGTAACGGAATGAAGTTCGGAAAGAAACCGCGATGGTATATGAACCGACTGATTCGAGAGATGGAGGTTACGGACGATGATACCTAACATCCCTGACCCGATTGTCAACGCATATGTTTGCGCTACCGTAATTTTTGGCGGTTTGATTCTTCTGTTTGGATTGCTCTGGTGTCTGTTGTTTATCGGCAGCAAAACGATTTTTGAAATTGCGGCACATTGCAAATTCTGGCGCAATCTGGTTGAAGCTGCCTTTGATCGAATCCGAGCAAAGAGCAAGAAAGATGCTTACCCGAAAGGCTGAAAGGAGAGCAAAGAATGAAGTACAGAAAGAAACCCGTGGAGATTGAGGCCGTCCGTTGGACGGGTAAGAACCGCGAAGGAATTGCGAATTTCTGTGGAAACAAAGCAATTTTTACTGCTCGCAAGCAGCGTGCAGATGGTGTGATTCTTAATTACGATTTGATGATAAGTACTCTTGAGGGCATGATGTACGCCACTATCGGCGACTACATCATCAAGGGTGTAAACGGCGAGTTCTACCCCTGCAAGCCGGATGTGTTCGAGAAAACGTATGAGAGGGCGGAAGAATGACCATCTCTGAAATCGCCGCACAGATGGGCGTTACGCCGGAAACACTGGTGCAGGAGGTTGTGGCGCAGGGAACGACAAAGGCAACTGCGTTTGTCGTTCTGGGAGCGCTGGCAGCTGTTCTTGCGGTCGCAGTTATTTTTGTTGGTGCGTATCTGGACAGCGAGTTCGCTGTGCCGACGTTTGCGCTTTTGATTCTCATCAGCATGATTTTGCTTACGAGTGTTCCCGATTTGATTGCATGGAAAACCGCACCGGAAACCACGGCGAACCAGTACATTGTTGAACACTATGGAGGTGTACAGGAATGAAGAAAACAATTTTAACTCTGCTGGTAGCTATGATGGCTCTGATGTTTTCTGGGTGCGCTGGCTGCGATCGCGTGGCTAAGAGCATCGGCAGTGATGTGTCTGGCGGGTTGCATCGCACGGTAACGGTATACAGCAACACCGGAGAGAAGATCAAAGAATGGAACGGCAAGTTTGATGTTTCCGAGAACGATAACGAGGTGTATTTCGATCTGAACGATAAACGCGTCATTATTCATGGCGGCATCGTAATTGACGAGGAGGACTAAAAATGACGATTGATGAAGCTATCAAGTACGCGGATATGTTTGCGAATGATGCAAGCACGGTCCGGGAAATCCCTATGGTGGTAATCCAGAGACTTAACATGCTGTGCGTGAAGGCGCTGCGGCAGGTGAAGAAGATGAACGAGAATGCCGAAATCAGTGCAACACCAGTACAGGACACATGGCAGGAGCGCATGAAGCGCGAGTACCGCGAGACGAAGGAACGGTATGAAAAGCTGCACCGCATGGTGACGAAGTACGAGGGCGGAACGCTGAACTTTACGCCGAACTGCTCCATCGACCTGTTAAAGCAGCAGAAGCGCCACATGGGTGAATACCTGCACGATCTGGAAATCCGTGCGGAGATTGAGGGAGTGAACCTGTATGATTGACCTGCACAAACTGGACAAGTTCCGGCTGAAAGACAGAGAACGCGAGTTTTACGGCTGCACCGGCGACAGCGGAAACGGTGTTTTCAAGGTGTATGTCGGCGGCAAGTCGTTCCGCGTGATTGCAAGCAACGGCATGGGATGGGAGCACGTCAGCGTTTCGCCCGGCTCTGCACAGCGCAAGTGCTGCCCGACGTGGGACGAGATGTGTGCGATTAAGGACATGTTTTTCGGCGAGGACGAGCGCGTTATGCAATTCCATCCGCCTAAGTCGGAGTACATCAACAATTATCCGTACTGCCTGCACCTATGGAAACCGGTAGATACGGAGATTCCGCACCCGCCGATGATTTGTGTTTGAGGTGATACGGTGGATTTTGAAGAAATTGCGCTCCGCGTATTGATCGGAATGCTGTTGGTGTTTACAGGCTGCACGTTGGCAGCACTAGCGATTATGCTGCTTAAAGCAGCGTTAGGAGGATTTGCATGAATGCTGCACATGGCAGAAAGGAATGCAGCCAATGGATGAGTTGAAGTCATGCCCATGGTGCGGGGAAGTGCCGAAGGTGAGCAAGTACGAACCACTGTACCGGCCGGGCGTGAAGTTTTTCTATGTGAAATGCAGGAACCGTAAGTGCCCGATGGCTCATGTGCAGACATACGCATCGAGGGGACGGAAAAAGGATGCGATCGAATGGTGGAACACGAGATGGGAGGAAAACGATGAACGTAGTAAGTAAAGATGTTGAAAAGCTCGTGGAAGGAGGAACACCATGATTAAATTCGAACACCCCGAAGTATGGGGATGGGAGCACGCAATCCGAGGGATGCGTAATCCCCTCAATAGCTGGGAACGCTCAGACAGTTACCCGGCGGTTGACTGCGGAAAGTGTGGAATCATCGACCGAGAAGGTATCTGTTACCCGAAGGAGCATGACTGTACTCCGTATAAGTGCTATGCAATCGGTGACAACGACCTCTCCCTCATGCGCCGCCTTATCCGCGCCGGTTCGTCGCACAGGAAGTTCTTACGGCAGATTTTCGTATCGGTTGACATTACTGCGCCACTGTACTGGTGGAAGGAATACGATACTTATAAGGTCGGTACGGTTGCAAATTCGTGTTCGACCATGCACAAAATTCACAGCAAGCCTATTGAGCTGTCGGACTTCAGCATTGATGATTTTGAAATTCCCGATGCTGATATTGCTCTGAAAGACTGCTTTATCAATGTTGTAGCTGACTGTGAAATGCTGAGAAAGGCATATCTGGAAGCCCTTGAAAAAGGTCAGAACGACCTTGCAAAGCAGTGTTGGAAAGGCTTGATTCAGCTTCTCCCGCAGTCCTACAATCAGAAGCGCACGGTCACCATGACATACGAAAACCTGCTGAACATGGTCAGTCAGCGCCGAGGGCACAAACTGGACGAATGGCACGATTTTTGCGACTGGGTATTTACCCTGCCGTATGCCGAGGAATTGTTAAAGGAGGGATTGAAGTGAACGCAGTGAGCGCAGAAGTAAAAGCGTTAGTTTATAAGGAACTTGCAAGCGCAAATGAGCGGTTCCCGCAGTTTCACTCGGAGCACGAGGGATGGGCGGTAATGCAGGAGGAAGCCGAGGAGCTACGGGAAGAATGCGACAGTATCGAAATGGCAATGGAGCAGCTCTGGCACCGTATCCGTGACGGTATCCCGACGGCACAGCATGTGGCACTGGTTGAGCAGTACGCCGAAGCAGCGGCTTGCGAGGCTATACAGGTGGCGGCGATGGCGAGAAAGTACCTTGATATGTTGGAAAGAGAGGAATGAAATGAAAAAAATTGCTTTAATCGTTATGTCTATCGTGGCAGCACTGGTACTCATGATTGCTGCTGCATTTGTGTCGGCTAATAACCGCGCAGTATCAGCAGAAGAACAGGTAAATTCGGCGGCAGCCAATGTGCAGGTGGTGGAAAAACGCCGTGTTGATCTCGTTTACAATCTGGTGGACGCAGTAAAGTCCTATCAGAATTACGAGGGCGATACACTGACAAAGATTACGCAGGCTCGCACTGCTGCCGCGTCCGGCAAGGTCGAAGAAGCGCAGGTTGCGTTGAACGCCGTTGCAGAGCAGTACCCGGAACTCAAGGCAAACGAAAATTACAAGCAGCTCATGACCGAGCTTGCGCTGACCGAGAACCAGATTGCACAGTACCGCAACAACTACAATCAGCAGGTACGGGCATACAATAAAATGGTAAGGTCTTTCCCGACCGGTTTTCTGCTGAGGGTAATGAACTATCAGACAATCGACACGACCTACACGGACTACGACGCACCGGAAGATGCACCGCAGAACCTGTTCGGTGACGGCGATGAGGATTAAGCCTCGAGAGATTGCGTTCAGCGTTGCAATCGTGTTTTTGATGTTAGCACTGGGATTTCTGCTCGGTAGCAAAATCAGTGACCATATCGCTGAGACAAACGAGAAATTTACCACGGCAACGCAGATTACAGACGATCAGCAGTTTCAATATGCGCTGGATACCGACTTCGGGAATGTGATTGCTTACGGAAAACTGGTTGCGGAACAGCCTGTTTCGGCAGACGATTTAGACGGAAAATATGCAATCCTAACCAAAATCACAGAACAATACACCCGGCACACGCGCGTTGTAACCTATACCGATAGCAAGGGCCATACGCATAGCCGCACAGAGGTGTATTGGACGTGGGACGAGATTGACCGGAAGAAAGACAGCACAGAAACATACATGTTCATGGGTGCATCATTCCCGGCGGATAAGTTTTCCGTTACAGCGCACCAACAGGGCGATACAATCTATGACAGCAGACTTGTGCGGCATTATTACGAAGCTGTGGACGCAAATATGGTTGGCAGCATACATACGCAAATCAAAGATCATATGATTGCAGACAACAACAGGTTTTATACGGACGCAGAACCACAGGCGATTGTAAACCTTGCTATAAGACAAGGTAATATTGCTATCATCTTGTTCGGTGTATTATGGATTGCTCTGACCGGTGGCGCGGTATATGGTTTCTGTACGTTGGAAAACAGGTGGCTGGACGGATAATGTATAGTCCAGAGATGCGAAAATACCTGAAAGAAATCAATCGCTATTTGCTTTGGAGGTACGGAAATGGCGAAGAAAAAGAAAGTCAACCCATACCGAATACCGGCGACGCAGGGTGACATAGAAAAAGCCAAACGGGGAAATCGCGCGGATGTGAACCGGGTGTGGGTTGCGTCCGCAAGGCGGCGAGAATCAGCCGTCGCAGGCGATATACACAGCACGGTATGGAGGAGGTAGTGGCACACGACGACTAAAGAATGGCTCAGACGAGGGATTGACCTTGAAAAATCAATCTCTGCGTTGGAGGAAGCAAGAGTAAGGGCGTGGACGCGGGCGACAAGCGCAACGGCGACGATCAAGGACACGCCGGGCGGCGGTGGTGACGTGACCGCAAACAAAGCCGATGCTTACCTTGCACTCAGCGAGAAGATACAGAGAGAACAGGAACGGCTTGCACTGATTAAGGCCGAGATCATCAGCACAACGGCTAAAGTACAGGACGCGGCGCTGCGGGCACTGCTGATTGAACATTACGTGAACGGTAGAACGTGGAGAGAGACCGCCGAAAAGATACACTACAACGAGGATCATGTGCGCGGACGGATGCACGTTCGCGCCCTGCGGGAAGTGGAGAAGTTATTAACAGATTGTGCATGAATCTGTGGAAAACTTACCACACTATACCACAAAAACTGGTGTTATAATAGTATTGTGATAAAAGCTCGTAAGAGCAGAATCACGGAGTTTCGTTCCTCCATTTTTACCTAAAGTCCCGTTTTAAGCGGTGGGGAGACCTGCCGCTGACCTGCTCCAAAGTCTGCATGAGGGCGGCGGAGCGCCTTTCGCGGAACGAAGGCATTGATTATCCTTTCTATCGTTGGCGTGTCATTTGCGCGGCACGCCGATATGCCCGGATGACTGCATGAGGTCGGACGGGTAACGTATGGAATTCTTTTTAGCCGAGGGCAACATGGCGGACTTTTGCAAGCCTTGCATGACGGACGACGTGCAAGGCGATCTGCTCCCGAAACTGCATGAGGTGGAGGGAGCACAACGCCTCCAACGAGGACGATAATATTCTGACAGTCTGGAAAGACGGACAATCTGTTTCCGAACGCCTGTGAAGCTGCTGCAACGGCTTTGCAGAGTTCAGCGGGTGCTTGCAGGCACGCCGCGACCGGGGTCGCTCCCCGCTGTAACCTTACGAGGGAATCAGCCGGATTACAGACCGATAGCAACTGCGACACGACGGAGAGCAACGCCGAACAGCCCATAATGAGAGGGCGAGTGCTGACCGGATAAGCACTCACACGGACTTAGAGAGCCGAGAGCAAAACCACCGGTACAAAGTTACAAAGCCGAAAAAGCCGCTTTCGGGCAGCTAAGTACACGCTGCAAATGAGCGACAGTCTGTTTATCTCTTGCGATAAGCATACCTAATCATCAGGACGGAAACACAAGTAAACTTGCGAAAGTGAGGTTATACCTCTCTGGATTTCATACAAACCGTTCTGGACAGCTGAGAGATCACCGGTAAAAGCCCGGCGTTCAGGCGCAACGAAAGCGTTCATACCTCCCTGTGGAGGTATACCGGTTTGCATAGAGCTGCAAGCAGGTGCAAGTCCTGCAAAACCGAAACAGTCGTATAATGGTAAACCCCGCTCACCTTATGGCTTTGGTGAGCGGGGTTTGCTATGCTATTTAGAAAATGCTCTGCCGCAGGTGCGTGAGCCGGGCGGGAGATTAAACAATTTCAAAGCTGACACCCTCAATGAATAAGATAGTACCGCATCCGGGAAGAAATGCACAACGGCGTCCAACCCATTCCGGGTGATTACCTTGGTAATCCTGATATGTGGATTTGTAGTCGTTGCCGATGCGGTCGTATTCTGCTTTTGTGATGCGTACCATGGTAAGTCCTTTCTGCCCTCGTTACCTCCGGGGCGGGTGGTTATGTTAGTCAATAGCGCAGTAGGTAAGGGCATCATAGCCCATATCTGCAAGCGCCTTGGTCATTGCCTCGGCAGCGGTTTCGCGCTTGTATGCCTGACCGGGAATGTGGAAGCAGATAACCCAACGCCGGTTAAAGCACTTCCACTCAAAGCAGCCGCATCCGGCCTCCTTGCAAGCCTGCTCAATCTTGGCGGACTGCCAGCGCGGGAGCAGGAGCGAGGGAGCATCTAAATTGCAGGTGCCGCCGTCCTCAACTTGTGCGGCTGCGGCTTTGCCGATCTCGTACACCTTGCGCAGATCGTCGCGGAGCTTGGCGTACTTGCCGGTAAGCGGCTTGGGTGCTGCGTGCTTGGTGTCTGCCGGGTAGGCGGTCAGCAGCTCGTCAAAGTCTGCGATTGCGTCCGCCTCGGTGCCTGCCGTGCGGCAGGCAATCTCGTGGCCGTTGGGGTACAGGAGCATAGTCTCGTATTTGCCCGGCGCGAGTTCGCAGGTGTCGAGGATAACGCGGCGGCCGTTGTGTTTGTACTCGGTGTGCTTGATGGTGTTCATGGTGCGTAGCCTCCTGATTACTGATTTACTGATTCCCAAAAGATTTCAAAACCGATTTCAGCGGGTTCGCCTGCTGCGCTGGATGATTTGGATTCTTTATCAATCATATCGTCAATGTGTGCTTGCTCGTACTTGTGCTGCCACGATAGCGGCTCTCCGCCTCGCCAACCATAATCGATTACATCATACTTCCGACCTCTGTATAAGTACGTCAGAACCGGAAAACCTTCCGGAGAGTATATCTTGCCGACAAATTTTGCTTTTATCATATCGATACCGCCTTTCAAAAATGAATTTGTGGCTGCGGGGCTTTGGGATGAACCCCGCGAGAACCTTTAGCACTTGGTGAGCAGCAGGCGACGCGCATAGGGAAGACCGCACTCGTAAGTTTTGCCGGTCTTGCGATGCTTAAAAGTAATCATGCCGCTATAGGGCTTGCTGCTCGTACGGATGGCGATCACCTCGAAGATATCGCCGTTTACATCGCTGCGGTAAGTTTCGCCGATGGTGAAAGCCTTGTTGATGATTTTCATTGTATTTACCTCCTTACTTAATGCAGTAGCGGCGAAGCTCGCTGTCCAGCGCGTCAGAATCGAGCCATTCATCGAAGCCTTCCGGGTAGCGCTTCTCGATCTCATCCATGCACCAGCCGCGAAGCATTACCTGCGCCATGTAGTTTTCTCTGTCGTGCTTCTCGGTGCTTTCCCATGTAGCGAAAAGCTGATCATCGGTCAGGCTTGCGATTTTTGCGATTGCGATTTTCTCGGTTGCGGTCATATTGATTACTTCCTTTCGGTGTTCGTTTCCTTTACTGTGACTATAGTATAATATATTTGCGCAAGTATAGCAATGGGCAAAATAACTATATTTGCGCAAGTATATTTGTGGACTATGTATATTTACACAAATATAGTTTAGGCGTATAATAGCTATCGTTAGGAGGTGCTGTTATATGCCATCCAGCAAGGCACAGCAGAAAGCAACCAATAAGTACATCAACAAGGCTTATGACCGGGTTAATTTGACCCTGCCGAAAGGCAAGAAAGAAGAGATCAAATCCCATGTGGAAGGCCGGAGCGAAAGCGTGAATGGATTTATCGCTCGTGCGATTGATTGCCAGATGGAGCGAGACAAAGAGGAGGACAAAGCGTAGTGTATGATAGAGTAGATGCAAGCAGCGGCGAAAGCCTTTGCCGTACTATGGCGGAGGAATGCGATACCGCGATCTTAGCATTTTCCACAGGTAAGGACAGCATTGCAGCGTGGTTGCAACTGAGGAAGTATTTCAAGCATGTAATCCCGTATTATTGTTACACTGTGCCGGGTCTGGAATTCGTCGAAAACAGCCTCGCATACTATGAGGATTTTTTCGGCACTCACATTTACAGACTGCCGCACAGATCACTGTACCGGCTGCTGCGAAATCTGGTGTTCCAGTCGCCGGAGCATGTAACCAAGATCGAGGCGCTGGATTTGCCCGGCGAAGAATATGACGATGCCGAAATTGGCGAGATCATCCGCGAATGCAAGCGCCTGCCGGAATGCGTATACACTGCGACCGGCGTTAGAATGGCAGATAGCCCTATGCGGCGTATTGCCATGAAAACACATGGAGCGATCAACCACAATGCAAAGCGGTTCTATCCGGTGTTCGACTGGGTAAAAGCCGACCTGCTGCGCGAATTTGATGCAAGCGGTGTTCGGCTGCCGGTAGACTACAAGCTGTTCGGTAGAACGTTCGATGGTATTGATTATCGGTTCTTGAAGCCGATAAAGGAGAATTTCCCGCGGGACTACGAGAAGATTATCACATGGTTCCCGCTGGCAGAGTTGGAGTTATTCAGGAGGGGCGAACTGTAATGGGATATTGGAACGACGACGAAGTTAAGGAAACAAAAGACGATCACATTGAATTAGAGCAGCTCGAAAGCGAGTGCCTCGATGAACTGGGAGACGTAGAAAAGAGTTTCCGTGAGCGCATGGGCGCTGAGAACAAGCGATTCCGCGATATGTGCGACACTGAATATTGGTGTTGTATCTGCTTTACCAGCAGGGCGCAGAAAGAGGAATTTCTCGCATCCCTCGAATTCGATACCGATCTAAAGTATATCGAAGGGAAGGAATTCGCGCGGGCGGTCAAGCGTCCGATTAAAACCGAAGATATGAAGTTTGCGCGAATCGGCAAAGGCTCAAAAGAATATTTGAGCAAAATCATTGGTGAATAAATATAACGGAAAGGATTATCTGCGAAAGATAGTCCTTTTTGTATATTTGAAAGGAGGTGTGGAGTATGGGTGGTTATGGCAGTGGTAGACTGGCAAACCGTGGTCGTTCCGGCCGCGCTCGTCGCCGCAGTGTAGCGGTTGGCCGTCGTGCGGCTGGCGCTCGTGGCGCTCGCTCGTCCTCGACCTAAGCAAACACAACTCAACAGACAAAGCACCGGGAAAGTCTCGGTGCTTTGTCTGTTGGGTGAAAGGAGGTTATGAAATGCCGAGAGGCAGACCGAAGAAAGTAATTGATCTTGAAGCCGTCGAAGAACTTGCCGCAGAGGGCAACACCCAAGCGGACATTGCGGACGCTCTGGACTTTGCGAGAGGAAACTTTTTGAATCGTAAGGATGTAAGGGCGGCTTATGTGCGCGGCGTGTCACAGATGCGCTTGCGTTTGAGACACTGGCAGGTACAGGCGGCTAAAGGTGGAAATATACAAATGCTGATCTGGTTAGGTAGGCAGTACCTCGGGCAGAGCGATACCCCTGCGCCGATGGAAAGCGACAACGACAACGGCGTGCAGCCGCTCGTTGATATGCTGATGAAGCCTGCACCGGACAGAGACATAAAGGATTTTGAAGATGGATAATATCCCCGCACCGTTCACGAAAAAACAAGTGGATTATTTCTATAAATCCCTTCATAGCTGGTTCAACGTGGCCGAGGGCGGCAAGCGTGGCGGTAAGAACGTATTGCAAACAACGGCGTTCTGCGCTCGATTGGAAAAGCACCCGAACAGATTCCACCTCATTGCAGGCGTTTCTACTGCGTCGGCAATGCTTAATATCATCGACTGCGACGGTTACGGCATGATTAACTACTTCGGCAAGCAGAATTGCCGGGTAGGTAAGTACCAGAACCGAGACTGCATCTACGTCAAGACGCGGACAGGCGCAGAAAAGATTGTGCTTGTATCCGGCGGTCGTAAAGACGGCGACGAGAAGAACATCAAGGGCAACACTTACGGCCTTGCGTATATCACCGAGGCAAACGAGTGCCACCCTAAGTTTGTGCAGGAAGTCTTTGACCGTACCATGACGAGCGGCGACCGTGGTATTTATCACGATCTTAACCCGAAGGGCGAGAACCACCCGTACTACACAGACGTGCTCAACTTCCATATGGAGAAGCAGCGGGAGAACCCAAACTACGGTTTCAACTACGGACATTTCACCATTGCAGACAACCTTTCTGTATCGGATGAACGCTTGAAAGAAATCCTTGCGACATACGACCGCAAAAGCATCTGGTATCAGCGTGATATCCTCGGTATGCGACGTGTTGCAGAGGGTCTGGTTTATCCTATGTTCTCGACCGAACTGCACGTTACGGATGGTGAAGGTTCCGGCAATCGCTGGTTTGTGTCCTGTGACTACGGCACGATTAACCCGACCGTGTTCCAGCTTTGGCGGTTTGACGAAATGACCTGCAAATCAACTTGCGTGCGTGCGTATCGGCACGACAGCCGCAAGGAGAAGAAACAGAAAACAGATGAGGAATACTACGCCGATCTTGAAACGTTCGTCGGTGGTCAGTATATCGAGGCGATCATTATTGACCCCTCGGCTGCATCGTTCAAGGAAACAATCCGCAGACACGGTAAATTCCGTGTGCGTGACGCAGACAACAGCGTGCTTGACGGTATCCGCCTGATGGGAACGCTGCTTGCTGCTGGTTATGCACAGTACAATGCAAGCTGTACCGGAGCAATCGACGAATTCGGCATGTATATGTGGGACGATAAATCCCCCGAAGATGCGGTTATCAAGGAATTTGACCATGATATGGACGCATCACGCTATTACTTCCAGACGATAGTGCGCCGAGAGGTTAGAGCAAGGGGGCTTGTGAATGTTTGAACGGTTGAAGCAGTTAATAAAGGCGGTGAGGCAAGCAATGATTCCGGCAAACAAAATTGAAGAACTGACAGGGGCAACGGCGGTCTATGATTCCACGATGCAGTCAAACATTGACCTGTGGCGACGGATGTATATGGACGATGCCGAGTGGCTCGGTCAGCACGGCAACCGGAATGTTACGTCTTGCGGCCTGCCGTCGGCTATCTGCCGAGCAGTAGCACGCCCAACCACCATTGAAAGCACCATCACTGTTGATGGCAGCGCGCGAGCAGAGTTCCTAAACGAAAGCCTACGCGGTATGATTCCACACATGCGAATTGACGTTGAAAAAGGTCTCTCGGTCGGCGGTTTCTTCTACAAGCCGTTTGTCTCGGAGAACCGTGTGCTTGTGGACTTTAACACAGTCGGCAGCGCGTACCCGGTCAGCGTTGACAGCAACGGCGAGATCACAGCGGCAGTATTCGCGGATACCAAGCGAGAAAAGAACCGATACTACACCAAATTGGAGTACCACGAACTGAAAAGCGGCGTGTACACCATCAAGAACAAGGCGTACAACTCCGACAAGAACGGTAGTATCGGCTCGGAAGTACCGCTGAATACTGTAGAGGACTGGGCACAGATTGCACCGGAAACGACGATTCAGAACGTAGAACGTCCGCTTTTCGGTTTTTTCAAAGTGCCGATTGCAAACAACATCGAGCCGGAAAGCCCGCTCGGTGTCTCGCTTTACAGCGGCGCAGCAGTTGACCTTATCCGGCAGGCTGACCAGCAGTGGGAGCGGCTCATGTGGGAATATGAAAGCGGCGAACGCCGTATCCTGATGAGTGATTCTGCGATTCCACAGCGCGTTACAGATGAGCACGGACTATTGCACACGAACCCGCTGCTCCGTGACCGTCTGTTCCGCCGGATGCCGTTTGAAAACGCAGACTTCTATCAGGAGTTTTCGCCGGAATTCCGCAACGATGCACTATACAAGGGATTCCAAGACACCTTGAAGATGATCGAGCTGAACTGCGGCTTGTCTTTCGGAACGCTATCCGACCCACAGACGGTAAACGCAACCGCAACCGAGATCGTATCCAGTAAGCAGACAATGTACGTCACTGTGAGGGATACGCAGGCGGCACTTGAACACGCTCTGAACGGCCTGCTGTATGGCATGGACGTTTACGCCACGCTTTACGGTCTTGCACCTGCTGGCGATTGGGACTTGCAGTGTGATTGGGGTGACGGCGTTGTGCAGGACACCGAGAGCAAGCAGAAAGAACTTGCGGATATGCGCAATGACGTTTCTGCCGGTCTTATTCGAGGCGAGCTGTACATTGCAAAGAAGTACGGCGTAACCGAGGAAGAAGCGCGGGCAATGATGCCGAACGCGGAAAAGCTAACAGAGGGCGAGGAATAATCAAACTGTTAGCAAATCGACTTTGATAATCGCATATCCCACTTTGATAAAGTGAATCCAGCGCCGCAAGGCGCTTTTTTCATGCCCGCAACGGCATTAAACTACGGAAATTGGCTATCCTGCAAGCCTAAAAGTGCAGGCAGATCGGTGACGGCGACCACCTAAAACGCCTAATCTGAAAGGAGTACACACATGAAGAAAGAAGAACTGTTAGAAATCGGTCTGACTGATGAACAGGCAGATAAGGTTTTTGCGCTGAATGGCAAGGACGTTGAGAAATACAAGTCGCAGGCGGCAGACGCAAAGAAGGACGTTGCAGACCTGCGCGAGCAGCTCACCCAGCGCGACAAGGACATTGAGGACTTGAAGAAGAATGCGGGTGACGCGGACGACTTGAAGACCAAGCTCGACACCCTGCAGAAGAAGTACGACACCGACACCGCAGAATTCCAGAGCAAGCTCGATGCCCGCGATTATGCGGACGCAGTACGCGCCGGTATCACCGCAAAGGGTATTAAGTTTACCTCCAAGGCGGCAGAAAAGGCATTTATCGCTGACCTGACCGCAAACAAACTGGAAATGAAGGACGGCGCGCTGACCGGCTTTGACGATTACTGCAAGAAGCAGCAGGAATCCGACCCGGCGGCATTTCAGAGCGAAAAACCCGCTCCGACGTTTGCAAATCCGATTCAGAATCCCGCACCGCATGCGGTAAGTGCTGCCGGTCTGGCTGCACAGCGGTATTCCGCACAGTTCGCACCCAAGGGAAAGGAGTAAATAACCTATGGGCACTTATGTAAACAAAGTTGACGGTGCACGCAAGCCGTCTATCCTCGCAAGCGAAGTTGGTCTGATTACCAAGACCCGTCTCATTCATGCAACCCTCGGCACTGCTGATGGCAATCGGAAGGTTGTTAAGCAGGGCACTATCTTCCCGCTGAACGACAACACCGCAGAGGGCATTGTGTTTGAGGATGTGGACGTAACCAACGGCGACCGTGTAGCTGCTGTTATTGTTGCTGGCCGTGTATATGCAAACCGCCTGCCCGCACAGCCGAGCGCGGACGATAGCTCCAAGACTGGCGCAAAGTCCACCCTCGAAAAGAGCGGCGTTGTTTTTGTTAACGCGCCGGAAACCACCAGAGCGTAAAGGAGTAATAACCTATGGAATTTGTAGAACTGCTGAAAGAAGCTGACCTGCTGGACTTCGGTCAGAATTTCAAAATTGCCCGCCCGGAGTTGTCCGGTGACCGTCTGTTCCCTGACCAGAAGACCCAGAACATCACCGCAAAGTATCTCGCTATGTCTGACAGCGCATACCTGCCGACCATGGCAACCGTGCATGCGCTCGACGCAGAGGCACAGATCGGCTCCCGTCCGACCGCAAGCATCGTAACCGTTGAGAAGCTGCTCATCAAGCGCAAGATCAACCTTTCCGAGCGTGTCCGCCTGCTCCGCAACCACGGCGTAAACACCAACAACGAGATTCTCGACTATATCTTTGACGATATGGCACGTCTGGCCGAGGGTGTAAAGACCCGTACCGAGGTAGCAAAGCAGGAGTTGCTTGCAACCGGCAAGATGACCATCAACGAGAACCACGTCAACACTACTATCGACTTCGGCGTTCCGACCGACCACACGAACAAGGCTTTCGATTGGTCTACCGAGGCAAAGGCAAAGACCATCCTCGACGATATTCAGGGCGTGCGCGACGCTGCTATTGCAACCGGCCGTGTACTGCGTGAGATCGTCACCAGCTCTGCTGTTCTCAGCCTGCTTGCTAAGAGCGCTGTTATCCAGAACGCGCTTTTCGGCTCTGCTTTCGCTGGCCGTCTGGCAACTCAGGACGAGATTACGAGCCTGTTCTCCCGTCTGTTCGGCATCGAGCGCATCACTGTAAACGATCAGGTTTACAACTACGAAAAGGCAGACGGCACGCTGACTACTCAGCGCTACTTCCCGAAGAACAAGATTGCGTTCCTCGCAACCATGGCAAACGGTTCGTTCGGTGCTGGCCTGTGGGGTGTAACTCCGGAAGAGGAAGCACAGGGCGCATTTACTGCTGCATCGCAGAACCAGTACATCACCATGACCCAGTGGCAGACCCCCGACCCGGTTGCAATCTGGACTAAGGCATCCGGTATGTTTATCCCGGTTCTGCCCGACCCGAACGGTCTGTACATTGCAACTGTAACCCTGCCGTCGTAAAGAAAGGAGCAATCCGCCGTGTACGCAAACTATGACTTTTACCGCACCTGCTACAAGGGCAATCTGATTGATGAGAAGGATTACGACCGCGTAGCAGGGAGAGCGGCGGATATTATCTCTTGCGCAACGCTCGGACGCTCTGACGGCGTTCTGAGCGATACTGTAATGCACCGAGTAAAACGCCTTAACTGTGCGCTGGCAGAAGTCATGCACAATCAGGAAACCGCAGAAACCGCCGTCTTTTCTACGGACGGCGGCGCGGTATCCTCTGAGAGTGTCGGCTCGTGGTCTCGCAGTTACGGCGCTAACTCTGCTATTGCTGCACAGGTGCAGAGCATTGAAGATCGGCAAAAACGACTTATCGCACAGTATTTGTGCGGTACTGGCTTACTCTATGGCGGTATCGGCTGATGAAGTATCCTATTACTCCGGAATACCTTGAAAACGCGTCTAAACCGCTTGTGAAAGCAATCCTCGCAATGGAAGATGACCTGTTGCGTGAGATTTGCTCCCGCTTCAAGTTGACCGGTGAACTGAACGAGGTAACGATCAACGACATACGCACGCTGAAAGCATACGGTCTGGATATGGATACCATCGAACGGCGTATCGCAAATCATACCAAAACCAGCACAGAGGAAGTGCGGGATGCGCTTGACCGCGCTGTAAAGCTGAACCGTGAGTATTACGGCGAGCTGTCCGACAAGGCAGGTATTACAATGCCGCTCGAAATCGTGACGGCGCGAGAAATTGAACTGATTCGCAAGCAAATGCTCGATGAGTACCGCAACATTACCCGTTCTTTGGGCTTTGCCGTGCAGACGAACGGCAAAATCGTGTTCCGCCCTATCGCAAAAGCGTATCAGGCTGTGCTTGATAAGGCGGAAATGAAGGTTTACTCTGGCGGATTTACGGTGCAGCAGGCGCTTGAAGATGCAGTGCGGGAACTGGCTGACAGCGGTATCCGCACGGTTGATTATGCGTCCGGTTGGATGAACCATGCTGACGTTGCGGCGCGGCGTGCTATTGTAACCGGTCTGAATCAGGTTACATCCAAGTATGCCGAAGAAGCGGCTGAGGTGTTGGAAACCGACTTATACGAAGTGACAGCCCATCGTGGAGCACGAGATAAGGACAAACCGCACGTCTGGTCAAATCATAAGCGCTGGCAAGGCAAGGTATACGCCACGAAAGACGGCAGCAAGTACCCTAATATCTACAAGGTTTGCGGATTGGGACAGGTTGACGGTCTGGAGGGCGCTAACTGCCACCACCACCGGCATCCGTTTTTGGAGGGCGTTTCCGAGCGCGTCTATACGGACGATGAACTAAAGAACATCGACCCGCCGCCGTTTGAGTATCAGGGCAAGACTTACACCGCCTACGAAGCGACGCAGATGCAGCGCAAGTTGGAAACGGCTATGCGGAAGCAGACACGGCGCAGGATGGCGTTTGAAGCTGCCGGGGATACCGAGCAAGCCGACAATGCAAAGATACGTCTGCAAGCGTTACGGCGCGAATACAAGGCGTTTTCCGAAGCGGCAGAATTGCCGACACAGTTTGAAAGGGCAAAGGTGACAGCATGAAATTACCGCACACTGTGACGATCTTTCAGCCGTCCGGCCGAACAGTGCTTACAGGCGTGTTGCTGGAAAGCACCAGAGGCACAGCGGCAACGAAAACCGCACTCAACAGCGCGGATTCCGTCACGCTGCATATCCCTCTGCCGTGCGAACTCACGCTATCGCCTGAAAAGGACTATTTCGCCCGTGGTGATGTGCCGGATGAGGGCAGCTACCAGAAATGCCGTGAGAAACACGAAACGTACCGTGTTACGAGCGTTTCTCGGTATGATTACGGCCTGTTGCAGCATTTGGAGGTAGGCGGACGATGATTTATTACTCCATGAAACTGCATTTGCCGAAAAACCTGCTCGATAAGCGCGTAGAAAAGGCGAACAAGTGGCTTTGCGAGGAAATCATCAAGGACACCGACCCGTATGTTCCGGCGCGAACCGAAGCGCTGGCAATGAACGTGCAGCGGCACGGGCATACCATCGTGTATGCCTCGCCGTATGCACGTTTTCAGTATTACGTCAAGGTGATGATCGACCCGGCAACAGGAAGCACATTCGCGCCTAAGGGCGTGCGCAAGGTGTTGACCGAGCGCGACCTTAAATACAGTAAGGCGGTGCACAAACACGCGCAATCGCACTGGTTTGAGGCAAGCCGCGCGGTGAACGAGGGACACTGGAGGGAAGGAGTGCGCAAGATTTTGACCGATGAGTGAGAAATTGAACACGGTAACAGCTCGTGAACAAGACGGTGTTTCACGGGCTGTTCTTTTATGGCTGAAAGGTTATGCTCCCGAAATCGAGTTTGAATATCTCCCGCCGGAACGGTCAGGCATGATGCTTACCAGTGTACAGAGCGCGTATAAAACCGCACAGTACATTGACGGCGGATATGCTGCACAGTACCCGTTCGGCGTGATGTATCGTGCCCTGCCGACCGACAGTGAGGAACGTCTTGACGTTGAATCCTTGCTGAATGAGCTAGGAGCATGGGCGGAAGAAAACCCGCCTGATCTCGGCGAGGGAATGACCGTCACATCTGTTGAGCGAACGACCCCTGCGGGACTTATCGCTCGATACGAAGATTTAACCGAGGATTACCAAATCCTCTTAACCATTAACTATGAAGTTGAGGTGTAAAAATGGCAACTGAAAAGATTAAACGTCCTCTGATTGCACACTTTCTGGATACCAGCGATAAGATGGGCGAATATAGCGATGCAAAGTTTGCGCGAATCGGCAAGAACGTAACCGAAGCATCTACGGACTACGGTGCACAGACCGAGACCGAGCAGGACATTATCTCTGATTCTGCAACTACTGAGATTACCGGCTATCAGCCGACCATGAGTATTACTCAGCAGTGCACCAAGGGCGACACGGTGTTTGAGTTTATCGACAAGAAGCGTCGCGCTCGCGCTACTCTGGCAGATTCTCACGCATGGCTGCTGAATGTGGACATGTGGAACGCTACCAGTGACAGCGACACTGCAACCTACGTTGCAGAGGTGCAGGAAGTATCTGTACAGGTTGATACCTACGGCGGCGCAGGCGGAGAATCCCCGACGCTGGAATATACGCTGAACTATGTAGGCGACCCGATTCCGGGCACTGTTAAGATCACCGGCGGCGCACCGGTATTCACTGCGAACGTATCCGTATAAGGAGGTAACGAGGAATGGATAGTATCCGCGTAAACAGCGGCGTAAAGGTTATTGAAGTCAACGACAAGGGAGAGACAATCTCCCTTCCGCTGTCTGATGATAGCTTTGTCAAAGGCTTTTTCGACCTGCTGAATGAAATCGAAGACAAGGCAACGGCTATTTCTGAGAAGAAAGGCGACGTTCTGGACACTCTGGACGATATCGTGGCGTTTGACAAAGACGTTAGGGACAAAATCGACGCGCTGATTGGCGAAAATACTTGCGCGAAGGTGTTTGGTGCGGTTCTTCCGTCCTCCAACCAGTTCCTTGATTTCTTCGCACAGCTTACCCCCATCATTGACAGCCACGTTGAGAAGCGTGCAGCAAACATGAGCAAGTACAGCGCGGAGCGTGTCGGCAGTGTTTAACATGCTGCTCGACCGCCTGCCAAGCTCTTACAAGGGGTATCTGATTCGCACGGATTACAGAATCGGCATTCAGATTTCTCTTGCACTGGACGACCCGAATTTAAGCGATAATGACCGTGCATGGGTGGCATTATCCTTGCTTTACGGAGCAGGGATGCCACCCATTGACATTGCACTGGAAGGTTTGCAGTGGTTTATTCGCTGTGGCGACGATAGAGAGATTGAACCCGGCGGTAAACGCATGATGTGGTTCGATTTCGATTCTGCACGGTTGTACGCATCGTTCCGGCAGACGTTCGGCATTGAGCTGCACAAGGTCAATCTGCACTGGTTTGAGTTTATGGCAATGATGGAAAGCCTTAACGAAGATTCGGCAATGTCTCATGCCCTGCAAATCAGAGGCACGGACACAAGCAAAATGAAGGGAAAACAGAAACAGGAATACGAACGTCTCAAACGTAATTTAACCCCTGCACCCGCACTTTCCGAAGAGGAAAAGGAAGCTATTGACGCTTTTTGGGCGCAGATCAATTAGAAAGGCGGTGAATAAATGGCGGATGGCTCTATCAGAATCGACGCTACTGTAAGCGACGAACAAGCGAAAAAGCAGATTGCACAAATGACGAAAGACATTGAGAAGCAATCAGCCGCCGTAGATAAACAAGCCGCAAAGGTACAAAAACTTGCTGAACAGTGGAACAAGGTAGCCGCTGGCGGCACGAAGGGCATTAAAATGCAAGCCGACCTTGCAGCAACGGAGAAAGAAGCCGCACGTCTGGCTGCTCGGTTGGATGAAGTAAACGCTGAGATTGAAAAGGCTCAGAGCGATTACAATACCAAACTGAAACAGGCGGCAACGGGCGCAATCCCGCAGGAGGAATTTTCGGAATCGGCGCAAAAGCTGAATTCGCTTGTTGCTGAATCGGATAAATTGGGCGAAGCTCTGCGAAACGCAGATGATAAAGCGGCACAACTGAAACAACAGCTTGCCGAGATCAAGCAATCGTCCACGATGAGCAGCGCCGGTCAGAATGTGCGGCAAAACCTTGCCAATGAGACGACGCAGTTAGAGAACATGAAGGCCGGGCTGAAACAGTCCAAGTCGGAAATGAACGACTTCGTAAGTCAGACAAATTCCAAAATGGCTAAACTGAAACGAGTTGTTGCGGGTTTAGGCGCTGGCTTGAAAACGTCTGTCGGAAGTCTGCAAAATTTTCTCGGCGGCAAATTGGGCGCAGCGATTGACAAGCTCAAAGCCAAATTCTCCAATTTCGGACGTTCCAGCCAAAAATCTATGAAGAAAGCAACGGGCGGCGTGCAGTCGTTCGGTGTACGTCTGCGTTCTATCGTTGCGGGCGCGTTGTTCTTCAACTTGATTTCCAAAGCGCTTACGGCAATGGCTGACCGTTTGGGCAAGGCTCTGCTTGCGAACCAAACGTTTGCAAAGTCGTTCGGACAGGTGAAAAGCAACCTGCTGACGGCGTTTCAGCCTATCTATGAATCTATCATTCCGTGGCTGAATAAGTTGATGCAGGCTCTTGCACAGGTAACGGCACAGATGGCGCAGTTTATCGCGTCTGTGTTCGGTACGACCGCACAGCAGGCACAGGAAAATGCAAAGGAACTGAACAAGCAAACGGATGCACTTGATTCCACGGCATCGTCTGCGAAGAAAGCTGAAAAGGCTCTTGCATCGTTCGATACAGTCCAGAAATTAAGCAATAACAGCAATAACACGACCGACCCGAGCACACCTAAGTTTGATACGGATTATTCCGCAGTAAAAAATCAGACACCACAATGGCTCACTGACTTCTGGAAAGTATTTCAGGATTCGTGGGCACAGTACGGACAGCAGACTATTGAAAGCGCAAAGAACGCTCTGTCTGCGCTGAAAGACATGGTTTCCGCTATCGGTCAGTCGTTTATGGCAATCTGGACGAACGGAACCGGACTTGAAACACTTAACAACATTCAACTGCTGCTGCAAACCATCTTCGATCTGATTACCGCCATTGCAACGGCATTTACCAATGCGTGGAACACGAACAACACGGGCGAACAGATGTTGCAAGCAATTATGAACTTGCTGAACACGATCATTCAGATTATCACATCTATTGGTCAGGCGTTCATTGCAGCATGGAACGATGGTAACGCGGGACAAATCATGCTGCAAAGCATTATGACCCTCATTACCACGGTGGTTCAGGCAATTAACGCAATCGGTCAAGCGTTTTTAGCTGCGTGGAACGATGGTAATGCCGGACAAACGATGATAAACACCTTGATACAAATGATTACGGCGGTTGTAAACCTCGTTAATTCTATCGGCCAAGCGTTTATTGCGGCTTGGAATGATGCAGGGTTAGGCGAAAGTATCTTCTCGAATATTCTTTCCATCATCACGAATATTGAGAATACGATAAAATCACTGGCTGAAAACCTGCAATCTGCGTGGGAATACAACGGGAATGGCGTAGCCATTTGGGAGAGCATCCTCAAAATCGTTGACGATGTATTAGCCGGAATTGATAAAATGTCGCAGGCAACGGCAGATTGGGCGAGCGGTTTGAATTTTGAACCTCTTGTCACGGCATTTAACAATTTCATGGCAGCGCTCGAACCGGTTGTAGACCTGATTGTGAACGGCCTTGCGTGGGCATGGGAGAACGTCTTACTTCCGCTTGCGAGCTGGACTATCGAAGAAGCTGCTCCGGCAATCCTCAATCTTCTTGCGGCGGCGCTGCAGGCAATATACAAGGTAGTATCTGCGCTGGCTCCGATTCTGCAAACGATTTGGAGCATTATCAAACCTATCGTTCAGTTTATCGGTTTTTCTGTGATCTCTATTATTGAGGGTTTGACGGATACCATTACGAAACTGGGCGACGCTATTTCCTTTGTCCTGAATCTGATTAGCAAAATCGGAAGTGGCATTGGAAGTGGTATTTCGTCGCTTGTTGGCGCATTGGGTGGCGGATTAAGCGCATTTTCGCTGGATTCTCCAACTGCCGCGTATTCGCTTGACATTCCTGCCCTTGCAAACGGTGCGGTTATCAGTCCGAACAGTGAATTTCTCGCTCTGCTGGGCGATCAGAAAAGCGGCGTGAACGTGGAAACCCCACTGTCCACCATGATTGATGCGTTTAACGCGGCACTGGACGCACGCGGCGGCACGGTCAACAGCAGTCAACCTATCGAGCTGTACATCGACGGCGCGAAGTTTGCACGCATTACCGGCCCGTACAACAGCGGCGAAACACGGCGACGCGGCGTAAGTCTTGTAACAGGAGGTGCATAAATGGAACTTACCGTAGACGGAAAGAAGTACAACGTCCTTGTTACAAGCCTTACCCGTAAATTTCAGGTGCTTGACGGCGAGAACGCAGAGCGAACGCTCAGCGGCGCAATGATTCGCGACATTATCGGTACGTTTTACAACTACGAGATTACGATTCTTCCCGCAGTTGGCAAGTACGGCGACTACGATGCGCTGTACGAGGTTCTGAGTGCACCGCAGGACAGTCACAGAATTGTTGTTCCGTATGCACAGAGCACGCTTACGTTTAACGCATATGTTACTGCTGGACAAGATAACCTCATTCGCAAGAAACCCGGAGAAGCATACTGGACGGGGCTTTCCGTTCAGTTTATCGCAATGGCACCGCAAAGGACGTGACACATGGGAACCAATACAATCACATATCTTGACCGCACGTTCGATGCACACGATGTAATCAGCGGAAATGCGTACTATGCGCGTCCGCTGAACAGTGCCTCGCTGGAAATCGACACGTTTTCCTTTGATGTGCAGTCGGATGATACCAGTTTAACGGAGTTTATCCGTAACACCCCACTGACTTTCTACCATGACGGAAATCAGATGGGGATTTTTTATGTGCAGACAATCTCTCGCACCTCTGTCAACACCTATCACTTTACTTGCACCTCGACCGTTGGTCTGTTGGATGAAACCTACCACGACGGCGGTATTTATACCGGTGAAACCGTGCGCGAAGTGTGTACGGACATTTGCTCACCGCTGACCTGCTATGTGAAGTCGAACATTGCCAACATCAAGCTGTACGGTTGGCTGCCTATCGCAACTCGGCGCGAAAACCTCGCACAAGTGCTGTTTGCTATCGGCGCAACGCTGAAAGTGGACTACAATGGCGCAATCCGTATCGAGGGCTTGTGGGACGGACAATCCAGCGAAATCACCGCAAGTGAAATGTATGCGGGCGGTTCGGTGGAGTATGCAACGCCGGTTACAGAGGTTATCGTAGCCGAGCACGCATATTCGCAGAGCACAACGGAAGTTACGGAACTGTTCAACGGCACGACCTCGGCGGGCGATAAGATCACGTTTGACGACCCGTGCTATGACCTCGAAGCCGCAGGCTTTGAAATCACAGAAAGCGGCGCGAACTACGCCATTGTTACTGCCGGTTCCGGCGTGCTGAACGGCAAGAAGTACACTCACGTTACGCGACAGATTATCACCCCGACAAATACCCGCAGCCGCAGTCTGGTTAAACAATCGGACAACACGGTAAAGGTTGAGAATGCGACGCTTGTATCTCTGGTAAACGCAAACGCCGTTGCAGAACGCCTTGCCGAATATTACAGCCACAATGAGCGCATCAACAACAAAATTGCCATCAAGCGTGAAATTCCCGGCGATGTGGTGAAGATTGCACATCCTTACGGCGGTGAAGTAACAGGATGCATTGAAAGCGCCGATGTTACCGTATCCGGCAGACTGGCGGCGCAAGAAAGCGTACTGGTCGGCTATAAGCCACAGGATATTGGAGAACAAGAATATTACGATACGGTCGAAGTTCTGACCGAAGATGGAACGTGGACTGTGCCGGAAAACGTAACATCTGTACGTATTGTACTAATTGGCGGAGGCCAAGGTGGTTCAAGCGGCTGCAAAGGCAGTAACGGCAATGGTAATAAGGGTGGCGCAGGTGGCATTGCAGGGAAAGGCGGTTCTGGTGGAAAAGTCTACACGAAAACGCTGACAGTTAATCAAGGCCAGCAATTTCAACTTGCCATTGGAAAGGGCGGAGCCGGCGGCGCTTATGCCACCAGCGAAAGCGCTGATGGAAAATTAGGAACATCGACTACGTTTGGAGAATTATCTTCAAACGTAGGTGCATCGTCTGACGTTGGATTTACCGACCCAACAAGCCAGCAACAGTATGCCGTGAGAGGTTTAACTGGTAAAACCGGCGGAAGCGGCGGCAATGGAGGCGACAGCAGCACGACACTTAAAGGCACTAACGGCGAAAGTGTTGATGTATATGTCGGCGGTGCAGGGCGAAATGGCATTACCCGCACAAGTGACAGTACAGGCGAAAAAGCAGCGAATTCAGGCGGCGGTGGTGGTGGCGCCGCCTACGGAAATGATGGTGGAGCGGCCAGTTATGGAAGTTTACGCTGGGAAAATTTCGATATGCCACATCTGAAAGGCTACCATTGGAGTGGTTACGGCGGAAACGGAGGAGAAGGCGCGAATGCAATCTTTTCGGACTATACAGATATGGTTTATGGAAGAGGCGGAATTGGCGGAAACGGCGGCGGTGGCGGCGGCGGCGCGGGAGTATGCACCGCAATAGGTGGTTCGTGGGACAACGCCCCCGGTGCTGGTGGTTCTGGTTCTAACGGCGGAGACGGTGCACCGGGTTGCGTCCTTATTTATTATCGCCTGCCTAAAGCGCTTTCTGTTTCCGGTGCAGTCCATGACAAGAACGGCAAAATCATTTCAGACAAATACGGAAGGAGGTTGGTTGTTTAATGGCTGATACTTATTACACAAGCCGATACAGCGGTGAGGACATTGATAATGCAGTCGATAAAGTAAACGACACCTCAGCCGGAAACGATGCACTCAAAGCGGCATTAGACGCACTGACTGCGCGTGTCGCGGCATTGGAGGGCAAGAACACATGATCTATTTCAAGAACTGGGAGCTGACCGCAGATTGTGAAGTGCTTGCCCGCCAGCATGATAATCTGACGCGCTCCATCACAGTTACAGGCGATCTCCCGCCTGACTGGAAGTGGGAAATGTATGTGTCAGCTGGAGAGAACATGGATATTCTGCCGATGCAGCAGGACGAAACCGGAATCTCGGTGTTGCTGACTGCGCAGAACCTTCCCGTTGCGGGTGAATATGCTTTCGAGCTGCACGGCACGCAAGGCGAGAAAACGCGCAGCACAAACAGCATCCATGTATACATCCCGCCTACGATGAGCGGTGACGCACACTGGCCGGAAATCCCGACAGCGTTTACCGAACTTGAAAAGCGAATGCAAGCGCTTGCCAACACTTATCCGACCATTGGTGATAACGGTAACTGGGTAATTGCAGACAAGGACACGGGCGTAAGCGCGAAGGGCTTAACTCCGTTCATCGGAGACAACGGTAACTGGTGGATTGGCGAAGAAGATACCGGTGTACCCGCATCGGGCGGCGGGCATGGCAACGTGTTTTCAAATGATGTTTCTGCTATTCGCGTTTTGACCCGTGCAGAGTATGACGCAATCGAAAAGCACGATGAAACTGTGCTTTATCTGATAACGGGGTGACGGAATGTATATCGGAGACAAAAGCATTATCGCGTATTTCTTAGGAAAGATGGGAATTTATGAGGCGTATTTGGGCGAGGAACTGCTCTATCGCCGCAAGAGTTCTTATCTTTACCTTGAATTAAACACAAAAGGAGTGTAAAACATGGCATCTTTCTTTAACTTAACGCTGGACACGACCGCGCCTGCCGGGCTTACCCTCAAGCTGAACAACGGTGCTGCTTATGCAACCAGTACGTCAGTAACGGCTACGATCGGTCTGACGGACAGCGTAACAACCGGCTACCAGATGAAGATTTGGGGCGTGGCAGGTGCAGCAACGGAAGCCGAAGCTGCATGGGCAACGTTTGTAAAGTCTAAGGCAATCACGCTGACCACTGGTGACGGTCAGAAAACCGTATCTATTAAGGTTCGAGACGACGTAGGCAACGAAACCGCAACTGTTACCGCGAAGATCACGCTGGATACCGCTGTTCCGGTTGTTACGATTACCGGCCCGGACAAGAGCAAGATTTCTAAGGTGGCAACCTTCAACGTATCTGCGTTCTCGTTCTCTGCAAACGCGGACTTCGAGGAATACAAAATCAAGGTTGTTCCGAGCGAATCCAGCCTTGAAAATGCGGGTACTCAGATTCCGACTACCAGTGGTTCCACCAACACCAGCGGCACTGAGGGCGGCTACAAGGCCGACACTGCAATCAATGTCACTATCAACGGCGCAGACCTCGAAGCTGCATCTTCCGGTGACGGCGTGAAGATCATCAAGGTGTTCGTCAAGAACGCTGCCGGCACTTGGAGCGTGGCGTAAATGGCAGCTCCAAATCTTACTTTTTCCATCACAGGAGAGAAGATTTCGGCGGTTTCTGGCTTCGACAAGGTTATTGTTGCATTCCAGTCGGACATTCCGTATCAGGCATTCGAGTGCCGCGCTACGAAGTCCGGCGAGGAATGGGGCAGAGGGAGAGGGACGCTCATTGCGTCCTTCTCTCAGACCCCTGCCGCAACACAACGTCAGTTCGAGGTCTACGATGATTTCCTACTCTCTGGCGATGGCGAATATCGCATTTCCCTCTACGCACAGGGTATGGATGGCAGTTGGAACGACAACTGGGGCTTTATCCCGTCTGACAGCGACGAAACCATGCTCGACGCGGACGGAAACGAATTTCTCTGCATGAAGGAGTGATGGCATGGCTTACAATTCTTCGCACACCGGCGCACAGATTGATTCTGCGGTCGGCGCGGTAATTGAAAAGGAATCTACATGGGACGGCAAGCAGAACGCCTTAACCGGCAAGAAAGGACAGCTTGTAGGCTTTACGGCTGACAATGTTCCGGGTGCAGTTGATGCATCGAGTGGCGGCGGCGGTTCTTATATTACGCTGACATTTGCAAGTGATTTTGTCGGTCAGGTGTGGACGCTCAAGGGCGGCGGAGAAACCTACACCGGCACGGTGGACAGCAGCAAGACGGCTACGGTAAGCGTGCTCGGTATCAACACTACCTACACCCTGAGTGCTGCGCTGTCTGGTACGACGTACACGACCGAGGTTACAACCAAGGCGTATTACACGGCGCTTGCTGTGACGCTTGAGAAATTCCAGTCCACCATTACCGTTACCGTGAACAGCGGTTCGACGGTTACGGCTACGCTTGGCAGTACAGTATTTACCAAGACGAGCACCGGCACGGCGGTATTTACCGTCGGCAAGGCGGGTACTTGGGCAATCAAGGCTACTAAGGGTGACCAGACCGCAGAGGGTACGGTAAACATTACCGCCAGCGGACAGAGCAAGTCACTGACACTCAGCTATACGAACGTGTTTGGCGTGGTGTGGGATACGAGCAATTCGAGCACCGCGCTGACGCGCTTAACTCCGAGCACTGACCCTTACGGACTGGTTACGCGGTCTGTGACGACCGAGCCGAAACCGGCGGTTGGTACGGGTGCAGGTTCGAGTCCTTTTGACAGCTTTATGCCATGGAGCGGCATGAAAGAGTGCAATCTGAACAATGCGGGCGCTGTAACAGCATGGAAAGGTGACAGCGGGTTCTCACGTTCTAATAACTTTACCATGGTGTTTATTCCGGAGTTCTATGTTGCGGCGAAACGTAACGGTACGAAGCAGTATTTCTATGTGTCGGATAAGCCCAAGACTGGAATGACGAAACATCCGGGCAGTGGAAAGTATGTGGGAAGATACACTATTCCCGGAAGTAAATCCGGTGTTACGTCTACTGTAAATATCACTCGCACAACCGCACGCAGCAACGCTAAGAAAAACGGCGACAAGTGGCACTTGTACGATTTTGCAACTTATTGCGCGATTATTTTCTTGTATGTGGTGGAGTTCGCAGATTGGAACTGTCAAAAAAAGATTGGCCCTGGAATTACTAATACCAGTATGCATTCGAATGGTGATACAGACAACATGAAGTATCACACAGGGCGTACTAATGATTGGGTTGGCGATGCACAGAATCCAGTGCAGTATCGGTGGATTGAAAACCTTTGGGGAAACGTGTACCAGTGGGTAGACGGCTTTAATGCCAACGGTACAGCGGCTTACTACTGTACCGACCCGAGCAAGTACGCGGACGATACAGCAACCGGTTATACCAATATTGGCACGCTGCCCGCAAGCGGTTGGATTAAGGACTTGACCGTTACCGACAATGGTCTGCTCATTCCGAAAACGTCTGGCGGCTCGGAAACAACATACGTCCCGGATCATGCGTATTCGGACCCCAACTGGCGCGTGTTGTGTGTTGGTGGCAGCTGGAACGAAGGTGCGTATGCAGGTCTGTTGTGCTTCAATGCGGGCAACTCTTCATCGGGTTCTTACTCGAACGTTTCCGCGCGTCTCCTGTGCGAGCCATAAGAAAGGAGTGATCTAAATGAAGGTACACGGCGACAACAAGCCGGAGAAAATCTCCGCGAACAGCCTGCCGAACAAGCTGGGACGCGCGTGGGTAAGGTTTTGCCTGAATCCGGTTGAAACCACAGACGCAGATGGAAACACGCAGTGGGAGTATGACGAGTATGTCACCGAGGTTGCAGATGGTTCGGACTTGCAGGCGCGTGTGAATGAGCAGAACGACGCACTGCTTTTACAGGCCGTCGGCGAGGAATACGGCACGCAGCTGACCTCGGTTGATGATCTGCGTGAGCGTCGTATCGCAGACAGCAAGACCGACCTCGCTGCATGGCTGTCCGAAAATCCGCTGGCATGGACGGATGGTAAGAAGTATGCTGTAACGTCGGAAAAGCAGGCACAGCTTACATCGGCGCTGGCGGTGCAGCAGGTTGCGCAGTCTGCGGGCGTGGAACGTGAGCTGCGTTGGAACTCGACTGGCGATGAGTGTACGGTCTGGCAGTATGCTGACCTGTGTGCGCTGGCACTGGCGATTGCAGCCTATGTCGAGCCGCGCGTAAGCATCCAGCAGGCGGCCGAGGTGGATCTCCGCAATGCAGCGACGGCAGAGGAGGTCTTGAGTGTTGCGTGGAATTACGCCTAAGTCTGTGCTTGAGCACCTGCTGTTCGCGGTGATCGGCGGCGTGATGTACATGCTGATCGAGATCGCATGGCGCGGCTACACGCACTGGTCTATGGGTATCCTCGGCGGCGTATGTTTTGTACTGGTGGGACTGCTGGACGAGGTTCAGCAGCACCCTCCGATTATCTTGCAAATGGCACAGGGTGCGGCGATTTGTACCGTGTTGGAGCTGCTGGCCGGTCTGGTACTCAATGTCTGGCTCGGTCTGGACGTGTGGGACTACTCCGGCGTACCCGGCAATATCATGGGGCAGGTGTGCCCGCAGTTTACCATTGCATGGGCGGCGCTGTCGGCGGTAGCAGTATGGGTTGAAGATCGTTTACACGATATCTTCGACTAAATGCTCAGAATTGCGGTAAAGTGCTCAAAATAAAAGAAAAATGTACACTTTGATAGGGCGAATGCCCGGAAAGGAACAAACTATGTACGAATATAACACCTCTGCTATTGTGGGTATTTAATTATGCCGACGGAGGTTATCTGCACCATTATCACGGGTGCTGTCGGAATTATCTGCGCTGCTATGGCGGCGCAGTCCGGCAAGCGCGAGAAGCGAGCAAAGGAAGAAACGGAGCGGGTAAACCGGAGGGCGGAACAACGAGCCAAAGAGGGACGCTTACAGCTTGCAATGATTAACGCAAACTGTCAGCTTACCGTTGGCGTAGCAATGGCATTAAAGCGCGGTCACTGCAACGGTGAGGTAGAAGCAGGACTTGCGGCTATTGAAAAGACGACGAAGGAATACGAGCAGTTCTTAGAAGGAATTGCTATAGACCATATTGCGAGGTGATAGTATGAAGGTAAATATCCCTGTACGAATGAAGAACCCGTGGTTCTGGGTCGGTATTGTCAGCGTGGCAATCACTGCCATTGGCGTTGACCCGCAGACTTTTACGAGCTGGGCGGCTGTGTGGGACGGTATTGTTTCGGTGCTGTCTAATCCGGTGCAGCTTTGCACCATGTGCCTTGCGGTGCTGAGCGTGTTTATCGACCCGACCACGGCGGGCATTACGGATTCCAAAACGGCGCTGACCTACACCGCACCGAAAAAGAAGGGTGAGTAAAGTAAATGAGTATTCCATTCAAACAGTGCAACGAACGAAACTACCGCAAGGGCAGAGAGTTTGCGATTAACTGGATTTGCCTGCACTTTACGTCCGGCAACGGCGACACCGCACAAAATAACGCGGATTATTTCGCACGTGAGGGCGGTTTGAACGCAAGCGCACATTATTTCGTGGACACGGAAAGAATCGTGCAGAGCGTAAAGGACGGCGACACGGCATGGCATTGCGGCAGGGAACGCGGTGGCAGTTACTACAACGATTGCCGGAACGCAAACAGCATCGGCATTGAGATGTGCAGCGTTGTCCGAAACGGCGTATACGTCATCCCCGAAGCGACGATGAAGAACGCCGCAAAGCTGACCCGTGAGCTGATGGCAAAGTACCATATTCCGGTATCGCGCGTGTGCCGTCACTATGATGTAACGAGGAAAAATTGTCCCGAACCGTGGATTCGCAATCCTCAGTTGTGGGAGAAGTTCAAAACCATGCTGACAGAGAAAGAGGTTGAAGATATGACAGAAGCACAGACCCGCGCAATCGCAAAGCAGGAGATTGCAAATGCTGAAAAGGCAAAGAAGGTTTACGACACGGTAGACGCAGTGCCAGCTTGGGGCAAGGCAACCGTACAGAAACTCGTGAACAAGGGCTTTCTGCAGGGTGACGATCAGGGCAAACTGGCACTGACGACCGACCTGCTGCGCCTGTTGGTTATCAACGACAGAGCACACCTTTACGGCTAAGTTGCGGACGGGCATAAAAGATGGTATAATCCTATCAGGATTGAAAAAACGCATTGTTCCTGCGCTCCCCGAAGCCTTATGAACCTACATAGGGTATAGACGTAGAGGACGTGGGACGGTGTGTTTTTATAGGGTGCGAAGCGCGAAAGTGTGTCGCACCCGATTTTTTTTATACAAGGGGAAGGATATGCGGTGACACCATAACGAGGGGATACCGCATGAAATTAACGGAATTTACAAGGCCGGAGGTGGAATACTTCCGGCGTGAGTGCAATTTTACACCAGAAGAACGCGCCGTGTTTGACCTGCGAACATCGGCGCGCTCTATTACTCAGATTTGCATGACGCTGCACATGAGCGAAAGCACGGTGCATCGTCGGTTGAACAGCATCAAATGCAAAATGCTGCGCGTGCTGTGACAGCAAGTTGACAGATTTGTGACAGGTTTTCACGCCCGGCAGACCTTATACTGAAAGTATAAGGAAGTGATCGCATGAGTTACGAACAGAGACTTGAACGCATGGGGTATGACCCTGAGTGCGCTCGTCGCATTGTAGCAGTTTACCGCAACGCAGGCAACACAGATTGCTTAGAGGAGTATATATCCTACAAAGAGGCGGTAAGTAAATCAATCAGCGAACACGTTACGGAGGTGCTGGGTTAATGGCATATCCTTATGGTTACACTGGCTACACGCCGCAGTATCAACAGCAGTACCCGCAACAGCCAATGCAGACACCAATGCAACAGCAGGTGCAATCTCCACAGCATATTGTCCGACCTGTGGCAAGCGTGGAGGAAGCACGCGCGGTACAGACGGACTTTTCCGGTGCGCTTACTATCATGCCGGACACGGCGCACGGCTATATCTACACAAAGCAGCTCAACCTTCAAACCGGCTGCGCGGATTTCGTGGCATACAGCCGGGTGCAGATGCAGGAAACAAATAAACCCTCGGAAACGGATTTGTCAAAGTTCGTTCCGAGAAGTGAGTTTGACGAGCTGAAAGCACGGTTCAACACCTTATGCGACAAGCTGGGAGGGAACGAGGCATGATGAGCATAATTCAGCTGATGCAGCTGATGCAGCACGGCGGAAACCCGACGGTGCTTTTGCAGCAGATGACAGGCAACACTCCGATGGTGAATCAGCTTATGCAGAGTATACAGGGGAAAAGTCCGGATGCACTGCGGCAGATGGCGATGAACATTGCAAAGGAGCGAGGGATTGACCTTGATCAGTTTGCACAGCAGTTCGGCATGAAGATCAAGTAAATACGAAACTGTAAAAAAACAGACGATTTTTTACGGTTCCCTTTTCAGTTACGGAATCTTGATGAAAATCCGACGTGAATTTGTCATGTTCGGAAAGCGTACGGTTCCGATCAAATATAACTGAAAAGGAGAATTACACTATGAGTGACGATTCGATGGCTCTGGGCTATGCACTGGGTCAGGACAACAACGGTAGCAACAACGGCTCCGGTATGTGGGGCGGCGATGGCTCGTGGATTTTCGCATTTCTGATTATTGCACTGATTTTCGGCGGCAACGGCTGGGGCTGGGGCAACAACGGCGGCAACGGTGCGAACGGCGCAGGGTATCAGGGCGCGGTTACTCGCTCCGATCTGTGCAGTGAGTTCAACTTCAACAACCTGTCCCGTTCCGTTCTCGGCATTCAGGACGGATTGTGCAACGGCTTTTACAGTATGAACAACGGTATGCTGACCGGTTTCAACACGCTCGGCAGCGCGGTTTCTAACGGCTTCCACGGCGTGGACAATTCGGTTTGCCAGCTCGGCTATCAGAACGCCCAGCTTATCAACGGCGTAAACACCAACATGAACAACGGCTTTAACGGCGTGACCGCGGGCCTGACCGCACTCGGTACGCAGATGGCAAGCTGCTGCTGCGATACGCAGCGTCAGGTAGAACGCGGTTTCTGCGATACCAATTACAACGCCGCTACTAATGCGCGTGATATCATCCAGTCTACCCACAACGACACTGACCGTATCATTGCGCGGATTGACCAGATGGAAACTGCACGTCAGGCAGAGAAGATCGCGGCGCTCCAGACGGAGAACCAGACCTTGAAGTTCGCGGCTTCTCAGGAGGCGCAGAACAACTACCTTGTAAACGCTCTGCGTCCGGCTCCGGTACCGGCGTTCCCGGTTCCGGCACCTTACCAGTTTTCCGGCTGCGGCTGCAACACCTGCTGCGGCATGTGAGAGATACGTTCAGCCGGGGGACATTCCCCCGGCTTTGATAGGAGGCTTTGATTATGGCTTGCAAGCCTGTACAAAAACTGTGTCCGAACCTGCGTATCTCACAGGGCGTGACTTACGCAAGCGGCGTGCTGACAGTGAACATTCCGGCGGGAGATTACCAGAACGGCTGCGTATACGGAATCGTAATCGCTCAGAATATTCCGAGCACAACGATCATCGGCGCACCGGTAGTAATCACAATCGGCGACGGAACGGTAACGTATCCGCTGCTGAAATGCAACGGCGCTCAGGCGACAGTGTTTAATCTGGATACCCGTCACAAGTACCTTTGCCGGGTGGTCACTTCGTCCAGCGGCGGCAGTTTCCGTATGCTCGGTAATTCCTGCTGCTCTCATTCTGACACGCTGCGGTCTATTAACGGCACAGCGCCGACGGCGTAAGGGGGTATCATCATGAAACGAGGAACCCGAATGCTGTTGATGCAGCGCACCCGCCGAGAGAATGCTTCGCCGGAGGAATGGAGAATCCGCAAGACGTACCCCGAAGATCGCCAGCATTACGGCGTGCGGTATCGGTACAATCATATTGAGCCTTACGGTTACTATGATGAGCGTATTCACGGCGGCGAACCGGAGATGCGGAATTATCGCCGTTATTCTGACGGACGCTTTGCGCCGAAAAGCAACATGGAATATCCGGAGTATGACGAGTACCCCGATTACGAGGACGAGATGCGCCCTATTGGCTTTCGTGACGATGATGCTTACATGGGGGATACTTCTTATGTAGGTGACAAGACGCACGGTTCTGAGCGCACTATGGGCTATGCTTCCAGTACGCACACCGGACGTATGACTAAGGACATGGCGGACGAATGGCTGCACAACATGCAGAACGCTGACGGCACGACCGGTCCGCACTGGACGTTTGAACAGTGCAAGCAGGTAATGCAGCAGCACAACATGAATTACGACCCGGTAGAATTCTGGGTGGCAATGAACGCTGTTTACTCCGACTTTTGCAAGGTCAACGAGAAACACGGCATCCGCAACATTGATTACTATGTTGACGCTGCTTGTGCGTTCTGGCTCGAAGACAAGGACGCAGTGAAGAATAAGGAAGCGGCATACTATCGGTATGTTGTTCGGCACTGAAAAAGGAGGGCGCGAAGCCCTCCTTTTTTTCTTTTGTGTGTCACTTGGTGTGTCACCTGTGATTTTTAATGCATAAATCGTTAGATATAGCTGAGATTTTTAAGAATTACATATTGAAGCAACTTCAGTATCAATCTATTCGGAGATTTTCCGGGGTGTTACATTAAGAAGTCCCTCTGTACCTTCAATACAGGGGGACTTCCGTCAAAAAGGGATGGGGCTGCTTTATACGTCGATCCAGACGCCTCCGGCCGTATGGCTGCGCACATACGCGCACAGGTACATATCCCAAAAATCCCGCTTGACCTCATAGCCGGGCACGCACTGGTAGCGTCTGTATTGGATAAGGTAATACAGGTGCTCCCGCGCAAACGGAGACGGAATGGTAAAGTCCACACGCGACGAGAGCAGCAGGCCTTTGTCGGGTGGTTTCACAGGCATCATCTCCGTGAGAGCATACAAAAAATTGTAATGCAGATTTGCTCAAAGAGCAAGAGCGTATCCGGCAGATTGTCTGAAATGCACATGGAAAACGCAAACAGGGGAATTAACCCATCAAGTCCTCATCGGTGACGAAAAACTCGTTGTCGAGTTCCGCGCATCGGCGGTCAAGCTCCGAGGTCGTGCCGAGCGTGCGGCGCACGGCGTCGTACTCGGCTTTCGCGCGGTTGTTCACCTTGCCGGTGCGCGTTGCGCGGATGAGCAGGTTCTTCGGGGTATCGAGCGGCGAAATATACTCAACGACAGAAACCTTGTAGCCTTCGGCTTCCAGCTTGAGCGCACGCATGCTGTCGGTCAGCACATCGTTGAAGCGCGCCTTGAATACGCCGAATTTGGTCAGCGGCTCGAGTCCGGGCATGGTGTACTGATCGAGCAGCTCCTTGTGGCAGCACGGCACGCACGCGATGTATTTCGCCTTGGCGCGGATGGCTGTGCCAAGAGCCAGATCGGTCGCAATGTCGCACGCGTGCAGCGAAATCACAGCGGTGACGTTTTTCGGCGGCTGGTACGTCCGCAAATCGGCACAGATGAATGTCATGTTGTGGTAGCCGAGACGCTTCGCCATTGCACGGCTCTCGTCAATAACGTGCTCCTTGATGTCCACGCCGATGACACGGCAGCGGCGATGCAGTACCTCGTGGATATAGTAATTCATGACAAAGCTGAGGTAGGATTTGCCGCAGGCGCAGTCCAGCAGCACGATCTCATCGCTGTCGTCCTGCTCAAACATGGGCGCAACCAGCTCAACGTAGTGGTCGATCTGATTGTACTTGCGGATCATGTCGTTTTTCAGCTTGCCGTCTGCGGTCAGGATGCCGATCTCGCGCAGCAGCGCCGCCGCCTGATCGACACGAATGAGGTACTGCCGGCCGCTGTCGAGCAGCGGATTGGCGGCAGCCGCCTTTTCCTCGGCGGTCGCTTCGCGCTCAGCCTGCTTCATCTGTACGCCGCGTGCCGTCACGGACAGCGTAACGACCGTGCTGCGCTCGGTATAGGTGAGCACGCTCTCGTCGTATTTCTCAGCCTGCTCGGCAAAGAAGGCGCAGAATTCAGCCGCGTCTACGCGGCGGTCGCTGCCCTGAAAATGCAGCGTGTAGTCCTCGTCCGCGCGGGACAGCTTGGCGTCAAATTTCTTTTTGCCGGAAACCAGAGTGCAGTCTGCCTGCACAAAAAAATCGCGGTTTTTGGTCAGCCGTGCTGAAATGCCTGCCAGCAGCAGCTTGAGCTTCGCGGAATCTCCCTTTTGCATGGATGTCACAACCTTTATTGTAATGTTTTTTGTTTTAGTATAGCACAACGGAAAGCATTTCCGCAATTCCAAAGTATAATTTGTGGAAACGAGTGAGATAATATTACCGAAATCACAAAAGGAGGTCATTCTCTATGAGTAACGATCGCTGCAACAAGTCTATCCACTGCACGGTGGAGCAGTGCGCAAACCATTGTCCGACCGCTTCTTACTGTGCGCTGGACAGCATTACCGTTGGCACGCACGAGGCTAATCCAACGGTGGATCAGTGCACCGACTGCAAGTCCTTTCAGCGAAAGTGCTGCTGATTTCCCCTCGCAATGCCGAAAAGGGAGCCGGATTTGTCCGACTCCCTTTTCGGGTTTACCTATTAAAAATAAAGCGTTGGAATGCGCTGTGCTTTGACCTCGGAATCCTGCAGAACATATTGATTGAGCCACGCCACAAAGGCTTCCGCGCCGTCGAAGCAAAGTGCCTTTGTGCCGTCCGGCGCAGTAACCCAGTAATCATGCTCGGTCGATGACTGCAGCCATTTGTCAAATTCAGCCTGATAGACTCGCGCATTTTCGGCGACAAACGCCGGAACAGACAGCAGGCACTGCCCGTTCTGTCCCAAATCCAGAAAAATAAACGAAGTGTTCTGCGACTGATTATTCATTCTCCATCCTCTATCTTCAATTCTCCATTTTAAGCTCCGGCATCACCACATGCCGCATGGTAAAGTAGCACGCCAGACTGCCGATGCAGTTGGACACCGGCTCTGCCGCAAATACGCCGCTCACACCGAGATTCCAGCAGTACGGCAGCAGCAAAGTCAGGGGCACAACAATGAACGCCTTGCGCAAAAGCGAAAAGAACACCGCGTATTTCGCCCGACCCAGTGCGCGGAACGTGCTCTGACCGGAATACTGGAACGCCATCATTACAAAGCCGAAAAAGTAAATGTGCAGCGCCGGAACAGCCGCCGCGACCAGTTCCGCGTCCTGATTGAAAATGCGGATAAACAGGGCAGGGAAAAGAGAGACCAGTATCCAGACAAGCATGGTATATCCGATAGCAATCTGTGTCATAAACCGGATGGCGTCCCGGGTGCGCCTGTACAGCCTCGCGCCGTAGTTGTAGCTGATGGCGGTAGATGCACCGTCCGCGATGGCGAGCACCGGCGTTTGTGCGATCTGGCGGACGGAGTTAAGTACAGTCATGACGCTGATGTAAAGGTCGCCGCCGAAATTGCGTAGAGTAGCATTGCACGCCACCTGCACGAGCGTATCCGTAAACGACATGACAAAGCTGGCGATGCCGAGCACGGTAATGCGCTGGATACAGTGCCAGTCCGGCCGGAAACCGCGGAACTCCAGCTTTAACTCGGCTTTTTGGCCGGTTAAAAACTTGACAACCCATGCAGCAGACAGAAACTGCGACAGCACGGTCGCGATAGCAGCGCCGCGCACGCCGAGGTGCAGTGCGAAGATAAAAATCGGGTCGAGCACGATGTTGGCTGCCGCGCCGAGCGCCACGGTGAGCATGCCGGTTCGGGCAAAGCCCTGACAGTTGATGTACGGATTGAGACCGAGCGACAGCATGACGCACAGCGTACCGATCAAGTAAATCACGATGTACGAGGACGCATATGGGTACGTCACCTCACTGGCGCCGAACAGGTAGAGCAGCGGGCGATGAAACGCGATGCCGAGCACGGTCAGCACGGCACCGCTCAGTAGCAGCATAAAGCCGGCGTTGACCATGATGCCTTGTGCGCCTTCCCGGTTGCCTTTGCCGCGCGCCATCGCGCACAGCGGAGCACCGCCCAGTCCGAACAGATTGGCAAACGCAGTAATGAGCGTCACAAAGGGAAAGCACAAGCCGATACTTGCCAGCGCAAGCGTGCCCTCGCCGGGGATTTTGCCGATATAAATGCGGTCTACAATATTATACAGCAGGTTGAGCAACTGCGCGATGAGCATCGGTGTGGCCACCGCAAGTATCCTGCGGCGGATGCTGCCCTGAGAAAAATCAATTTGCTGCAAACGAATACAGTCCTTTCAAAATCAGAAAAAAGCAGGGAGAAGTCCGAGCTTCTCCCTGCACTATTGTATCACTGCTGCTGATTTTCGTCAAGAATCCAGCAAAATCAGTGCGCGATACAGCATTTCGCACGCTGTTCGGCGGTCGAGCGGATATTCTGGGTTCTGTGCCTGTGCAGCGGTGAGTACGGAGGCGCGTTCCAGCCGAGCGATTGCCGGCTGTGCCCAATCCTGCGGAGAATGGTCGGACATCGACCAAGCGTACTGCACACCGCTCAGCGTGCCGTCAAGCAGGTGGTCGAGCACCACGCCTGCCTCAGCCGTTGTGATGGTTTTCTCGCCGCGAATCTCACTCACGCCGGAGACGGTCGCGTAGCCGCTGACCAGTCCGTTTGCGGCTGCGGCGCTGATATACGGCTTGGCCCACGCGGAAAGTCCGCTGTCATCCGCAAAGTCGGTCTGGTCTGTCGGTTCAACGGACAGGTCTGCCGCGGCGGCTGTCATGGCGATGAACTCACTGCGTGTTACCGGTCGGCTGGGATGGAAAAACGCACAGCTGCCGATGGTTTCTCCGGTCATTACACCCTTTTGCGCTAGATAGATCGCCGCGTAATGCGCCGGATCACCGTCCATGTCCGAGTAGGTGAGTCCGGTCTTATTCTTTTTAATCTCAATCGTGATAGCGGCAGGCTGCGCTGTGTTTCCCTCGGCATCCACGGCGGTATAGTGGAAGCTGTCGCGTCCGGCTTTGCGGCCCGGTGTGTAATATAAGGTACTGCCCTCGATCTTCGCTGTGCCCAGCCGCGGCTTTTCGGTAAGCTGATAGAGCACTACGTCGTTATCCGCGTCGGCCGCGGACAGTTCAGCCTCCACGGCAATATCCACGCAGGTCTGCGCCGTGACCGGCTGCACTACCGGTGCATTGTCCGCCGCCTGCGCGGTTACGGCGGCAGCGCCGATCAGTCCCGCATAGGCGAGCACGGTTGCGAGCAGCACCGCAATGATGCGAATCTGCCTGTTTTTCAAAATCCTTCACCCTTTCCGGTCGTTTCTTCTATCGGAAAGTATGCACGCGGCTGTTAAATTTTATACCGGATCGGCAGAATTCCGGTTCGTGTATGTTTTCTTCCTGTCGGGAAACGGAAAATTCCGCAAAAGCCCTTGCCGAAAACGCAGAAATGTGGCATAATTCTATTATATATACATTGGGAAAACAGAAAGGAGATTGGCGATGGAAAATCATCAGCTTGTTCTGGTGCTCGACTTCGGCGGTCAGTACAATCAGCTGATTGCACGACGCGTCCGCGAACATAATGTTTACTGTGAGGTCAAGCCCTATAAGACCTCGATTGAGGAGATCAAGGCGCTCAATCCGATCGGCATCATCTTTACCGGCGGTCCGAACAGCGTTTACGAGGAAAAGTCCCCGAAGTGTGATCCGGCTCTGTTCGAGCTGGGCGTACCGGTTCTGGGCATCTGCTACGGCTGTCAGCTTATGGCGCACACCCTCGGCGGCGAGGTAACCGCAGCACAGGAGGACACCGCCCGTGAGTACGGCAAGACAGAAACGTTCTACAACACGGACTGCAAGCTGTTCAAGGGTCTGCCGGAGCAGGGTATTTCCTGGATGAGCCACGGCGACTACATGGCAAAGGTGCCGGAGGGCTTCGAGCTGGTCGCTCACACCGATATGTGCCCGACCACTGCCATCGCTGACGAGAAGCGCGGCTTCTACGGCGTACAGTATCATCCGGAGGTAAACCACACCGAGAACGGTTCGCTCATGCTGAAGAACTTCCTGTATGAAGTCTGCCATGCAAAGGGCGACTGGACCATGGGCGACTACAAGAACAGCTCCATCAAGGCCATCCGCGAGAAGGTCGGTGACGGCAAGGTTCTGCTGGCGCTGTCCGGCGGCGTTGACTCCTCGGTTGCAGCGGCCCTGCTGGCTGAGGCAGTAGGCAATCAGCTGACCTGCGTATTCGTTGACCATGGCCTGATGCGTAAGAACGAGGGTGATGAGGTTGAGGCTGCATTCTCCAAGTGGGACATCAACCTGATCCGCATGAACGAGGAGGACGCATTCCTCGGCGCTCTCAAGGGTCTGACCGATCCGGAGGACAAGCGCAAGGCCATCGGTGCACAGTTCATCCGTACGTTTGAGAAGATGGGCAAGCAGATTGGTGAGCAGGTCGGCAAGATCGACTATCTGGCACAGGGCACCATTTATCCGGACGTGATCGAGTCCGGCAAGGACGATGCCGCTGTCATCAAGAGCCACCACAACGTAGGCGGTCTGCCGGATTTCGTAGACTTCAAGGAGATCATCGAGCCGCTGCGCATGCTGTTCAAGGACGAGGTTCGTCAGCTCGGCTTTGAGCTTGGTCTGTCCGAGCAGCTGGTTATGCGTCAGCCGTTCCCGGGGCCGGGTCTCGGCATCCGTATTACCGGCGAGATCACCAAGGAGAAGTGCGACATTCTGCGTGAGGCAGACGCAATCTTCCGCGAGGAGATCGCAAATGCAGGTCTGGACAAGGAGATTAACCAGTATTTTGCAGTTCTGACCAACACCCGTACCGTAGGTGTTATGGGCGACAGCCGCACCTATGATTACGCACTCGCGCTGCGCGGCGTAACCACCAGCGACTTCATGACCGCTGACTGGGCGCGCATTCCGTATGAGGTGCTTGATAAGGCTTCCAGCCGTATCGTAAATGAGGTTGTCGGCGTAAACCGTATTGTGTATGATATTACCAGTAAGCCGCCGGCTACGATTGAGTGGGAATGAGAAAAAAGTGAATATGAGAGGCTGAAAAGCCTTGAAAACACTCACTTTATGAAAATCTCATTTCCTGTTTGATAGCAAAATGATAGCAGATACCAAAGCCATTTTGTTTGTTCTTGTTTTGGCGAGCGAATGGTTTGCAGGTTTGCTATCGCATTCAATCCTATATTGAGAGCGAAAAAGGCTCTGCTGACTTTCTGTAAAAGAAGGTCGGCAGAGCCTTTTGTTATTCTTCGCTATGTTCCTTGAGATCAGCAAGGAGCATATCACTCAGCTCCTGCGACGGCGTAATCTTGTGCCACTGACCGGAGGTGTCAAGTTCAGGGTAGCGGTAGCGCCAGCGGTCGTATTCTTCTTTGGTAATCTTGCCTGCTTTCAGCTTGGCGGCAACTGCACCCCATGCGGTAAGCATTCTGTGAAGCTCCGCTGCATCGCGTCCTTTGTGGATATGAACGCGCAGATGCACCTCATCCTCACACTCGCAGACTTCAAGCCCGTATCGGTCTTCCAGCGTGAACAGCGTGTGCATCAGCCCTGTATAGGAGTCAATGTCCGGTACATCCAGCGCCTTGGGCGAAACGTCAAGCACCTGTGCCAGCGCAGCGGTTACATCCGCCTTGGGCGTTCTGGAACCATTCTCGTACTGCGCAAGGCGAACATCTGCGGATTTTTCCGGAAAGCCCAGCGCCATGCCAAGGTATTTCTGCGTCATGCCCCGCATCGTGCGGAAAAAGTGGATGCGTTCACCAATCGCCATAATAGCCATCTCCTGTGTCGGTTGTCTTTGATAACGAGTATAGCAGATATGTTTAATTTCGTCAAGGAAAATCTAAGCAAATTTATTTAACATTTTCCTGCAAACCGGCTTGACTTAAACTGTTATGTATAGTACAATGGTGGTATGTTAAGCATATTAGCTTAATTCATAGAAATTTTACAATTAGGATAGTCAACAAATGCAGAAAAAATGTCCGTTGTAAAGTGAGGGGGTGAAATCCAAAAGCCGCAAAATTGAATGACCGCCCAAGGGATACTTTCTCCGGGGAAGCAGGCGATGAAATGAGCGTGCCAAGGAGAAAAGAAAACGGCACAGCGCCGAAAAGGGTTGCCTGCCAGAGTCCTGCGGATAGAACGGCAGAAGAAATCAACCACAAATCAGGAAAGGAAGGTATTTTGCCTATGGCAGGAGAAATTTTTATGAGAGTAAATGAAGTTGCGGAAGAGCTTGGCGTATCGGTTCCGTATGCGTATAAGCTCATCCGTAAGCTGAATGAAGAGCTGCGAAAGACTGGCTGCATCACCATTGCAGGCAGGATCGACCGCAAGTTCTTCCATGAGAAATTCTACGGAACGAGAGAACCGAAGGAAAGAAGGGAATCGAATGGCAGCGTTTAAGGACAAGAAGAACGGCTCGTGGTATGTGCAGTTTCGCTATACCGACTGGCGCGGTGAGCGCCAGCAGAAATTGAAGCGCGGTTTTGCGACCAAGAAAGAGGCTCAGGCATGGGAGCGCGAGTTTCTGATGCAGAAGCAGGCTGACATCAATATGAGCTTCGAGAGCTTTGTGGCGCTTTACGAAAAAGACGTCAAGCCCAAGCTGAAGCTCAACACATGGCTCAGCAAGGAGCATATCATCCGCACGAAGATTCTGCCGTATTTCAAAAAACGCAAGCTCTCGGAAATCACCGCCCGTGATGTGATCGACTGGCAGAACGAGATACGGCAGCACACCAAGTCAAGCGGTGAAAGCTATTCCCCGGACTATCTCAAGAACGTCCACACCCAACTGAGCTGTATTTTCAACCACGCTATCAAGTATTACGGCTTGCAGATCAATCCCGCTGCAAAGGCCGGAAATATGGGCAGCGAGCAGCCGAAGGAAATGCTGTTCTGGACAAAGGAAGAATACCTCAAATTCATCGACGCCATGATGGACAAGCCCATGCTGTACTACGCCTTTGAAATCCTGTACTGGTGTGGCATCCGCGAGGGCGAGCTGCTGGCGCTGACGCCTGCGGACTTCGATTTTGAGAAGAAAACGCTCCGCATCAATAAATCCTATCAGCGCTTACAGGGTAAGGACGTTATCACCACGCCGAAAACGAAGAAAAGCAATCGCGTAATCCAGATGCCTGACTTCCTCTGTGACGAGATGCAGGACTATTTCAAGCAGCTTTACGGACTGGAATCGGACAGCCGCATCTTCCCTCTGACCAAGCACACCTTGAAGCGCGGCATGGAGTTCGGGTGCAAGGCGTCTGGTGTCAAGATCATCAGAATCCACGATTTGAGACACAGCCACGTTTCCCTTCTTATCAACATGGGCTATTCCGCCGTTGCCATCGGCAATCGTGTGGGACACGAAAGCGTGGAAATCACCTACCGGTACGCGCACCTGTTTCCTACTGTGCAGAAGGAAATGGCAGATAAATTGAACGTCGAAAGGAGCAATTAAGATGTCACTGAAAAATCGAGACAAGCACAACCGCTGGCGCAACAAGACTGTTGCCTTCCGGGTATCACCGGAGGAAGACGCGCAAATCGAAACCTTTGTCAAGCTCTCAGGGCTGACGAAGCAGGACTACATCACCCGCCGCCTGACCTGCAAGGATGTGGTGGTGCAAGGCAATCCGAGAGTTTACAAGGCGCTGCGCGACCAGCTTGCCGCCGTGCTGGACGAGCTGCGTCGCATTGAAGCAGGCAACAGCGTGAACGACGAGCTGCTGGATGTGATTGAAATGATTGCAGCCATCATGGACGGCATGAAGGAGGAAAATGCCTATGGAGAATGAAAACTATAAAAAGAAAACGACCGCCCCGGACACATCTGTTGGCGCAGATGATGGGCAGCCGCTTCACAATTCAACTGAGAACAGTATATCCGCTTTTGAGGAAGAAATCAACGGTGATTTTCAAAACAGCGCGGAAAGTCTGGACGAAATCTATCGCAGGATACAGCGTCTAACCGACCCGCATTACCTGCACACGATTTCCATGACCGAGCTGTACCAGACTGCGTATCAGAGCAGGCCGCCGATCATCGACGGCTTGCTCTACGCGGGCGCGTACATCCTCGCAGGTGCGCCGAAGATCGGCAAGTCATTTCTGGTGGCGCAGATCGCCTATCATGTCAGCACGGGCGAAGCTCTGTGGGGCTGCGAAGTCCATCCCGGTACGGTGCTGTACCTCGCTCTGGAAGATGATTTTCAGCGCATCCAGAGCCGTATGTTCATGATGTACGGCGTCAACGACACCGACCGGCTGCACTTTGCGACTGCGGCGGGCAAGATCGGAAATGGGCTAGACGAACAGCTTGTGAGTTTTGTGCGGGAGCATCCCGACACCAGACTCATTATCATTGACACCATGCAGAAAATACGCGAGGTCGGCGGCGAGGCGTACAGCTACGCCAGCGACTATGAGATCATCGGCAAACTCAAGCAGTTTGCCGACAAGCATTGCATCTGCGTCCTGACTGTTCACCACACCCGCAAGCAGCCTGCCAGTGACAGCTTCGAAATGATCTCCGGTACAACGGGATTGCTCGGCTGCGCAGACGGCTCGCTGCTTATGCAGAAGAAAAAGCGCACGGCATTGGAAGTAACCATCGACGTGGTGGGACGCGACCAGCAGGATCAGATCCTCTATCTGAAAAAGGACGCCGACACGCAGATTTGGAATCTCGAAAAGTTGGAAAACGAGCTGCACAAGGAACCGCCCGATCGCGTTCTGGAAGCTGTTTCAAGGCTGGTGTCCGCAGATCAACCGGTATGGACAGGCTCGCCCTCCGAGCTTGCCGGTGCCGTCCATGCCGGCATGGCGGCTAATGCGCTGAGCAAGTATCTGAATGTGAAGTCTGGCAGACTGTTGGATGAATACCACGTCCGCTATGAGAACAAAGTCCGGCACGAAGGGCGGCGTATCACGCTGACCTTCATAGCCGAAAACGAATAAGCCGCGCGACGGCTGCGACGGTTGCAACGGTAAATCTGATACCACCAAAACAACCGTCGCAATCGTTGCGACCGTCGCGGAGAAAGGTCGGCAGCACGACCTTCCGCATCCTCCGTCCCCATCGAAAAATCCGCAGAGTTTGAGATGGATGTGGGCAGAAGATTATGCGCAGGAGCTGTCTGCAAATAATCTTCTGTCCACGCCGGTTTTTGCGGTTTGTATCCACACTGCAAGCCGTAAAACCGGCAGAGGCATCCGCAGATGCCGCATACCCCCTCGGAGAGCCCACGATACTTTGCAGCCGCAGGATGAAAGTATCATAGTGGGTTATTACACTTCCGCAGAAGTGCCTCCCCGAAAGCTACCCGTCCTGCACAATCTGAAATCAGGAGGTAAACTGCCTATGGCAAGAGGCGACGGTATCCACCGTACCAGCGCAAGAAACGCAAGAATGAAAGATACAGACATCGACAACGCACAGGCGCATAATGAGCGCGAAAAATCGTCGTATGTCAATCAGGACATCGTTCCTGAACGGACGCCATACAACGTCCATTTCAAAACACCAACCGCCGGGTATAAGGAGATGTTCGAGCAGATGCGCTCTGACGGCGTGATTTCCACCCGCGGTCTGAAAGCGGATGCTGAGAAATTCGGAGAGCTGATCTTCGACGTAAACTCCGCGTACTTCTTCAACCACGGCGGCTATGAATTTGCAAAACAATTTTACGCCGATGCCTACAAAGCTGCAATCAAAATCGTTGGCGGTGAGCAGTACATCCTTTCAGCGGTCATGCACGCCGATGAGCGCAACCGCGCTATGTCCGACGCGCTGGGACAAGACGTGTATCACTACCACCTTCATGTAGTCTATCTTCCCGTCGTAGAAAAGCAAATCCTGTGGTCGAAGCGCTGCAAGGATGAGTCGCTTCGCGGCACGGTCAAGGAGATAATCCAGCAGGTCAGCATGAGTAAGAAGTGGGCTTCCAAGCCCGCGCTGGACGAGAACGGTACGCCGATTCTGAGCACCAAGGGCAAGCCCGTTCTCAAAAAATCCTACAGCGTTTTGCAGGATGATTTCTTCCGGTATATGCGCGACGCCGGGTACAACGATGTGGAGCGCGGCGAACGCGGCAGTTCGGAGGAACACCTGACCGTGACGCAGTTCAAGGTGCAGCAGGAGCAGGCACGGCTGGCAGAACTCACAGAGCAGAACCGCCAGCAGGAGCAGCAGGCGACGACGCTCGGCAGGCAGATTGAGAAAATTCGGAATCAGCAGGTCGATGTGGCAGCCATCGAAAAGATTGAGGCAAAGCCCGTCCCGCTGTCCTCCAAGGTGATATTGGAGCGTTCTGAGTATGAATCGCTGGCAACGGCGGCGAAGAAGTACGCTGCGTCAGAGAAAAAGGAATCCAAGTTGCAAAAGGCTTTGGATGCGGCAAACAGGCTGATTGCAAAACTCAAGGCAGAGATCGCCGGTTTGAAGCAGGAGCTTTCCGAGTACAAATCCGTTCGCAGCAAGCTCCGTACACCAGACTTGGAACGCGAGAACGCAGAGCTTCGCGGAAAAGTGCAACGCTATGAGAACGTGATCCAGCGCAATAACCTCTGGCATTTCTTCCGTCCGCGCAGAGAAAAAACGGCAATGCGGGACGATGCCCGCTGATGCCGTGTTGAGCTGAGAAAAACGGATTTTATCGAATGGGAGCGTCCAGATCGAGCAGCGTATCGTCCGGGCGCTCCCCATTCAAAAGTCACCCTGCTTTTGCAGGTGTAGAGCTGACAAAAAAACTTGAAAATGCACCTGTTTTCGCAGGGCAGGCAGAAATGGAGGCAATATGAAAACTGGACTGACCAAGCGGCAGAAAACGACCTGCATCTATTTTGACGAAGCCAGCAAAACCGTCGAAATCCAGACGCACAATACCGCGCTCAAAAAGCGGCTGACGCAGTACGCGGCAGAGTATCCCAACCTGTGCAGACAGACCGACGATGATGAACAGGGTGGGCTGACCTTTGAGATCGACCGCAAGCGTTTCGCCGTCCGTCTGACTGCGCCGTATTCGGATGAGCGCCGAAAGGCGGCAAGTGAACTTGCCAAGAAAAACGGATTAAAAGGGCGAGTATAAGACCGCATTAACCGCAGCTGTCCGCAGGAGGAATCAAGCTCCTGCGGACGGCTTTTTCTTTGCAGAGAACATCTCATGTTCTAGGGAGATTATCTTGCGAACATCGTCGTTTTGTGCTATAATGCTATTAGTCTATATTTGAAACGGAGAATTACAATGCCTATTTCCTACGATAAGCTCTGGAAGCTGTTGATCGATAAGAAAATGAACCGGACGGATTTGAAGGACGCATCCGGTATCAGCTTCAACGTGCTTGCCAAAATGGGAAAAAACGAAGCTATATCAATGGAGAGTTTGTATAAGATTTGCGCTGCATTAGATTGTGGCATTGGCGACATAGTGGAGTTTATAAATGATGAAAATGATTGACCATGTTTGTGCGGCTACGGTTGAGTACATTGACCACATGCCAAAGTCCAAGAGAAAGAAATATGGGCAGTTTTTCACAAGCAAAGAAACTGCCGTTTTTATGGCAGGGCTTTTTTCGATTCCCGAAGGTCGCACTTCTCTCAGCATCCTCGATCCGGGTGCTGGTTCAGGAATTCTTTCGGTTGCACTCCTTGAACGGTTGGAGTCAAACGCCGAGATTGATTCCATTGAGATGGTCTGCTATGAAAATGATGCCAACATTCTAGACTTGTTGTATTCAAATTTGGAGTGGGCATGCAGCCATACAGCGAAAGATGTTTCTTTCAGAATTGTAACTGATAATTACATTCTCAGTCAAATGCTTGAGTACAATGGTATGCTGGGTGCAAGTCCGGATGCAGATAAGTTCGATATGGTTATTGGCAATCCGCCTTATATGAAAATTGCCAAAGATGCGCCAGAGGCAACCGCAATGCCAGATGTATGTTATGGTGCGCCTAACCTATACTTTTTGTTTGCGGCTATGAGCATGTTCGATCTCAAAGCGGGCGGAGAGATGGTGTATATCATCCCTCGCTCATGGACATCCGGTGCGTACTTTAAGCAATTCCGCAAACGTTTCTTTGAGGAAGGTGCACTAGAGCATATCCATCTATTTGTCAGCAGGGATAAAGTATTTGAGAAAGAAAGTGTTTTGCAGGAAACTATCATCATTAAAGCAAAAAAGACGCAGAACAAGCCAAATACGATTACTATTACGACTACACAGAGTAATGCTGACTTCTCTAATCGAACTGTTTTTGATGCTCCTTATTCTACAGTAGTAAACGGTGATGAGTCTTATGTCTATCTGGTAACGAGCACCGAAGAAGTCCAAACTCTGAATGAGCTGAACCGATGGACAGATACCCTTCCTGACATTGGGCTAAAAATGAAAACAGGGTTAACGGTTGATTTCCGGAATCGTGAAGCGTTGCGTGATTCAGCAGAAGACGATGCAGTTCCGCTGTTTTATTCGCAGCACATTCAAGATGGAAAGGTAGTATTTCCTGCCGGAAAGGAACATGAGTACATCGTTACTGAACAGCGCGGACTTCTACAGGAGAACACCAACTACTTGTTCGTGAAGCGTTTTACAGCAAAAGAGGAACACCGCCGCCTGCAGTGCGGTGTGTACTTAGCCAGAAAGCATCCTGAATATACGGAGATCAGTACACAGAATAAAATCAATTTTATCAGTGGACTCCGTGAGCTGTCAGAGTGTGTTGTTTATGGACTCTATGTGCTATTCAATTCTACGCTGTATGACAGCTACTATCGCATCTTGAACGGATCTACACAGGTGAACTCCACCGAGATAAATTCCATGCCAGTTCCCCCTATGAATACGATTGAGGCGATGGGAAAAGAATTGATCCGTGTTAGAGATATGTCGGAAGCAACTTGTGACAATATTTTGAGGAGCTATATATGAGCAAATTAGAGGAAGCAAAAGAAATTCTGAGTTCGTTGAAAGTTCCAGCGAAACAGCAAAACGGTATGTGTTGCTGTGTACTGCTTGCAATGGCTAATCTGACAGAGGAAAAGGCATGGGAGTCTGCCGCAAATAATTGGATTCGGATTCACGATGTCATCGCGTTCGCAAACAGCAATTACGGAACGACCTATGCAGAAAATAGCCGCGAGACCTTCCGCAAACAGGCCATGCATCACTTTAGAAACGCAGCATTCATTGAGGATAATGGTAAAGCAACCAACAGTCCTAATTACCGGTATCGCTTAACGAATGAGATGCTGCACTTGATTCAGAGCTTTGGCACGGCAGACTGGGAGAGGAGTTTGGCGCGTTTTATGGAAAATCACGACTCTCTTGTTGACCTCTATGCCTCTAAACGGACAATGAGAAAAATGCCTGTAAAAATCAATGGCGAAGACTTCACATTCTCGCCGGGCAAGCACAATCAACTGCAAAAAGCAATTATCGAGGAATTTGCGCCCCGTTTCGCGCCCAACTCCGAGTGCCTGTACGTCGGTGATACCACAGAGAAAGACTTGGTTAAGAACGTGGACAAGCTCCGTGCTTTGGGCTTTGAAATAACGCTGCACGACAAGATGCCCGACGTTGTCCTCTACTCTGAAGACAAGGATTGGCTGTACTTTATCGAATCGGTTACGTCTGTTGGACCGATGGAACCTAAGCGTATCAAAGAAATCGAGGAAATGACGACTGGTGTTAAGGCTGAGAAAATATATGTTACGGCATTTCTGGACTTTAAGACATTCAAGCAATTTTCAGAATCTCTTGCGTGGGAAACGGAGGTTTGGATTGCCGATATGCCGGATCACATGATTCACCTGAACGGTGATAAATTTTTAGGTCCAAGATGACGAGGAGGCAATTATGCTTTTCAATGTTTACTATCTAAATTTCTCTAAAGTTTATGAGATAAAAATGATGCTAAGCAACGTCATTAAAACCGATAAAACGGTTGAGACAAGTCAGGGTGACACCCTTGATGCAGAACTACAAGCAAAGATGGGTACAAAGTTTTTAAAGCTCTTTAGTGCCGACGTTGGATCTGATATTAAATCAGGATCATCAGACTCCCAAAAAGTTCTCGAGAACTTCAAAGTCACTATGACCAAGTCACTTATTCTAAACGAAGTAATAGAGAAATGCACCGTCGTTTCCTCAAGTTTTAGTGGTATAACAGAGGGGCAACTTGTCAGAGTTGATAATGTTTCACTCTCTCTTGAAAACGAGACTGAGCTACGAACCGTAAAAATGTTCTCAAATGGTTCTTTCAAAGGGATGCGTTTGCCTGAAGCTGGTGGACTTGACATTAACAATTTGTTTAATTCAATGTTCAAAGATTATTCTTATAAGCTCAAGGGTGAATTAACAGGCAGCGAGGAAAAGCTCTTAGTAAAAATCCCACTTACATTTGAAAGTGAATTTGAAAATCTTTACAACGTAGATGACCTGTTTATCGGGAATGTCTCTTTGATTGGGATATACAAAGGAAAAACCAAGATTAACGGACTAAAGAACTCGTTTCAGTTCTTCCAAGAATTAGGACAAAACTCAGAGTCTGATTCCGACAATGAAATCCACAACAGTCAGTATCCTACTGCAACAGTAGTGAGATTGAAAAGTGAAGATGATGGCTTGGACTATACCTATATTGATTTGCTTGCAATAGTGCAAGTTATAAAATCCGAAAGTCCCGATGTTGAAAAAGGAACTGTAAAGGCTGCACGAAAGAAGGACTCCAAGTGAGTACATTATTTTTCTATACAAGAAATCAGTTTTTCAACTTCAAAGCAGTTCAAGAAGCAGCTGGATTTAAAGTAATCAGTATGTCAAAACTTCTTTCTTCCAGCAGGATAGCGGAGTTAGATGAATATCAACAGTATTATGTGGACGTTTCATCTCTCGTTAGTTTTGTAAAGACCAACGATTCACAAACATTGAATTTCGAGCAACTTATTGACAGTTTTGGTGAAAATGTTTGGTTTATCTGCGATAAGGCCTATGAAAAAGACATTAAATACCTATTCCGATATGCATTTGATAGCTTTTCGGATGTTGAAGCAGAGTGTGATGAGACAGTTGATGAAGAGGGCCCAGATTCGCATTTAGAATCTAAATCAGTAAGAAAAATCACTGACTTAAATAATACTGAATTAGAAAGCTTTTTTGAAGCCTTTGACTCCAGACTATACGGTCATGAACGTTTCAAGGAAGAATTCAAAGCACTTGTTACTTCATTCAGAGTATTCAATAAACTAGGCGAACACAAAATTTTGTCATTGTTCTTAATGGGAGATTCTGGAGTTGGAAAAACAGAGGTTGCACGAACAATACACAAGGCACTCGGAAGTCATACGAAACTAGCTAAGATTAATTTTGGCAACTATAGTAGTCATGATGCTCTTAATAGTTTAATCGGAAGCCCATTGGGATATATAGGTAGTGATGGCGGTGAATTATTAAAAAGAGTTCAAGAATCCGATGTAGGCTTAATTCTTATCGACGAGTTTGAAAAAGCAGATAATGCCGTTTTTAATTACTTTCTTGATGTCCTTGAAAACGGGAAAATTGTAAATTCTCAAGCTGATGAGTACGATGTAAATGGATATATCATTGTTTTTACTTCAAATATCAGCAAAGAGAATTTTAAGAAAAAGATATCTCCAGAGCTAAGATCTCGATTTGATTATAAAGGAATGTTTAATCTCCTTACTGACGAGGATAAGAGAAAGTTTGTGCATTTTCGAGTGAATCAAATCATATCTAAATATAGGGAATTCGTTTCTCACGATCTCCCTGAAAAGCTCCATGACAATGTTGTAGCAAGAATTGATGTATCTCATTATAAAAATATGCGCGATCTAAATAAAAAGATAAAAGACACCTTTGTTGAACTGATCGGGTCGTAGTTATAATGCTGTATTTTTAGATCTTACCCAGTATTTTGGCTCATAATTATCTTCTAATTGATAGCATCCCCTGATAGCTTTTTGATAGCAGAAAGTCGGATACCCCATAGGATTGGGATAATTGGTATCAAATAAAGCCAAACGGAATCAAACGGTCTATACAAAAAAGTTTAGAGTGCGTTTTCACTTGGCGAGTGGGAATAATTTCGGAACCCTCCGAAACCCGCATAAATACAGGCTTTTTGCCTGTCGCTTTGCCTGCTGATACTGATTTGATACTAAGTTAGTCTGAACAGTATCGCTGAGAATAATTGCAAAGGACAAGTAAAACCGCCCTGCTGAACGACAAAATTCAGCAGGGCGGTTTTTGCTTGTCTTTATTTATTTTTGCGCCACTTAATAGTCGGTGTGACCTTGCCCAGATCGTCGCAGGTGTCCGGCCAGTTTAGCTTCCACTCAAAGTATTCTTCTCGTGTGATTTCTCCTGCCCGGTATTCCTGCTGACGCACCAGCCATTCTCGCATAAAACTATCAACTATGCAATCAAAATAAAACCACCCCAAGTCTCGGGCAGCGGAAGGCTGTCCGGGACTTTCTCTATACGGTATTTTTAACCGAAAATTTGCTGATTCGGTCGATGAATTGCGAATTTTGACGAATCGGGTTAAAACGTTGCACAAAAAACGCTGAAAAGGTTGACAAACGCGGAAAATATCGCTACTATATATGTGCAGACAACGGAAAAGCAGGTGTCTGTCAACACTCCATTTTCTGATGAATCCGTTCCGTGAAGAAGCAGCCGGAACGGATTTTTATTTGTTTACAAGCGCATAATCGCGCATACCCGGTATCGCACCGCCGGAGACTTCCCATAGATACAGACTGGCCACGCTGCAGTACGGACTGAATCGCCGATGATATTTCTCAAACAGTTTGCGGTCAATTTTGCGGTGGTGATATACCATGCGCAGTCCGCGCTGGATCGCCAGATCATCGTAGCTGAACACGTTCGGCCGCTGCAGGCAGAACAGCAGGATCATCTCGGCAGTCCATACGCCGATACCCTTAAGCGAACTGAGTGCGCGGATTGCATCCGCGTCGCTCATGTACTTCACGCTTTCCAGATTGAAAGCGCCGCTGCGTATCTTTTCGGCAAAATCCGTGATGTATTCCGCCTTGCGGAAGGTCATGCCGAGCGACTGCAGCAGGGGAACACCGGCTGCGGCGATGCTGTCGGCGGTTACCGTGCCGAGCGCGTCCTGCATGCGCTGCCAGATGGTCGCCTGTGCTTTTGTGGAAATCTGCTGCCCGATGATATGGTGCACGACCGAGGAAAACAGGTTGGTGTCCACTGTTCGGTTAATATGGCCGAGCCGGTCGATGACAGCGGCAAGTCTGCTGTCTTTGGCTTTGAGATAATCGGTTTCGGTCTGTCCGTACGCGAAATACATGGCTGTCACTCCCTTATGCAAACAGTATAACAGAAAGCGGTTTGCAAAGCTAACAGGAGAGGATAAAACTTGGCAGTTCCGCCTAAATTTTCGGCAGCACTACCAATTTTTGCTTTGCGTTTTCAGTGATACTGCCAGATACTCTGTGCTTGACATTAACCGATTCGTTGCGTTATAATTTTTATGCAAAGTTTATTAGCCGAATCGGGGGCGTAGCTCAGCTGGGAGAGCGTTTGACTGGCAGTCAAGAGGTCATGGGTTCGATCCCCACCGTCTCCACCATACAAAACAGGGACAAGAGATTTTACCTCTTGTCCCTGTTTTGTTCTATCTTACCCGGAAATACCAAACAGCTGTCTGCCGTTTTCGGTTGTAATCCGTTCAACCTCTGCGGCACTTATGCCCTTGATTTCCGCGATAGTCTCAGCCATGCGATGCACATACAGCGAGGAATTACGGCGGCCGCGAAACGGCTCGGGTGCCATGTAGGGCGAATCGGTCTCGATCATCAGTCGCTCAATCGGCACTTCACGAATGACTTCCTTCGCCTTTTTGGCATTTTTGAATGTGATAACACCGGTAAACGACAGATAATAGCCGAGTTTCAGCAGTTCGCGTGCCATTTCGACGTGACCGGCATAGCAGTGGTACACGCCGATCACATCCGGATACCGACGGGTGATCTCCATGCTGTCGGCGTGCGCATCGCGGTCATGCACGATGACAGGGAGGTGCAGTGCACGCGCCAGCTCCATTTGGCGGGCAAATACAACCTGCTGCCGCGCACGCGCACGCTCGTCTTTTTCCCAGTAATAGTCAAGACCAATTTCGCCGATGGCGCGAACCTTGCTTTCGTTCTGTGCCAGTGCGCGGATGGTCTCCAGATCAGCCTCCCAGCCGTCCTCGATGTTCTCCGGGTGAATACCGACCGCCGCATATACAAATGGATATTTATTCGCGTAGCTGACCGCCTTGCGCGAGCTTTCCACATCACAGCCGGGATTGAGAATCAGGCCGACATTGTTCTCGGGCATGGAAGCCAGCAGCGTATCGCGGTCCTCGTCGAACCGTTCATCGTCATAGTGTGCATGTGTATCAAAAAGCATAGCAAACCTTCCTCAAATCCAGCCGAAATGCCTGCAGGCGTTCCAAAGTCCGTCCTTATCCACGTCGGTTGTGATGTAATCCGCTTTCTCCTTGAGCGCGGCGCGCGCATTGCCCATCGCAATAGACAGCCATCCCTGACCGAACATGCAGATGTCGTTCATGCCGTCGCCAAACACCACAATATCCTCATCCGGAATGGACAAAAGCTGCTGAAAATAGCGAATACCTCGCTGTTTTTCCTTCGGCTCAACGAAAATCACATGGGGATTGTACCGCACAAGCGGCAGACCGCCCGCGTCAATATGATTCTCCTCATCAGGCGTGCAGACGTAGTAAACCTTGTATAGATGCTCCAGCCTGTGATAATCAAAATGCGGGTCCCACAGAACAGGGAAGTAGTTCTCTGGTGCATACGGAAGATAATTTTTATCCGTTGTTACGCATAGTTTCTCATTCTCCGGCGACACCGCCCACGGAATACCGGCCTGCTCGAGCCGCTCGATCAGCGCAATGCAGTCGGCCGCCGGCAGCGACTCCATCTCGACAATTTCGCCGTTGTGCGTTATGCTCCAGCCGCCGTCCGCTACAATGTCCGTGAAGCCGTAGCGCGCGGCAACGGCTGCTGCAGATGCCTGCAGCCGTCCGGTCGCAATGGCGGTAAAGTGGCCGTTCGCACGAAGCTGCGCCAGTGCCTTTACTGCGCTTTCCGGCATCATGGTGGTGAGACCGGTGGAAAGCGTGCCGTCAATATCAAAAAAGAAGTATTTTTTGTGCATGTAAAACCCTCAATAACAGAGTGAAGAGTGGAGAGTGCAGAAAACATAAATCTCCACTCTCCACTCTGTTCTTAACTCTTTTGCTTAAAATATATCACAGAATCATAAACAGCGTGCCTGCCGCAATCAGAATGCCGCCGATCACGCCCTTGACCGTCACGGTCTCGTGCAGGACAACAAACGCCAGAATCATCGTGATAACAACGCTCAGCTTGTCGATCGGAGCCACACGGCTGGCCTCGCCCATCTGCAGGGCCTTGTAGTAAAACAGCCACGAACCGCCGGTCGCCAGTCCGGACAGGGTAAGGAATACCCAGCTTTTGGCACCGATTGCGCTTACGCCGCCCTGTTTTCCCAGCAGGAAGACCATGCCCCATGCCATCACGAGCACCACAGCGGTTCGGATAGCAGTAGCAAGCGTGCTGTCCACGTTTTCCACGCCGATTTTGGCTAAAATCGTTGTCAGTGCGGCAAATACCGCAGAGAGCAGCGCATAAATGATCCACATTGCATTTCGCCCTCTTGTCATAATTTTCGCTTCCTAAATTGTTGATTGTAGTGTGTGCGAAATTATACATGGGATAACACATCTGTTAACCCATTCGTAGGGCGGGCTGCCCTCAGCCCGCCATTGCAACCGAGTGTTCCCGTTTATGTGCGGCGGGGTGAGGGCACCCCGCCCTGCGGAATCCGTTGTAAAGTGTGTTTATTTTAGCACAGTTTAGCGCCAGCCGGAATGCTGTCGTCCAGCATGAGCAGGTTGAGCTTTTCGTCCTTTTCGGCGGAAAGCAGCATGCCGTTGGACTCCTGACCCATCATCTTGCGCGGCGGCAGGTTGGTAACGGCGACGACCGTCTTGCCGACCAGCTCCTCCGGCTTGTAATACTTGGCAATACCGGACAGAATCTGACGCGGCGTGCCCGAGCCGTCATCCAGCTGGAACTTGAGCAGCTTATTGCTCTTCTTGACGTTCTCGCATGCGAGTACCTTGCAGACCGTCATATCGACCTTGCAGAAATCGTCAAACGGGATATCCGGCAGGAACTCAACTGCGGGCTTCTGCTCAGCCTCGGCAGCCTTCTTTTCCTCCTCGATCTCAGCGAGCTTCTTCGGAATGTCGATGCGCTCAAACAGGATGGAGGCTTCGCCGACCGACTGACCCGGCTGCATGCCGTCAAACGAGGTCAGGCTCTCGACACCCTTGTTTTCAACACCCAGCTGTGCGAAAATCTTGTCGGCGGTGTCCGGCAGATACGGCTTCAGTTCAACAGCGGCAAAGCGGATCGCTTCGAGCAGATTGTACAGCACCGTGCCCAGACGCGCCTGCTTGCTCTCGTCCTTGGCGAGCGCCCACGGTATGGTCTCGTCGATATACTTGTTGGAGCGGCGCAGCAGTGCGAATACCTCGTCGATGGCGTCTGCAACGTGCAGGGTGTCCATCTTTTTCTCAACAGCTGCCGGCAGACCGAGTGCGACTGCCTTCAGCTCGTCATCAAGCGCTTCCGGTGCGGTCGGCGCCGGAACAATGCCGCCGAAATACTTCTTGGTCATGGCAATCGTGCGGTTGACCAGATTGCCGAGCACATTTGCCAGATCAGAGTTAATGCGCTCGCAGATCAGCTCGTAGGAGAGCACACCGTCATTTGCGAACGGCATCTCGTGCAGAACGTAGTAGCGAACGGCATCCACACCAAACAGGCGAACCAGATCGTCCGCATAGATAACGTTGCCGAGCGACTTGGACATCTTGCCATCGCCGACCAGCAGCCACGGATGACCGAATACCTGCTTGGGCAGCGGCTCGCCGAGCGCCATCAGGAAGATCGGCCAGTAGATGGTGTGGAAGCGGATGATATCCTTGCCGATCAGGTGCACATCAGCCGGCCAGAACTTCTTGTAGTGCTCATCGTGGTTGCCGTCCGGATCGTAGCCGCAGAAGGTGATATAGTTGGTAAGTGCATCCAGCCAGACATAGACAACGTGGCCCGGGTCAAAGTCTACCGGAATGCCCCAGCTGAACGAGGTGCGGGAAACGCACAGGTCCTGCAGGCCCGGCTTGAGGAAGTTGTTTACCATCTCGTTCTTGCGGCTCTCCGGCTGGATGAACTCGGGGTGCTCCTCGATATGCTTCATCAGGCGATCGGCGTACTTGCTCATGCGGAAGAAGTATGCCTCCTCCTCGGCGTCTACGCACGGGCGGCCGCAGTCCGGGCAGCAGCCGTCCTTCAGCTGGCTCTCGGTCCAGAACGACTCACACGGCTTGCAGTATTTGCCCTTGTACGCACCCTTGTAAATATCGCCCTGATCATACAGCTTTTTGAAGATCTTCTGCACCTTTCTCTCGTGCATCGGGTCGGTGGTGCGGATGAACTTGTCATAGGTGGTGTTCATCAGATCCCAGATGGTCTTAACCTCACCGGCAACCTTGTCAACGTGCTGCTGCGGCGTGATGCCGGCTGCCTCGGCCTTCTCCTGAATCTTCTGACCATGCTCGTCCGTGCCGGTCTGGAAATAAACGTCGTAACCGGTCATGCGCTTGTAGCGTGCGATAGCGTCGGCCAGCACGATTTCGTAGGTGTTGCCGATGTGCGGCTTCGCCGAGGTATAGGCGATCGCCGTTGAGATATAATAGGGTTTCTTGTCCATTCGTGTATTCTCTCCTTACATATATAAATATGTTTTATGCGTGACAGCAGGGAACAGGGAACAAAAAATCCTCCGTTCCTGCAATGGCCTGTATTTTGCCACTGCAAGGACGGAGGACAAACCTTCCGTGTTACCACCTTGCTTTACGCCTTCCTCGCGGAAAGGCGCCTCAGCGGGTAGGATGCTACCCATCGTCCTCGATAACGGCAGGACTTTGCCGCCGCAGCCTTGCATACTATTACAAAGTAAGTTCGGTGCGAAGCTCCAAGACCATGTTCGGCAGTGCCCTCCGCGTTCCGCTTTCACCGCCCGGAACTCGCTTTGACGTACTTCACTGCGTACTCTTCTCTTCACTGCTTTTAACAGATGTGCTCAGGAAAACAGCGTTTTCCTGTATACAGTGTTATTTTACTATATTGGAGAAGGTTTGTCAAATCTGTTTGCGGTGCAGTATGCCCGGCGCTGCCTTAAAAAAAGTCTTGACAACAGCGGCTCAGAGGTCTAATATAAAAACATATTGATAAAGGTGATGAACGGGTAAAGTAATTGTCAACCCTGTCCGCAGAGAGCTGCCGGTTGGTGTAAGGCAGCGTCAGGAAGCAGTGAAACTCGCCCGGGAGCTGTCCGCTGAAAGTCCTTCGGACCGGTAGGAGGGAACGGATACCCACCGTTACAGGGGAGCGCATTGTCAGATGTGCATAGAGGGGTCGCACCATATTGCGGCAACAAGAGTGGTACCGCGGAGCTTTCGCTTCGTCTCTTAATGATTGGATTAAGGGACGGAGCTTTTTTTGTCCCTGTAAGCCCGGTAAAATTCTGAATAGGAGAGGACAAGATACCATGGGAAGAACAGTTAAGATTTTTGATACGACGCTGCGTGACGGTGAGCAGTCTCCCGGCTGCAGCATGAACCTGAATGAGAAGATCGAGGTTGCAAAGCAGCTCGAAGCCCTCAAGGTAGATATCATTGAAGCAGGCTTTGCGGCTGCTTCGCCCGGTGATGCTGCTGCCATCGCAGCAATCGCTGATACCGTGCGCGGCGCTACCATCTGCTCGCTGGCGCGCTGCCGTGAGCAGGACATCGAGGCGGCATGGAACTCCATCCGCCGTGCAGAGTCTGCCCGCATTCACACCTTCCTGGCAACCAGCCCGGTACACATGGAGTACAAGCTGAAGATGACACCGGAGCAGGTACTCGAGTCCGTAGCGCACAACGTAGCCTTCGCCAAGAAGTTCTGTTCGGACATCGAGTTCTCCGCTGAGGACGCAACCCGCTCCGACCTCGACTTCCTGTGCCGCGTCGTTGAAACCGCCATCAAGGCCGGTGCTACTACCATCAACATCCCGGATACCGTCGGCTACATGATCCCGCAGGAGTACGCATCCCGCATCAAGTATCTGCGTGAGCACACCGAGGGTATCGAGAACGTAATCCTGTCCTGCCACATGCACAACGACCTCGGCATGGCAGTTGCAAACTCTCTGGCAGGCGTTGAAGCCGGTATTGACCAGATCGAGTGCACCATCAACGGCATTGGCGAGCGCGCAGGCAACGCCTCGATGGAAGAGTGCGTTATGGCGCTCAAGACCCGTGCCGACCACTTCGGCATCGGCTGCAACATCGAGACCACCCAGATCTACCGCGCAAGCCGCATGATCCAGACCATTACCGGCGTTGCTGTTGCACCGACCAAGCCGATCGTCGGCGCAAATGCGTTCGCACACGAGGCGGGCATCCACCAGCACGGCGTGATGGCCAACAAGGAAACCTACGAGATCATGACTCCGGAATCCGTCGGCATCCCGAAGAACGCCATCGTGCTCGGCAAGCATTCCGGCCGCCATGCGTTCGAGGAGCGCCTGCATGAGCTGGGCTACACGCTTGATCACGAGAAGCTCGAGAAGGCATTCGAGAAGTTCAAGATTCTGGCTGACAAGAAGAAGGTCATCAAGGACCGCGACCTCGAGGGTCTGATCGGTGCTGTTCCGGTTTCCGGCGAGGAGCGCTACACGCTCGACCGCTTTGTTATCAACTCTGGCAACACCATTACCTCTACCGCTGTTATCCGCGTCAAGAAGGGCGACGAGATGTTTGAGCGCGCTGCCGCTTCCGACGGCCCGATCAACGCATCGTTCCATGCAATCGACAAGATCATCGGCAAGGAAATCGTTCTGGAGGACTACTCGCTGCGCGCACTGACCGACGGCGAGGACGCACAGAGCGAGGCTATTGTCAAGATCCGCGTAGACGGCAGCAACGAGGTTGTTACCGGCCGCGGCGTATCGGTTGACGTTATGGAGGCGTCCATTAAGGCGTACATCAACGGCATTAACAAGTATTTTAACGACTAATTCAGCAGGAGGAACGCTGTTATGGGTATGACAATGACGCAGAAGATCCTCGCAAAGCATGCGGGTCTGGAAAGCGTAACGGCAGGTCAGCTGATCGAGGCAAACGTAGATCTCACGCTGGCAAACGATATCACCGGTCCGGTTGCCATCCGAGAGATGGAGAAGGCGGGCTTCAATAAGGTGTTCGACAACACCAAGATCGCGCTCGTAATGGACCACTTTGCACCGAACAAGGATATTAAGTCCGCAGAGCAGTGCCTCGAGTGTCGCGAGTTCTCCAAGAAGTACAACATCGTAAACTTCTTCGACGTTGGCGCAATGGGTATCGAGCACGCGCTGCTGCCGGAAAAAGGTCTGACCGCTCCCGGTGAGCTTATCATCGGCGCGGACAGCCACACCTGCACCTACGGCGCACTGGGCGCATTCTCCACCGGCGTCGGTTCTACCGATCTCGCCGCAGGCATGGCGACCGGCAAGGCATGGTTCAAGGTGCCGAGCGCCATCAAGTTTGTGCTCACCGGCAAGCTGAGCCCGTGGGTATCCGGCAAGGACGTTATCCTGCACATCATCGGCAAGATCGGCGTGGACGGCGCGCTGTACAAGTCGATGGAGTTCGTCGGCGAGGGCGCACACGCGCTGTCCATGGACGACCGCTTCACCATCTGCAACATGGCGATCGAGGCCGGTGCGAAGAACGGCATCTTCCCGGTAGATGACAAGACGATGAATTACATCAAGGGCCGCGTAAACCGCGAGGTTACCGCTTTCGAGGCCGACGCCGATGCCGAGTACGAGCAGACCATCGAGATCAACCTGTCTGCACTCCGTCCGACCATCGCGTGCCCGCACCTGCCGGAGAACACCAAGACCATCGACGAGCTCGGCCACATTGAGGTTCAGCAGTCGGTCATCGGTTCCTGCACCAACGGCCGCATCGACGATATGCGCGTTGCAGCCGAAATCCTCAAGGGCCGCAAGGTAAATCCGAATGTGCGCACCATCATCATCCCCGCAACACAGGAAGTTTACCTGCAGTGCATCGAGGAGGGTCTGACCAAGATCTTCATTCAGGCCGGCGCTATCGTTTCCACGCCGACCTGCGGCCCGTGCCTTGGCGGTCATATGGGTATCCTGGCGCACGGCGAGAAGGCGGTTTCCACCACCAACCGCAACTTTGTCGGCCGTATGGGTCATATCACCTCGGAAATTTATCTGGCAAGCCCGGCCGTCGCTGCCGCAAGTGCAGTAGCAGGCTATATCTGTGCACCGGACGACCTGAAGTAAGGGAGGAAACACATACCATGAACGCAAAAGGCAAGGTTTTTAAGTACGGCGATAATGTCGATACCGACGTTATCATCCCCGCACGTTATCTGAATATCGCAGACCCGAAGGAGCTGTCCACCCACGCAATGGAGGACATTGACGCGGATTTCGTAAAGAATATGCACCCGGGCGACATCGTTGTCGCGACCCGCAACTTCGGCTGCGGCTCCTCCCGTGAGCACGCACCGCTTGTTCTCCGTGAGAACGGCGTTTCCTGCGTTATCGCATCCTCGTTCGCGCGTATCTTCTACCGTAACGCCATCAACATCGGTCTGCCGATCCTCGAGTGCGAAGCGGCGGCCAACGGCATCGACGCAGGCGACGAGGTAGAAGTCAACTTCGACACCGGCGTGATCACCGACGTTACCAAGGGCGAGAGCTGGCAGGCAGCTGCATTCCCGCCGTTTATCCAGAACATCATCAAGGCGGGCGGCCTGCTCAAGTCGCTCAAGGAGAGAGAGGCATAAAATCCCATGGAATACAATATTGCTGTTGTCAAGGGTGACGGCATCGGCCCGGAGATCGTATCCGAGGCTATGCTCGTGCTCGATAAGGTCGGCGAGAAGTTCGGCCACAAGTTTGGTTTTCAGGAGGTCCTCGCAGGCGGCTGCTCGATCGACAAGAACGGCATCCCGCTGACCGATGAGACCATCGAGATCTGCAAGAACGCGGATTCCGTTCTGCTCGGTGCGGTAGGCGGCCCGAAGTGGGACGATGTGCCGAGTGCAAAGCGTCCGGAGAAGGCACTGCTCGGTCTGCGCGCCGCACTGGGTCTGTTCGTCAACCTGCGCCCGGCGCAGATGCACAAGGCACTTGCGGATGCGTGCCCGATCAAGCCCGAGATTATTGGCGACGGCTTCGATATTCTCGTTTGCCGTGAGCTGACCGGCGACGTTTACTTCGGCAAGCACTATCGCCGCGAGAGCGACAAGGGCTGGGGCGAGACCGGCGCAGACGATATGAACTACTCGGTATACGAGGTAGAGCGCATCGGCCGCCGTGCTTTTGAGATGGCGATGAAGCGCAATAAGAAGGTCTGCTCGGTAGACAAGGCAAATGTGCTTGAAACCAGCCGCGTATGGCGCGAAACCATGCACCGCATCAAGGACGAGTACCCGGAGGTCGAGTACACCGATATGTACGTTGACAACTGCGCGATGCAGCTCGTCCGCAATCCGGGTCAGTTCGACGTTATCGTAACCGGCAACCTGTTCGGCGATATTCTGTCCGATGAGGCTTCCATGATCACCGGCTCTATCGGTATGCTGCCGTCCGCCTCCATGAACGAGAGCGGCAAGGGTATGTATGAGCCTATCCACGGCTCCGCGCCGGACATCGCGGGCAAGGGCATCGCGAACCCGATCGCGACCATCCTGTCGTGCGCGATGATGCTGCGCTACTCGTTCGGCCTCAAGGACGAGGCAGACGCCATCGAAACCGCTGTTGAGAATGTCCTCAACGCAGGTCACCGCACCGCGGACATCGCCGCAAAGGGCGAAAAGGTACTGTCCACCTCCGAGATGGGTGCACTGATCCGCGAACAGCTTTAAGAATAATCAGGAATGAGTAATCCGTAATTACTCCGTGAATTTTTTCTATCAAGAAACCCGGTTGCGATTAGGCTGCAACCGGGTTTTTCGATAGTCTTGCGGCTTCGGTTTTTCGAAGCCGTTTTTGTTATATCGAGAATCGCTTTACGCGTTCTCGCTGTTTCTCTCGCTCTTGGCATAGCTCTTGAACGAGTGGATAACGATCGTCAGACCGAGCACAATCAGCAGTACCGCAAGGATAAGCTGCAGACCGTTTGCGATGAATACCGCTCCCCAAGTGGTCTCACCGGCCGGAATAGCCGTTGAGGCGGCAGCAGAGATTGCCTTTACCATAGCGAGGAAACGCTGCACCAGCGCGGTGAAGGTAACACACAGCATGATGATCAGCGGCGGGAAGATCATCTTGTTGCTGCGGCCGGTAACCTTGAGGAATACGCAGAGCGTGATGAGCACCAGAGCGCTCAGCAGCTGGTTGGCCGAACCGAACAGCGGCCAGATATTGGCATAGCCGATCTTGGTGAGCAGGAAACCAAATGCCAGCGTGATAACCGTGGAGAAATATACGTTGCAGAACAGCTTGCGCCAGCCCTCGGCATGCTCCATGTCATCGACGGAGAACAGCTCCTGAAAGCTCATGCGGCCGATACGCGCAACCGCGTCCAGACTGGTCAGCGCCAGTGCGGAAACACACATGGTCATAAATGCAGTGGCAACATAAACCGGAACGCCGAACATCTCGAAGAAGCCTGCGACACCGCTGCTGAATACCTGGAACGGCGTGCCCGCTGCCGGCGTACCGTCAGCTGCTGCTGCAGCACCGGCAACGCACAGTGCCAGAACAGCCAGCAGGCTTTCCAGCACCATTGCGCCGTAGCCAACCTTGGGCATGTCCTTTTCATTCTCGATGGTCTTGGAGGACGTACCCGAGGAAACCAGACTGTGGAAACCGGAAACCGCACCGCATGCAACGGTTACAAACAGGATCGGGAACATCGTGCCGAGCTTCTCATTGGTAAAACCGGTGAATACCGGCAGGTTCATAGTCGGATGTGCAACAACCAGACCGACGACTGCGCCTGCGATCATGCAGATGAACATGAAGGTGGTCATGTAGTCGCGCGGCTGCTTGAGCAGCCACATCGGAAGGACAGCGGCGAAGAAGATATAAACGAAGGTGATATAGCTCCATGCTACCTTGCCGAAGATAAGCGGGCAGTTCATGCCGATTGCAAAGGAGGCAACGATGCACACAATACCGACAACGGCTTCCTTCCAGCCAGTCAGGTTAAATTTTTTCTGGATAAGGCCGAGCACAACCGCGAACACCATAAACATGATGGAGATCATGCCTGCCGCACCGTTGGTGGTTGCGGTAGCAGCCAGCTCGGTAACGCCTGCGTCCGTGACAGTGTAGGCGTTGAATGTGCCCGCAACCATATCTGCGAATGCTGCAACAACGATGCAGCAGAAAATCCACGAGAAAATCAGGAACAGCTTGCGGCCGGTTTTGCCGATGTACTTCTCAATCAGCATACCCATCGACTTGCCCTTATTCTTAACCGAAGCGTACAGCGCGCCGAAGTCGGCTACCGCGCCGAAGAATACGCCGCCGATCAGCACCCACAGCAGTACCGGCAGCCAGCCGAACGCCGCAGCCTGAATTGCGCCGGTTACAGGGCCTGCGCCCGCGATAGAGGAGAACTGGTGACTGAATACCGTCCAGCCGTTGGTCGGCACAAAGTCCTTGCCGTCATTAAATTCAACGGCAGGCGTCTTGGCTTTCGGGTCGATACCCCATTTGTTCGCCAGCCAGCGTCCGTAGAAAACGTACGCGCCGAACAGAACAACAGCCGCGATCAGCACGATTACAAGTGTGTTCATGTTTTTTCGTCTCTTTCTTGAAATGATTTGCGATTCCGCAGCCAAAGGTACGCAAAAAAGCCTTCGTCCATGCAGGAGGATCACGAAGATGATCCTGCAAAGACGAAGGCATATACATTGCTGTATTTACTTCCGCGTTACCACTTTGCTTGCCGACAGTACGCTGCCGACCTCTCATTGCCGCCCGGTACCGCATTCTTCCGGAGGGCTTTTCCTGTTAACGGTGGATATCCGGCCTCGACTACTCGGCATTGCCTTTGATCGAAGCTGCTCGCAGGGGATAGCGAACCCGTGCCTTGCTGCCGTCTTGCACGACCGACGGCTTTCTGTGAGCGGTGATACGGATACGTCATGTCCTGTTCAAAGCATTTGGCTACTGAACGATTCGTATAATAGACCTCTTTTTGCCGTTTGTCAACCGGACAGGAGACGAAAAATGCAATTTTGGCAACACCTGCAAATCCGGCAGTATTGATAAATAAAAATTTGTTTATTTTTTAACGGCGTATCATATACAGCAAGATTCTATACTTGACAAATGCATTTTACACGGCTTATACTGATATTATATAAAAGACAAGCAAGGGTGCTGTGATGAGCGGCTGAGAGGGCGAGAAACCCAACCTTTTGAACCTGTTGGTTAATGCCATTGTAGGGAAGCTGTCGCATTGCTGGGATTGAGTGCTTCGGTTTTACCGCAGGGTGAAAACGAGGCGTTTTTTATTTTCCCGGCAGCGATGATAAAATTGGAGGGAACAGGAATGAAAACAGTGCTTACCATTGCCGGTTCGGACTGCTCCGGCGGTGCAGGTGTACAGGCCGATCTGAAAACCATGGCGGCCCACGGCGTGTTCGGCATGAGCGTTATCGTATCAGTCGTAGCGGAAAACACCGCACGCGTGATCGACATTCAGGACATCAGTCCCCGGATGATCGAGGAGCAGATTGACGCGGTGTTTGAAGACATCGTGCCGGATGCGGTTAAAATCGGCATGCTGTCCTCGCCGGAGTGCATGAAGGCGGTAGCCGGCAAGCTGGCACAGTACAAGCCGGCGCACATCGTGATTGATCCGGTGATGTTCGCCAAAAACGGTGATCCGCTGATGGATCCTGCGTCTGTCGGCACACTTATTGAGACCGTGCTGCCGTTTGCTGAGGTGCTGACTCCGAACGTACCGGAGGCGCAGTATCTGGCAGATATGGAAATCCGCACGCCCGAGGACATGGAGGAGGCAGCACGCCGCATCTATGCCAAGGGCTGCAGAAACGTGCTCGTCAAGGGTGGCAAGAACATCGCAGGTGCGGTGGATGTACTATTTGACGGCGAGACCTGTCACCGCATTGAGATTGAGCAGATCGACACCACCAGCACGCACGGCACGGGCTGCACGCTGTCCTCTGCGATCGCATCCAATCTGGCGCTTGGCCACAGCGTGCCCGAGGCGGTAAAGCTGTCTAAAGAGTACGTCACCGACGCTATCCGTCATGCACCCGGTCTGGGGCATGGCTGCGGTCCGCTTAACCATTTTTGCCGTATTTTTTCGGAGGAGTGAAAGACAATGAAAAAGAATTCTATCCGTAAACTGACCATTGCAGGCGTTCTCGTCGCAGTTGCAGTCGTTGGCAGCCTGTTTTCCATACCGGTGCTTGGCGCGAAGTGCTCGCCGGTGCAGCATATGGTAAATGTGCTCGGCGCCGTTCTGCTGGGCCCGTGGTACGCGCTCGGTATGGGCTTTGCAGCAGCACTGATTCGCAATGTGCTCGGCTTGGGAAGTCTGCTGGCGTTCCCCGGCTCGATGATCGGTGCACTGCTGTGCGGTCTGGCCTACAGGGCCTGCCCGAAGCTGCCGGTCGCTTACGTTGGTGAGGTATTCGGCACCGGCATTCTCGGCGGTCTGGCTTCCTACCCGATTGCCGCATTCGTGATGGGCAATACCAAGGCAGCTCTGTTCACCTTTGTGCCGTCCTTCCTCGTGTCCACTGCGGTGGGTGCGGCGATTTCGGTTCTGGTGCTGAGCGCCCTCAAGCGCACGCATGTTCTCAGCGCACTGGAAGGTGCTAAGCATTGATCGAAACCATTAAAACCGTTCTCGAAAACACGCAGAACCGCACACCGATGGTGCATTCCATCACCAATAATGTTACCATCAACGACTGCGCGAATATCATCCTTGCGGCAGGCGGCACGGCCATTATGGCGCAGGATGAGCGTGAGGTCGAGGAGATTACCTCGCACGCACAGGCGCTTGTAATCAACATGGGCGCTGTCCGTGCACAGGAGGCCATGCTGCGTGCAGCCAAGATTGCAAAGCGCAACGGCCGTCCGGTCGTGCTCGATCCGGTAGCCGCCGGTGCCAGCACGCTCCGGCGTGAAATGTGTTCTCGCCTGTTGAGCGAAAATCTTGTTTCGGTCATTCGCGGCAATGCATCCGAGGTGCGGGCGCTCGCCGCAGGAGCCGAGCAGGAGACCGGCGTGGAAGCCAGTGCGCTCGACAGCGTGACCGAGGACAATTTACAGGAATCCGCAGCGTGGCTGCGGTCGTTCAGCCGCCGGACCGGAGCTGTCGTCATGCTCACCGGCGCGATGGATGTAATTACCGATGGAACCCGTACCGCAGTGGTACGCGGCGGCAGTGCGTATCTGCGGCGGATCACCGGCGCAGGCTGTATGCTCACCTCGCTGACCGGCGTGTACTGCGGTGCGAATCCAGATATATTGTTAGAAGCCGCAGTCACGGCATCGGAGGTGATGAAGCATTGCGGAGAAACAGCCGAGGCGCGTGTGCGTAAAGAGATGGAGGGCACCGCTTCCTTTCGTACGCGCCTGATCGACGCAGTAAGTCTGCTGAACGCGGACGAGCTGACGCCGAACCTCTGTTTGCAGATTCTGTAAGCAGAAAAAGTGCTGCCGGCAGAATTTTGCCGTCAGTCTTAGGAAAATCATCAACATACTTTCATTGGGGGTACCACCTTGAACAACAAAACCACCGAAAGACTGCTTGCCGCAACGCAGGACATCTGGGAAGGCTATCTGAACCATCCGTTTGTCCACGGTATTGCCGACGGCAGCCTCGACATTCAAAAATTTCGTTTTTATCTTCTGCAGGATTATGTTTACCTGTTTGATTACGCAAAGGTGTTCGCGCAGGGCGTTGTCAAGTCCCGCGATCCCGAGATCATGCGTGTATTCGCGACCTCGGTGGCGAACATTCTCAGCGGTGAGATGAACATTCACCGCGGCTACATGAACCGTCTCGGCATCACCGAGGAGGACGCAGAGCGCGTCAAGCCGTCGCTGAATAACGAGTCCTACACATCCTACATGCGCGCTGTTGCAGCCGAGGAAGGTCCGGCGGAGATCATGGCAGCTGTGCTTTCGTGTGCACTCAGCTATGAATACATCGCCAAGTGGATCGTCGCCAACTACCCGAACGCCGATCAGCATGAGTTCTACGGTGAATGGGTGCAGGGCTACGCATCCGAGGACTATGCGGCAGAAAACCGCAAGCTGGTCGCTTATATGGAGCGTCTGAGTGAGGGCTATACCGAGTCGCAGCTTGCGCGTCTGACCGATATTTTCGTCGCGTGCTCGCGCTACGAGAGTATGTTCTGGGACATGGCCTGGAACGAGGCGATGTAAGCTATGCTGGAGTTTCGCAACGTCGTTTTTCAGTACGACAGTGAGGATTTTAACATCATTGACGGTCTGTCCTTCCATCTTGAGAAGGGAGAATTTGTGTCGGTCATCGGGCCGTCCGGCTGCGGCAAATCCACGATTTTTCGCCTGACCAACCAGCTTCTGCCGCGCAAGAGCGGCGAGATTCTGGTAGACGGCAAGAGCATCGACGGACGGCGCGGCTACTGCGGCTACATGCCGCAGCGCGACCTGCTGTTTCCGTGGCGCACGGTGAACGAAAACCTGCGTCTGCCGATGGAGATTCGCGGCGGCATTTCCCGCGCGGAGATGGACAAGCGTGCAGCGGAAACGCTCGAACACGTCGGTTTGGCTGGCTGGGGCGATAAGCGCCCGGAGGAGCTTTCTGGCGGCATGCGTCAGCGTGCGGCATTCGCGCGTACGCTGCTGACCGGCTCGGAACTGCTGCTGCTCGATGAACCTTTTTCCGCGCTCGACTTTCTCACGCGCATCACTATGCAGGAGTGGCTGCTCGATCAGTGGGAGCAGGACAGCAAGACCGTCCTGTTCATCACCCACGATGTAGAGGAGGCTATTTTCCTGTCCGGCCGTGTTCTGGTCGTGGAGGATACACCAATCCGCAAGCTGCACTCGTTTGAGGTGCCTGCACCGTATCCGCGCACGCGTGCGTGCCTGACCGACCCGAAGATGCTTGAGCTGAGAGAAAATCTGATTTCTCTGCTCAGAAAAGAGGTGCAGGCATGAAAAAGAATGCAAATCTGCCCGCGCTGATCTTTATGTTCGCGCTGCTCATCGTCTGGCAGTGCATAGCCATGGGCATGAATGCGGCCTACATTCTGCCGTCGCCGACACAGGTGCTTGTGCGCCTGTGGGAGCTGCGCAAACCGCTGTTCACCGCACATCTGCCGGCCACCATGCTGTGTACCGGAGTCGGCCTTGCGATCTCGATCGCGCTCGGTCTGCTGCTCGCCATCGTAATGGACGCGAGTCCGTCGGCGGAGAAAATGCTGTACCCGCTCATCGTCGCTTCACAGACCATTCCGACAACCGCACTTGCGCCGCTGTTTGTGCTCTGGTTCGGCTACACGATCTGGAGCAAGGTGCTCGTCACCGTGCTCATCACGTTCTTCCCGATCGCAATGACCGTGTTTGACGGCTTCCGCTCGGCGAAGACCGATATGGTCGATATGCTCAAGACTTTCGGCGCAGGCAAGAAGGAAATTTTCCTCAAGCTGAAGATTCCGGCAGCGCTGCCGTACTTTTTCTCGGCGCTCAAAATGGCGATCCCGATGTCGATCATCGGCGCTGCGATCGGCGAGTGGCTGGGCGCACAGGCCGGTCTTGGCTATTTCAGCCGCCGCATGATGACGCAGCTGGACGGCGCTGGCGTGTTTGCACCGATCGTACTGCTGAGCGTGGTTGCGATGATCGCAGTAGGCATTGTAAGCTGGCTGGAAAAGAAGATTATCACCTGGCGCAGCAGCTTATAACCTTGATAACACAATTTTAAGAAAAACGAAATTTTTGTTCTAACATAAGGAGAAAAACATATATGAAAAAGCGTATTCTTGCACTTCTGGCAGCAGGCACCCTGCTGCTGACCGGCTGCGGCGCACAGAACGCCGCACCGTCTGATGCGGCAAACAGCGGCAGCGATGACCTGCAGCACCTGACCGTTGTGCTCGACTGGTATCCGAATGCCCTGCATGCATTCCTGTACGAAGCGCAGGAGAAGGGTTACTTCGCAGAGGAAGGCCTGGATGTGGATATCCAGTCTCCGGCAGGCGTAAACGATGCCATGAGCATGGTTGCCGCCGGCAAGGCAGACATTGGTCTGTATTATCAGCAGGATGTCATTCAGGCTCGTGCTGAGCAGGATGTGCCGATCAAGTCCATCGGTGCGGTGGTTCAGGGTCCGCTGAACATCATCCTGTCGCTCAAGGACAAGAACATCACCAAGCCGCAGGATCTCGAGGGCAAAACGATCGGCTACGCGGGCACCGAGCTTTCCGAGGCACTGGTCCGCAGCATCATGCAGTCCAACGGTGCCGATCCGAACAGCGTGAACATGGTTGACGTTGGCTTCGACCTGATGAGCTCGATGACCACCGGCAACGTCGATGCAACCATCGGCTGTCTGGTCAACCACGAAGTACCGCAGATGGAGAAGGAAGGCTTCGAGGTCAATTACTTCTTCCCGGATGATTACGGTGTGCCGAAGTATTACGAAGGTATTTTCCTCGCAAGCGATGATATGATTGCGAACAATTCCGATACGCTGAAGGGCTTCCTGCGCGCTTGCAGCAAGGGCTTTGAGGACTTCAAGAGCAACACCGACGATGTTCTGCAGGTTCTGCTCGACAATCAGGATGAGGCAAACTTTGCACTCGACCCGGATGTAGAGAAGAAGTCCTGTGAGACGCTGCTGCCGCTCATGGAGACCGAGGACGCGAAGTTCCTCTCTCAGACCGAGCAGTGCTGGCAGGAAAATATTGACTGGATGTACGATCAGGGCCTGATCGCAGAGAAGCCGGATGTTTCCGACGTTATGGTAAACCTCGACTTCTAAAAATACGCATATAGAACAGGGGACAGAGCATTGGCTCTGTCCCTTTTGTGTTATCCGTCCAGCTTGTCGATCATCTCGCGCATTGTGTTCGCAGAACGCTGCAGCTGTGCCAGTTCTTCCTCGGAGAGCGGAATATCCAGCACAGCTTCCGCGCCGTTTCGTCCGACAATGGTCGGCACACCCAGACAAATACCGTCCACGCCGTAGTGTCCGTAAATCATCGAAGTGACCGGCAGCACGGAATGTTCATTGCGTACAATGGCCTCCGCGATGCGCCGCACCGCCATGCCAATACCGTAATAGGTTGCGCCTTTGCTGTCGATAATCTGATACGCTGCATCGCGCACATGCTCGTAAATGCGGGAAAGCTCATCTGCCGGCTTGGTGATGCCGGCAATGCGGCAGTAATCGTCCAGATCGGCACCGGAGATGTTAGCGCTCGACCATACCGCCAGCTCGCTGTCGCCGTGCTCGCCGATGATGAACGCATGCACGTTGCGGCTGTCCACGCCAAGCCGCTGTCCGAGCAGATACTTGAGCCGTGCGGTATCCAGCACGGTACCGGAACCGAGTACACGTCCGGCAGGGAAGCCGCTCAGCTGCTGCGCCAGACAGGTCAGCACATCGACCGGATTGGACACAACCAGCAGAATCGCCTCACGATTGACTGCCGTAAGCTGTGCTATGACGGAGGACAGGATGCCTTTATTTCGTCCGAGCAGCTCCAAACGGCTTTCGCCGGGCTTCTGGTTTGCGCCTGCCGCAATGATGATAAGACCGCATTCGGCGAGGTCAGCATAGTCTCCGGCCACGACGCGGCACGGCTTGCTGAACGCCACACCATGATTAATGTCCGCAGCTTCACCGATAGCCTTGTCGCGGTTCATATCCACGAGTACCAGATCGGAGAACAGTCCGGAAACCGCCAATGTGTATGCGCAGGTCGCGCCGACAAAGCCCACGCCGATCACGCCGCATTTTTGAATATTCGTCATATTGGATACACTCCTTCTGCGAGTAGTATATCCGTTTTGTTGTTGGAAAACACATGGCTTTGTGCTATACTTATACTGTATTTTTACAGGCAATATCAGTTCAGGAGGATAGGACTATGAATAAATGGTTACGCGCTGTCTGCGTCGGCGCGGCTGCCGCTGCCATGCTGACCGCTTCGGCCTTTGCGGCAAATTATACGAATTGTGCGGATTCACTGCACGAAATGGGTCTGTTTCAGGGCACGCAGAACGGCTACGATCTCGACCGCACGCCGACCAGGGCGGAAGCGGCTGTCATGCTGGTGCGTCTGCTCGGCAAGGAGGCTGAGGCCAAGGCGCTGACGTATACTGCACCGTTTACCGATCTCAAGGGATGGGAAAAGCCGTATGTGCAGTATCTGTACAGCAACGGTCTGGCGAATGGCACGAACCGGACGACCTTCCATCCGACCGGCAAGTGCACCGCGCAGATGTACGCGGTGTTCCTGCTGCGTGCGCTCGGCTACTCGGATACGGCGGATTTCAGCTATGCGAACGCGATAGAGACTGCTCGTGAGCAGGGTATTTACGACACCGGTATCATCAACGTGCAGAATTTCCTGCGCGACGATGCTGCAGCGGCAAGCTACACGGTGCTGTCCGTTTCGCCGAAGAACAGTGAAGGCACGCTGCTCGATCAGCTTGTCAGCGAAAACGCGATAACCGAAGCGGACGCGAAATCGTATCAGAATCTGTTTTCGACCTACGCGCAGTACCGCGAGGCAACCGCCGGTATGGATGCTCTGCTGCATTACTCGGTCAACAGCGAGTTTGCGTCTCCGGCGGCTGTAACCCATGACGGCAGGACGGTCATGCAGGTGCAGACGAGCGAGACCACCGTGTTCGACCGCGAGAAGAACGAACTGCTCACCGACCGCAAAATGACGCTTTCCGCGCCGAATACATCGAATAAGCAGCTGCTGACGCAGAGTTATCTGTCGGACGGTGCGCTGTACCACAAGCTGAACGGCTCGTGGTCGGCAGAGTTGGTGACTGCCGCTGAGCAGGAGAGCCTTGCCGCGATGTATGGCCGTGTACCGTTGGTGTGTGTCGATTCGCTGAGCCAGCGTGCAGGCAGCTGGACCATTATCTGTGCCGATACGCCGAACGCGTACACCGAACTGCTCTGGTCGGTCGAAAGTGCAATGGGTGATTTAGACGAAGCCGTCCGGCTGCAGCCGACCACGGTAACGCAGTCGGTCAGCGGCGGTACGATTCGCAGGCAGAGTGTTTCCGCAGCCTTCACGTTGGACGGCATGACGGCAGAGCCTGTTATCATCAGCACACTGGACAAAACCGGTGCAGATGCTGTGCTGAACGCGCCCAAGTAAACGCATAAGTTCCGCCTTTTTCGCATATTTGTGTGATATGGAGGTGCGGAGATGGAGAGATGGCTGAAATGCGGCGTTTGCGCCGCGGCGGCACTGGCGCTGGTGCTGTGCTTTGGCATGGAGCAGAAAAACCGTGCAATGCAGACGGCAGGGAACGCTCAAACCACGCTCGTCATTGATGCCGGACACGGCGGCTTCGACGGCGGTGCGGTCGGCGCGGATGGAACTACCGAGCAAGATATCAATTTGAGCATTGCAAAACGGGTGCAAGTGCTGGCGAATTTCTTCGGTGTGCCGACGGCTATGACGCGGCCGGATGAAAATGCACTTGATTACAATCCTTCCCGCACGGTGCGCGAGAACAAAATCGCGGATATCAAGGCACGGGAAAAGCTGGTAAACAGTATTCCGTCGCCGGTGTTTCTGAGTATTCACCTGAATAAATTCAGTGACGCGCAGTACCACGGCGCCCAGGTGTTTTACTCGACAGGGAATGTGCAGGGCAAGCCGCTGGCCGAGCAGATACAGCAGTGCCTGATTGACGGCTGCGACCCATTGAATCATCGCAAGGCTAAACAGGCAGACAGCGCCATCTATCTGATGAAAAAGCTGGACTGCCCGGCGGTTATCATCGAATGCGGCTTTCTGTCCAATCCGGCCGAAGAAGCGCGGCTGCGGGACGAAGCCTATCACAAACAACTTGCTGCCGCCGTGATCTGCGGATATTTACGCAGCCAGAGCGGTATGTAACGGAGGAAATATGAAGCAAAAGACAGTTTTTCTGTGCGGTGACTGCGGATATGAAAGTCCGAAATGGTACGGCAAATGTCCGTCCTGCGGCGCATGGAACACCATGAGCGAATTCAAGGAGAAGCCGATTTCGGCGGCACGCGGCACGAATACATTTCAGCGCGGCGAATCGCGGCCGACTCTGCTCAAGGATATTGATACCGGAGACGAAAGCCGGTTCCATTCGGGAATCGGTGAACTCGACCGCGTTCTCGGCGGCGGCGCTGTACACGGCTCGTTTGTGCTGGTCGGCGGTGAGCCGGGCATCGGCAAATCCACGCTGCTGCTGCAAATGTGTCAGGAAATGTGCAAAAATGCCCGCGTGCTCTATGTTTCAGGCGAGGAATCGCTCAAGCAGATCAAAATTCGTGCGGCACGCCTGCACATTTCTTCACCCGAACTGTACATCCTTGCCGAGACCGACATGGAGCAGATCATCAACGAAACCGAACTGCTCGAGCCGGATATTCTAATCGTGGACTCTATCCAGACGGTCTATAAGCGCGATTTAACTGCCGCTCCCGGCGGTACGACCCAGATCAAGGAATGCGCGATGAGTCTGATGCAGTACGCGAAGAATCGCAACGTGACGATTTTTATTGTTGGTCATGTCAACAAAGAGGGTACGCTGGCAGGCCCCAAAATCCTTGAGCACATGGTGGACTGCGTGCTGTATTTCGAGGGAGAATCCGCAGGTCCGTTCCGCTGTCTGCGTGCGGCGAAAAACCGCTACGGCTCAACCAATGAAATCGGCGTGTTTGAAATGAGCGATCACGGTTTGCTCGAGGTGCAGAATCCGTCTGCGGCTATGCTGGCCGGTCATCCGCAGGGTGCGTCCGGCAACTGCATTGCCTGCGTGATGGAGGGCAGCCGTCCTCTGCTCGCCGAGGTGCAGGCGCTTGCTGCGAAAACGCAGTTTGGTGTGCCGCGCCGCACCGCTGCCGGCGTGGACTACAACCGCATGGTGCTGCTGCTCGCCATTCTGGAAAAACGCTGCGGGCTGTTTCTGTCGTCGAGCGATGTGTACGTCAACGTCGTCGGCGGCATGCGGCTGGACGAGCCTGCTGTGGATTTGCCGATGGTGCTGGCAATCGCATCCAGCTTTCGGGACAAGCCGCTGCCGGAAGGCGTCATGAGCTTCGGCGAGGTCGGCCTGACCGGCGAGCTGCGTGCGGTGTCCAATCCGGGACAGCGTATCAATGAGGCATACCGCCTTGGTTTCCACACCTGTATCATGCCTATGCAGGATGTAGACGAGGACCTGCTGCAGAAAATGAATATCGTGCGTGCGAAAACCGTCGGTGACGCGATTCGTGCCGTATTGTAGGCATAATTTTCACCTCCTCTCCGCAGACTAAACTCAGTTTGCGTCAGGGGAGGTTTTGCATTTGGAGAATAAGATCCGCGCGGTGCTGCTTACGACGGCAGGTGTGCTGACGGCAATGCTGTTCTGGTCGTGGAAGCACCGTCCGCCGGAGGCGGTTTTGGTACGCACAGCGGCCGCCGAAACGCAGGATATCTACAATAGTGTGACGATTTTCGGTACGGTCGAGTCCGCAGAGAGCACAGCGGTTTGTCCGGCGAAAAATGGTGTAGTAAGTGCAGTGTATGCCGCAACAGGCGACACCGTGCAGAAGGGTGATATCCTGTGCACGCTGACTGATATCGGCAGATCGCAAACAGCTGCGGATTACTGGCAGACCGCGCAGAGCGTGTTTGCAATTTCCAGCACGGTGAACACTGTCACCGCCGAGGACGCTCATGCGCTGTATGCGCCGATGAACGGTACTGTGCTGACCGTGCCGCAGGCGGGCGAGAGTGTATCGGCCGATATGCCGTGCATACAAATTGCGAATCCGGATAAGCTGCGCGTGCGTGCGCAGTCTCCCGAACTATATGCAGGAGAGCTTGCTGTCGGGCAGCGCGCTAACATCACATTTTCGGCAGTGGACGGCACCTTTCACGCCGAATTAACCGCAATTGCTCCTGCGGCTGTGAAAACCTTTAGTCTGACAAACGAAGATGCCGAAGCAACCGTTGAGGTGCTGCTTGATTTGAGCGGCTCAACCGAAAATCTGCGCCCCGGATATTCCGCGACCGTTAAGGTATTCACAGATCATCGAGACGATGCTGCGGTTGTACCATATGAAGCAATTTGCCAGCGCGGAGAACAAGAGTTTGTATTCTGCGTGCAGGACGGCCATGCCGTGCAGTGCGCGGTACAGACCGGCTATCTGCTCGAGGATACGGTTGAAATTATAGACGGCTTGCCGACAGGTGTATCGGTCATTCTGTCGCCGCCCGATGAATTGACTGACGGTGATCCGGTGGAGGTACAGACATGAGACTGCGGGATATTCTGTCACTGGCGGCACATAATCTGCGGGAAAGTCCGCTGCGGACGGCACTTTGCGCGCTTTCTGTTGCGGTTGGAAGCGGTGCACTGCTGCTTATCCTTTCCATTGGTCTGTATGGGCGAAAACAGGTGGACGTCGGTTTGCAGACACTCGGCGTCAGTGGTTTATCGGTGTACACGGAAAGCGGACACGCGGGAACGATACTCTCGGCAGCACTGGCGGATGAGATAGAGCAAGATGTGGACGGCATTCGCACGCTGATGCCGATCAAGGCGCAGAGCGGCACCGTGCGCGTCGGACACACAACTGAGCACGCGGTACTTCTCGGTGCAGACGAACGGCTCGGTGAAGTCATGCAAATGGAGATGCTGGCAGGCACACTGCCGAACGCATGGCAGTGTGCAAACGCTGAGCCGGTCGCCGTGGTCGGCGATGATCTGGCACAGACGCTGTACAGACGGACAAATATCACCGGACGGCAGATTCGTCTAAAGGTAAACGGCACCGACCGGTATTTCACGGTATGCGGTGTTGTGCGGGCACAGACGGGGGCATTCGGCGGAATGCTGTCGGCGGTTGCACCGCATCTGGTCTATGTGCCGTATGCGTGTATCGCGTCGCAAACCGAACGTACGGATCAAGTGTTTGTGCAGTGCATTTCGCAGGCAGATACTGCTTCAGTCAGCTCTCAGATCGAAAAGTACCTGACCGATCGACAGCAGGTACGCGGCGTGCATGTACAGAATATGTCGGGTGCGGTGCAGACCGTACAGCAGCTTGCCGAAATGGGAATCGGCCTGTTTGCTGCCGTCGGTGCGGTAACACTGTTTGTCGCACTCATCGGTGTGATGGGAAGCATGCTGGCTGCCGCTCACGAGAAAACAGGGGAGATCGGCATTCTGCTGGCGCTCGGCGCACAGCCGCATGATATTCGCCGGACATTTCTCCTGCAGGCTGTGCTGCTGTGCCTGTTCGGCGGAATCGTCGGTCTGGCAGCCGCAGGTGCGCTCCTGCACTTCGGAGCAGCACTGCTCCTGCCGGAAGGCCGTGTGTTTGCCGGATTGCTGACACTTTCCACACTCAGCGGAGCCGCTGCCGGACTGCTCCCGGCGGTTCGTGCGGCCGCTCTCGATCCAATCGACGCAATATGCAAATAACTCTTTTCTTTCGCCTTTATTTGTGCTATCATTAACAGTGACAAATAACGAATAGGGCGACTGTACTGTAGAAAGGAATGGAGTTTGCATGCGCCATATTATTGATTTATGTGATTTAACGGAAAAAGAATTTTCCGATCTGTACAAGCTGGTCAGCAATATTATCGACCGACCGGAGGGTTATGTAGATGCCTGCCGCGGCAAGGTGCTGGGCAGCCTGTTTTATGAACCTTCTACCCGTACCAACCTGTCGTTTTCCACCGCGATGATGAGACTGGGCGGCAGTGTTGTCGGTTTTTCCGATCCAAACGCCACTTCTGCGTCTAAGGGCGAAACACTCAAGGATACTATCAACATGGTATCCAGCTATGCGGATATGATCGTCATGCGCAACCCGCGAGAGGGCGCAGCCAAGGTAGCGTCAATGTACTCGTCTGTGCCTGTCATCAATGCCGGCGACGGCGGTCATCTGCACCCGACCCAGACGCTTGCCGATATGATTACCATTCTGCGTATGCGCGGCTCTGCTGACGATATGAAGATTGGTCTGTGCGGTGATTTGAAGTACGGTCGTACCGTGCATTCTCTGCTGCATTTCCTGCAGCGGTATCATAATGTACAGTTTTATCTGATCGCACCTGATGCACTCAAGCTGCCGGACTATATGGTAAAATTCCTGAAAGACAACAACATGCCGTTCTGCGAGGTAGACAGCATTGATGAAGTTCTGCCCGAGCTGGATGTGCTGTACATGACTCGCATTCAGCGCGAGCGCTTTGTCACGGCAGAGGAGTACGCAAACCTTGAAGGCAATTATCAGCTGACAGCTGAGAAGATGAAGCGCGCCAAGAAGGACATGCTGGTGCTTCATCCGCTGCCGCGTGTTGATGAGATTGCACAGGACGTGGATGATGATCCGCGTGCGGTCTACTTCCGCCAGGCGCGGTTCGGCATGTTCGGCCGTATGGCACTGCTGCTGACGCTGTCCAAGTTGCCGTTCGAGCGTGCCGGTCATCATGAAATCGGTGCAGATCCCGGCATCCGCTGCTCCAACCACAAGTGCATTACGCGAAGCGAGCTGTATGTACCGCTGCACGGCAAGGTCGGTGACCGCTGTCCGTACTGCGATGCCGCGCTGGAGATGCAGCTGTAATAAAAAACAAAGAGTCTGTTGCAGAACAGGTCCGCAAAGAACGCAGGGACGAAAAGTCGCATAAGGCATTTCGTCCCTGCGTTTGTTTTCGAAAATGGGTGGTTTGATCTTGTTTCACACCTAATCATAAAGCAAAAAGACGAGTAAGCAATCCCTTTCGGGGAAACTTACCCGTCTTTTCTTACGCACTATTTTGCAGCGCGCCCTTTTATGTTACTTATCGCTGTTTTTCGGCTGTTTTACAGGCACACGCTCACCGTTCGGCCGGATTTCCGCCAGCGGATTCCTTGCCGCAGCTTCGCGCATGTTTTCATTCTCGATGTGGGTGTAGATCATGGTCGTATCCACACTCGAGTGACCAAGAATGCTTTGCAGTGTGCGGATATCCACGCCGTTCTGGTACATGAGCGTTGCCGCTGTGTGACGCAGCTTGTGCGCAGAGTATTTTTTGGGGTCGAGTCCGGCTTGACCGATATATTTCTTTACCAGCCACTTGACCGTCTGCACATTGATGCGGTTGCGCTTTTTGCTGACAAACAGCGCGTCCGCGTCCTGCTCGTTCGGCTCCAGGCGTTTGGGCAGATACTGCTCGAACGCGGCAAGACACGCATCGTTGAGAAATACCGTCCTCTGCTTGCCGCCCTTACCGAGCACGCGCACGGTATCGTCCTTGAAGTCGGTCAGATTCAGTCCGACCAGTTCGGAAACACGCATGCCGCAGTTAAGGAAAAACGTCAGGATGCAGTAATCTCGCTCGGCATACGGGCCGGTGACGGATTCCAGAAGCCGCACGCTGTCGTCCGTTGTAAGATAAGTCGGCAGAGATTTACGGACAGTCGGCGCTTCCAGTCCGCTGACCGGATTGACCTCTAAAACATGCTGTTTATCGGTCAAATACCGGAAAAATGCGCGTATCGCAGAGACCTTGCGTGCACGCGAGTTGACACTCAATCCGTAATTGGTGTGGTTGCTGTTCTGCTGAGTTGGGCGGCTCTGCGCCATGTATTCCAGATAATCATAGGTGTCCGACAGCGTGATATCACGGATAAAATCCAGATCAATGTCGCTGATGTCGATCTCATCAAGCGGAAGATTTTTATCGACTGCGCCTTTGTTGTGCTTGAGTACGCGAAAAAACAGCCGCAGATCAAGATAATACTCGTGTGCGGTTTTTGCGGATTTGCCGCGTATTGTGGAAATATAGGTTAAAAAATCCCGCAAAACGCGCGGTGCATCTGCGGCGTATTCGTTCATCGGCTTGTCCATTGCTGCGCTCTCCTCGCCTGCTGTGATACTGTATTTATTATAACGCATTCTGCAATTTGCGTCAAACTTGCAATTTTCGGAAAAACAACGTATAATAAAGCCAACAACTTAATGGAAGGGGCATGGCTGATGAGCCGAATTTTTATTCAGCGCGGAGATATTACCCAATGCACGACGGATGCGATCGTAAACGCTGCCAACACGTCCCTGCTGGGCGGCGGCGGTGTGGACGGTGCCATTCATCGAGCGGCAGGACCGGAGCTGCTGGCGGAATGCCGCACGCTTGGCGGCTGTCGGACTGGCGAAGCCAAAGCAACACGAGCATATCGTCTGCCATGTCGGTATGTCATTCATACGCCGGGACCGATCTGGCGCGGTGGACATGCGGGTGAGGCGGTACTGCTGGCAGGCTGCTATCAAAACTGCCTGCGCATTGCATCCGAATTAAATTGCAAAACCGTGGCGTTTCCGTCCATCAGCACCGGTGTGTATCGCTTTCCGCTGAACCGTGCCGCTGAAATCGCTATCCGTACGATTGAGGAATATCTCTCAACTCATGCAGAAATTGAGCAGGTAAGCATGATCTGCTTTGATGAAACCACGCTTTCGGCGTATCAAGACGCGCTTTCTAAACGGGAGGCTAACCATGTCTAAAAATCCGAATCAAAAGCTGAAGCTGCTGTATTTATACCAAATCCTGCTGCAGCGAACGGATGAGAACCATAAACTCACCACAGATGAACTGCGTGCGGCGCTCGAGCGCTGCGGCATTACCGCTGAGCGCAAAAGCATTTATTCGGACATCGAAGCACTCCAGAATTTTGGTCTGGATGTAATTTGTCAGAGAGGTACCGGCGGCGGCTATTACGTCGCGTCACGCGAGTTTGAACTGCCCGAGCTCAAGCTGCTCGTGGATGCAATTCAGTGCTCCCGCTTTATCACCGAGAAAAAGTCCAACGAGCTCATCGGCAAAATCGAGCATCTCACCAGTGACCATGAAGCACATACGCTCCAGCGTCAGGTGTATGTTTCCGAACGTGTGAAAACGCTTAATGAGCAGATTTACTACAATATTGATGCGCTGCATGCGGCCATATCCAACAATGTCCAGATTACGTTTCGCTATTTCAACTGGGTGCTGAATTTCTCTGCCAGTCCGCGCATTCAAAAGCAGTACCGCCGAGATGGTGCGCGCTACCGCGTCAGTCCGTGGGCACTGACGTGGGACAATGAAAATTACTATCTGATTGCCTTCGATCACGATGCCGGTGAAATCCGCCACTACCGCGTAGATAAGATGGATTCACTTGTGCAGACCGACCTGCCTCGTGAGGGTAAACAGCTGTTCGACGATCGGTTTGACGCGGCAGCCTACTCCCGTAAGGTGTTCGGCATGTTCTCCGGCGAGGAGAAAACCGTGAAGCTGAAATGCCTGAACCGCTTTATCGGTGTCATGCTCGACCGCTTCGGCAGCAGTCTGCGTCTGTTTCCGGCGGATAACGAACATTTTTATCTGGATGTGGATGTTGTCGTCAGTCCGCAGTTTTTTTCCTGGGTGTTCAGTCTGGAAGGCGATGTGCGCATTGTAAACCCGCCGGAGGTCTGCGAAGCGTTTGAAAAGCAGATTCACAAATTCATAGACTAAGTACCGTTTAACGTACTTTCCTTTTGTTATACTATGTACAACAAAAGGAAAGGGGATGCGCAAGATGAACTGCACTCTCGAATATGTAAACGGACACATTGAAGTATATGACGGAACCGGCGCGTTTCTTTTCTCTGCCGACACCAAACAGGAGGCGCTCGAAGAACTCGAAGACGCCGCTTAATTTCATAAAAAAGAGACTGTATCGGTGATACAGTCTCTTTTTCTTATCTTATACGCCAAATACGGAATCCGCATAATGCACGGTTGCCATAGCGTCCTTCGCGTAGCAGTCCGCGCCGATGGAATCTGCGTATTCCTGCGTGAGCACGGCACCGCCGACAACGACCTTGGTGCCCGGCTTTTTCTCACGCAGCTGTTTAATGGTCTCTTCCATGCTGACAACCGTTGTCGTCATCAGCGCACTCAGGCCGACTACCGGAACATCTTCCTTGATAGCGGTATCAACGATCACCTCGGGCGGAACGTCCTTGCCGAGGTCGAGCACCTGATAGGCGTAGTTTTCCAGCAAAACCTTGACAATATTCTTGCCGATATCGTGAATATCTCCCTTGACGGTCGCAAGAATAATTTTGCCCTTGATCTGCTGGCTCTCGCCCTTCATCGCGTCCTTTACGACCTCGAAAGCCGCTTTGGCCGCTTCTGCGCTCATGAGCAGCTGCGGCAGGAACACGGTGCCCTTCTCGAAGCCCTTGCCGACGCGGTCAAGCGCCGGAATCAGCTCGTTGTTGACAACCTCGAGCGGCGGAACCGTCTGCAGCATTTCCTTTGCCGCGTCGATAGCGCGCTCGCGCAGGCCGCGTTCAATGCTCTCCGCGAGCGGCATCGCCGTGCTGCCTGCTGCCGCAGGAGCCGCTGCCGGCTGGTTGCCGTAGGCCGCAATATAGCCTGCGCACTGCTCATCCAGGTTGGCCAGCGCCAGATAGGAACGATACGATTTCATCATCGCCTCGTTATTCGGGTTGATGATCGCGCAGGACAGACCGCTCTGCATCGCCATTGTGAAGAAGTTCGAGTTGACAATCTCACGCTGCGGCAGACCGAACGAAATGTTCGATACGCCGAGAATCGAGTGACCGTGCAGCTCATCACGAATGCGGCGCAGCGTTTCAAGCGTTACGAGAGCCGAACCGCTGTCCGACGAAATGGTCATTGCCAGACCGTCAATCACGATATCCTCATGCGGAATACCGTATTTCTCCGCTGTATCGTAAATCTTCTTTGCAATCCGGATGCGGCCCTCTGCCGTGGACGGAATGCCGTTTTCATCCAGTGCCAGACCAACAACAACACCGCCGTACTTGCGTACAAGCGGGAACACGGCTTCCATGCTTTCCATCTTGCCGCTGACCGAATTGATCATCGGCTTGCCGTTGTACAGGCGCATGCCGCGCTCCATTGCGATGGTATCCGAGGTGTCAATCTGCAGCGGCAGCGCGATAACACTCTGCAGGCGCGTAACAACGCGCTCCATCATCACGGGTTCGTCGATTTCGGGCAGACCGACGTTGACATCAAGAATATGTGCGCCGCTGTCCTCCTGCGCCATGCCTTCACCGAGAATGTACTCGATGTTATTCTCGCGCAGAGCTGCCTTGAATTTGCTCTTGCCGGTCGGGTTGATACGCTCACCGATGATAATCGGCTTCGAACCGATCTCCACGGCCTGCGAGAACGAGGAGACCACCGTGCGGCGCTTGGCTACCGGCGGTCGGAACGGTACCTTACGGCACTTTTCGATGGTCAGCCGCAGATGCTCCGGCGTAGTGCCGCAGCAGCCGCCAAGCGCCTGCACGCCCATGCCTGCGATTTCTTCCATCAGGTCGGAAAACTCAGCAGGCGCGATATCGAATACCGTCTTGCCGTTTTCGCTGCGCGGCAGACCGGCATTTGGGTTGACGATGATCGGCAGTGAGCTGACCTGCGTCAGACGCTCGATGATCGGGTGCATCTGCTTCGGACCAAGACCGCAGTTAACGCCGAGCGCGTCTACGCGCAAGCCCTCGAGCATGGCAACCGTGGAATCCACCGTGCCGCCTGTCAACAGCTTGCCTTTTTCGTCGAAAATCAGCGTTACGAGCACAGGCAGGTCGCAGTTTTCCTTGGCAGCCAGCACAGCCGCCTTGGCCTCGTAGCTGTCGCTCATGGTTTCGATGAGCACGAGGTCTGCACCCGCCGCCGCACCGATGCGAATGGTTTCTCCGAACAGCTCGACCGCCCGTTCAAACGGCAGGTCGCCCATCGGCTGGAGCAGCTTGCCGGTCGGGCCGATGTCAAGCGCGATATAGGCATCCTCTCGACCTGCCTGCTGACGCGCGGTTTTTGCATGCGAAACTGCAGCTTGTACGATTTCCTGCAGGTTATCCGGATATTTGAGGGCATTTGCACCGAAAGTGTTGGTGTTCACCACATCACAGCCGGCTTCAAAGTAGCTGCGGTTCAGCGCAATAATCTCATCCGGATGGGACAGATTCCACGTTTCCGGCAGTTCACCGGCTTTTAAGCCATGCTCCTGCAGGATGGTGCCCATGCCGCCATCGAAAAATATCCATTCTTTTCCCAGTCGTTCGGTCAGTTTCATTCTTTTCATCTCCTGTAAGCGCAATCCGTCTTGCCGCATTCCTCACAGCCCTTGCGGTGACACGGCTGCGGTGTTTCAGACAGACCAATCACCGCCGTTACCGACTTGATGGGTGCCAGCAGACAGCTTTCGGTCACGGTCAGGCCAATCTTGCGCGGCGTATCCAGCAGACGGCTGAAATCCCGCTGGTGTGCGATCGGAAAATCGCCGTAACCGGGACTGAACCGCGGCCGACAGTACATACCGCGCTGCGCTGCGTCCTGCCGGATGCGTTCGTTGACCTCGTCGCAATAGGTCTCGACCATAGCCGCTGCCGCCGCCTGATAGATCACCGCGTCGCTCATCCGAACTGCAGACGCGCGGGCAATCAGACGATCCGGTCCGATGCCGAGTGTTGCTGCCATCAGACAGACCTCGCTGCAGCCCTGCAGATTGCGTGCCAGATTTTTGCTGTGAATTTGTACATCTGCGATCTCGAGCG
>SKED01000030.1_pt1 | contig 159482 bp, 140 predicted proteins | sample 4826651 | NCBI WGS metagenome assembly SKED01 (sample SAMN11008818, study PRJNA524170) | human gut metagenome | biome: Human fecal sample; material: Feces; isolation source: fecal sample from pouch patient p19 | host: Homo sapiens | place: Israel: Tel-Aviv | collected 2016-06-28 | reverse complement strand
ACGGCGGTTTATGCGCCGCCTGAGGTGGTGGATGGCAAACCGCCTGTCTACCCCTATACGCCCATCCGGTCGTCCTTTGAGAACGCCGGAAGCATCGAGGAAATGATGCTGTACACCGAGTTGCAATCCGCGGTTCATGCCATGATCCAGCGGTTGGAATACAGCTTCACCTTCAATCCCAGCCTGCTCACCAGCCCGAAGCGTAAGCAGCAGGTGACTGAGATCTTAGAAGAAGCTGAGAAGTACATTTGGAGGATCAAGGAGGAAATGAGATGCGCCTGAACGACAATAATACTTTCATTGGCATCAACCCGCCGTACCAGCTTTCGGTCATCCACAGCAGCAAGCTGATCTACCCCCGCGAGATCTACCAGCGGGGCGTGGAGCGCAAGCGGGTGGAGCTGATTGCAAGGGATTTCAACGAGTACATCGTTAACGAGCCGAAGGTCAGCTTCCGCAACGGCAGGTACTATGTAATGGACGGTCAGCACACCATCGAGGGCTGCATCCTCCTCAACGGCGGCGAGGACCGCCCGATCCTCTGCAAGGTCTACACCGGTCTGACGATGGAGCAGGAAGCCCTGCTCTTTGCGGAGCAGAACGGTCACTCTGCACCCCTGTCGGCGGGCATCAAGCTGCGCGCCAAGGTGGTGGGCGGCGATGCGCCCTCCAAGGCGTTTGTTGCAGCCACCAACCGGGTGGGGCTGTCCCTCAACTACGACAGTATGCAGCTGAGCGACTACCGCATCAGCTGCGTGGGCACGGCGCTGAAGCTGTACGACCAGCTGGGCGAAGAGATCTACTGCGAAGCCCTGCGGCACATCGTGGCGGCGTGGGAGGGCAGACCGGATTCCTTCCGGGCGGCTGTCCTGCGGGGCGTGATGTACTTTGTGCAGCTGTACCACGGGCAGTACAGCGCGGAGCGGCTTGTCCGTGCGCTGGGCGGCGTCCACCCCATGGAGCTCTACCGCATCAGCCGGGATAACCCCGCCAAGCTCCCGGGTTGGCGGCGGTACGTTTATCCCATCTACACCACCTACAACGGCAAGTGCAGGAAAGACGCACTGCCGATGAAGTTCTAAGCTCAAATATCTCCTTTGGCAAGGGCGATGGTACCCGAAAAAGGCCATTTGCTCTTTACATATAGTATTTTCTTTTGAATAATTGACATATTGAACTAGAGAGGAGAGGACAGGAATGAGCGAGATCGCAGCCTGCACTTTGATTCAGGAAGAGCCTGACCGCAAGACGGAGCGGTACACTCCATTATAGAAAGGGGGGATCTGTTTGGGCGAAGAAACTTTGAATCCCCGTGATGCGTACCGTGTGATGCTCCGGGATTACCCGGATGTGCTGAACATCGACCAGATGTGCGAGATATTGAGCGTCAGCACAAAAACCGGGTATGCGCTTTTGAAAAAGGGGAGCATCCAGCATTTGAAGGTCGGACGCTCCTACCGCATCCCCAAGGCACATCTTTTGACTTATCTTATCGGATTCGCACCCGGTCACACCATCCGGGCGTGACATCCTTGCATTCTCTCCTGCCGTTGGGTACACTGATGGTGTCAGCGGCAGAAGTTACATATTCAGGTGGATGCAAAGACAGGAGGAAACATTATGGTAGCAGGGCATCTGCAAGAAAAAAACGACTTCTACTACATCGTTCTGAGTTACAAGGACGCAGACGGAAAGCGAAAGACCAAGTGGGAAGCCACCGGTCTGTCCGTCAAGAGGAACAAGAAGAAAGCCGAAGCTCTTTTGCTGGAACGTCGGAGGAACTTCATGGTTCCCACCGCACCTGCGGAGATCCGCTTGGACGATGACATTCTCTTTTCGGACTTCATGCTGAAATGGCTGGAAGTCACGAAAAGCTCTGTCCAAATCACGACCTATGCCAGCTATCAAGGAATGGTGGAGCGCATCATCGCTCCCTATTTCCGCAAGCGCGGCATCAAGCTGGTAGACCTGAAAGCCACCGATTTGCAGGATTTCTATACCAAACAGCTTGAACGGGTCAAGGCAAATTCGGTGATCCATTACCATGCAAACATCCACAAGGCATTGAAGTATGCGGTCAAGATCGACCTGATCCCCACCAATCCGGCAGATAAGGTCGAGCGTCCGAAGAAGAATGCGTTCAAGGGCAGCTATTACAGTGCCGAAGAGATCCATGCTTTGACGGAGGTCGCAGAGGGCACCAAGCTGGAGATCCCGGTTCTGCTGGCATCCTTCTACGGCCTGCGCCGCAGCGAGGTGCTGGGGCTGAAGTGGGATGCGATCGACTTTGAGGAAAACACTCTGGAGATCAAGCACATCGTTACGCAGGCATCCATCGACGGCAAAAAGGTTCTGGTACAGGCAGACCGTGCAAAAACGAAGTCCAGCCTGCGGACGCTGCCTCTTGTGCCGCCCATCCGTGACCGCCTGCTGATGCTGAAAGGTCAGCAGGAAACCTACCGCCGCCTGTGCGGTAAAAGCTACAACCGGGATTATCTGGGCTATCTGTGTGTGGACGAGATCGGGAACATCATCCGCCCCAACTACGTTTCCGAGCAGTTCCCGAAGCTGTTGGAGAAAAACGGTCTGCGTCCTATCCGCTTTCATGACCTGCGTCATAGCTGCGCCAGCCTTCTTCTGGCAAACGGCGTTCCCATGAAGCAGATTCAGGAATGGCTGGGTCACAGCGACTTCTCCACCACCGCCAATATTTACGCCCACCTCGATTACGCTTCCAAGCTCTCGTCTGCACAGGCGATGCTGGAGGGGCTGGGCTATGGCAATGCGTCAGCATGATGCCATACGCCCACAAGACAGGGTGGACGGGCGATGTTCCGGCAAAAAAGAATGGACAGACGAATAAAATTCATCTGTCCATTCGATTTGGCGGAGCATCAGGGAGTCGAACCCTGGCACCGGTCTCCCGGCCTATCGCATTTCGAGTGCGACCTCTTACGACCACTTGAGTAATGCTCCAGATATTAAATTTTAGAATGCGCCGTGCATTCTGGGAAAACTTTGGAGAGAATTGCAGGAGAGAACGCCAGAAAATCGTTCCCTCACGAAGTCGGAAAACCCGCATGAAACCTAGCAAAACCGGAAAACCACTTCCAAAAAGCCAGTTAGATTTCGAGTCGTTCTCGTTACGACCGCTTCGATACATCTCCAAGTATATTTTCATGGCAAATTTACGATTTGTATATCGCAAATCGGCCTTGAAACTTGGAACAGTTGTTGTTAGAATATTGTTAGAAAACGCATCGTTCAGACAGACTTCGAAGCCTGTCAGGACATCAAAATTGACGTTCTCCCGTGTGATATGGAGACATTCAGCGAAGCATCCACTTTGATTTCGAGTCGTTCTCGTTACGACCACTTCGATACATCTCCATATTCATAGCTATATAATTATAGCAAAAAGCCGCCGTTCCGTCAACACTTTCTGCCAGAGGGACCCACAGCGCCAAAGAGGCCCTCTGGTCATGGATAAGCGGAAGCCGCTGCCACCCTCTGTGGGGTGGGCACCCTCCTTTTCCTCTCTGCTTCGGGATATCTATTTCATGCTGTGCTGTCATTTCCAAGGGCCAGATTGTAAAATCGTGGAATCATCGTCTGGATTTTCACAAAATATTACTATTTTGCCCAAAGATTGTACAAACTCTGCCCCCCTCTGTTGTGCTATACTAAAATCAACAACCGGCCTGTTTCCGGCATTTCTTCTGCCATACAGGCCGCCGAAACAAAGAAGAAAACCAGAAGGAGCAGTATCGATGAGAGAGATCATTTCCTTGAACGAAAACTGGACCCTGTCCTTCCCCAAGGGCGAGCGTCCCACCGAGCAGGTCACCCTGCCCCACACCTGGAACGCTGTGGACGGCATGGACGGCAACGGCAGCTATCTGCGCACCACCGGTGTCTACACCCGCACCTTTACCCAGCCCAAGCAGCCTCTGGCTGGCGGCCGCACCTACGTTGAGGTGCTGGCAGCTGCTCTGGCCGCAACCGTGAAGGTCAACGGCCAGGTGGCAACCACCCACGAGGGCGGCTTCTCCATCTTCCGTGCCGATGTCACCGACCTGTGCCACGAGGGCGACAACGAGCTGACCATCGAGGTCTCCAACGAGGACACCCCCTCCATGTACCCCGCTTCCGCCGACTTCACCTTCTACGGCGGCCTGTACCGCGGCGTGAACCTGATCAGCGTGCCCGGCACCCACTTTGACCTGGACTACTTCGGCGGCCCCGGCATCAAGGTCACCCCCAAGCCCACCGAGGACGGCGGTGCCACCTTTGAGATCGAGAGCTGGGTCACCAACGGCGAAGAGGCCTATACCGTGATGTACAGCATCGAGGACTGCTACGGCAACGAAGTTGCTTCCGGCGTGCGCCCCTGCGACAGCACCAAGGTCACCCTGTACGTTCCCGATGCCCAGCTGTGGAGCATGGACGAGCCCAACCTGTACACCGTGACCGCCCGCCTGCAGAAGAACAACGAGACCTTTGACGAGATCTACGCCAACGTGGGTGTCCGCAGCTATACTGTGACCCCGAACGACGGCTTCTCCATCAACGGCGTGCCCACCCCGCTGCGCGGCGTGGCTCGCCATCAGGATCGTCTGTACAAGGGCAACGCCCTGACCGCTGAGGATCACTACGAGGATGCCATGCTCATCAAGGAGCTGGGTGCCAACACCATCCGTCTGGCCCACTATCAGCACAGCCAGGACTTCTACGACGCATGTGACGAGCTGGGCTTCGCCGTCTGGGCTGAGATCCCCTTCATCAGCGTCTTTAAGAAGGACCCCTCCGCTCACCAGAACTGCCGTCACCAGATGACCGAACTGATCATCCAGAACTACAACCACCCCTCCATCATGTTCTGGGGCCTGTCCAACGAGATCCTGATCGGCGGCATCTGCCAGGAGCTGGTGGACAACCACCACGACCTGCAGAAGCTGGTGCGTGAGCTGGATCCCACCCGTCTCACCACCATTGCCCACGTCTCCAACACCCCTGTTGACGGCCCCATGCATCACATTACCGATGTAGAGAGCTACAACCACTACTTCGGCTGGTACGGCGGCAAGATGGAGCAGAACGGCCCCTGGCTGGACAAGTTCCACGCCGAGCACCCTGACATCTGCATCGGCATCTCCGAGTACGGCACTGAAGGCATCATCAACTGGCACAGCAACGATCCCCAGTGCAAGGACTACACCGAGGAGTATCAGGCACTGTACCACGAGCATCTGGCTCAGGTGTTCGAGGATCGTCCCTGGGTGTGGGCTACCCACTGCTGGAACATGTTCGACTTTGGCTGTGCTGCCCGCAACGAGGGCGGCGTTGCAGGCCGCAACAACAAGGGCCTGATGACCATTGACCGCAAGACCAAGAAGGACAGCTACTTTGTCTACCAGGCATACTGGTCCAAGCAGCCCATGGTCCACATCGCTGGCCGCCGCCATGCACAGCGCGCAGGCGAGACCACCGAGATCAAGGTCTATTCCAACCAGGACACCGTTGTGCTGTACGTCAACGGCAAGGAAGTCGGCCAGCAGACTGCACACCGCGTGTTCAAGTTCAATGTTGCTCTGGAAGAAGGCTTCAACACCATCCTGGCCGTTGCCGGTGACGTGAAGGATTCCATCACGCTGGAAAAGGTCGAGAAGGAGCCTGATTGCTACACTCTGCCTGAGTTCAACGAGCGTCAGGAGGGCGTTGCCAACTGGTTCAAGCAGGTCGGCAGCCTGGATCTGAAGGCTCCGATGGAGTTCCCCGAGGGCTATTACAGCATCAAGGACAGCATGGAGGATCTCTCCAAGAACGAAGAGGCTCTGGCTCTCGCTACCAAGGCTGTCAAGCTGGCCACCAACTTTGACGTCAAGCCCGGCGTTGGCATGTGGGATATGATGAAGCGCATGACCCCTGAGGCTATGGCTAAGATGATCAACATGCCCGACGGCTTTATCGAGAGCCTGAACGCACAGCTGATCAAGATCAAGAAGTAAGTACTTCCTGCATCTGAACACCAAAAAACAAACGAACCGCCCCGGCACTGCACAAAGCAGCCGCCGGGGCGGTTTTTGTATGCGGCAAATGGCAAGATGAATCAGGCCGCTGAGATGGTCAATTTCAAACCCAGCTGCTGGAAGATTTTCAGCAGGGTATCCAGATTGGGCATCGTTTTAAAGGATTCGATCCGTGCCACCGAGGATTGCGGAATGCCGCACCTCGCTGCCAGTTCCCGCTGGCTCAATCCCATCGCATTGCGCTGCTCTACCATTGCTTTCACGATTGCAGACATCGCTTCCGCTTCCCGGATATCCTTTGCAATGTCCGGGTCAACAGCTGCCACATGCTCCTTATAATCGTTCCAGGTCCTCATATTCATTCACCCTTTCTTGCAAGCCAATCATCACGTTCCGCTTTTGCTCGTTCAATTTCACGCCGCGGTGTTTTTTGCGATTTCTTCCGAAACTGGTGCAGCAGCACAAACCGGTCACCCCGCCAACAGAAGTAGAATACCCGGTTATTTCCCGGACGCAGCTCCCAGATGCCATCCATCAGATGCTTCGTCACATTCTCGGAAAGCCGTGTTCCGTTGTCCTGCAGCAGCTGGATATACAACACGATCTGTTTATACTGTATTCGCGCATCCTTATTGGATGCGCTTTTTATCCGCAGCTCTTCCAAAAAGTCCCACAGTTCGGAAACGCCTCTGTCGTTCTCGTAAAATTCGACTGTATACATTCATGTTCCTCTTCTATGTGCGGCTTATCCCTCAGCCTTATGATAGCACATTTGCTATCAGTCGTCAATCTATTTTCTCATCTCCCACACTCTCTTGCAAGCCAAAAGGGCCCTGCGGCATTTGCAGGGCCCTTTCGGTTATGGGAGATCATGAAATATCAAAGCATCTTTGCCGCGCTATCTCAGCCTGTGGCTCAGCGCTTCTTGCTGCGCTTCTTCTTGCGCGGGGCAGAACGGGCAGGGTTCTGGGTGGGAACAGAATCATTGGAGCGCTTCTGCTCCATCCGATATCTGACGTAATTGGGAATCACGACCGCGATCACGATCAGCAGGACCCAGACCAGGATGCTGGGCTGCTCGTGGTTGGTGTTGAACAGAAACTGCATGACATTATCCATAGGGTGTTTTCCTTTCCGGCCCAGCAGGCCGCCAGAGGGCTTTTTACAGCCAGATGTTGCCGTTCTCGTCCGGTTTCATGGGCACGGCAATGATGAAGTCCACGATAGTCATAGCGGCAGAGAAACCACTCCAGAAGGTTGCCAGATACAGCAGGCCCAGCACCGGGCGCTTGGCATAGAACTGGTGCGCACCAAACGCACCCAGAATGCACAGGCGCATATACTTCTTACGGCTGACACAGTGCTTTTCACGGTGTTCTCTCCAGTATAACAGGTGGTCGATGGTGTTCCAGATGAACCCATGGTCCGGGTCCTTTACCCACTGTGTCTTTTCTTCCATTTACGATGTACCTCTTGTCTGAATTTTGTTCCAAAAGCAGAAAACCGCCCGCCGCAAGGGCGAGCGGTTTTTCTATTTGATTTTACAGGTTTCCGCAGAAAATTGCAAGTACCAATTAGGCGTTCTCAGCCATGGCCTTCATCTTGATCTGAGCGACCTCATCCTGGATCTCTTCCATCTTCTCCTTGGTCAGGGGATAGAACTTCATAGCGATCAGGTTGCAGACCAGGCCGATCATAATCATGCCGTATGCGCAGAAGACAACGCCGCCGCGCAGGCCCGGGGTAACGGGGTCACCCATAACGGGGTTGTGGTCGGTGTAGCCGCACATGCTGAACATGACACCGGCAACCATGGGTGCGAAGGAGGAGACCAGCTTATCCACGAAGCTGATCAGGGTGCCCATCAGGCCGGGGACGTACTTGCCGGTACGGTAGACTTCGTAGTCGGCGCAGTCAGCGGTCATGGGGATGACGATGTTGCCGGAAATGCCCTGGAAACCAGCGGCGATGATGGTCAGAACGAGGTACAGGATCAGGAAGTAGCCCCAGTTCAGAGCACCGGTAGCGGGGTTAGAGGTCATGGTGGTGGGATCGCCCAGCAGCCACAGGGCTGCCAGAGCGCCGTTGATGACCAGACCACCCACAGAGCCGATCAGCATGGCCTTGCGCTGACCCAGTCTGGTAGCAAAGAAGCTGATGAACAGGAAGCACACGATGGTGCTGGGGATGGTGACCAGACCGGTAACGTTACTCTGCAGCAGGTTGGAACCGGCGATGCAGGCGAACATGGCGACCATGACGGCGCTGGACTTTGCAGAGGAGCCCAGTTTATCGGTAGATGCGGACAGGACCAGCATCTGAATGGCACGGTTGTTCTTCAGGGTATCCCAGTAATCCTTGATACCGACCTTGATGGGCTTGCCGGTGCCGAAGAATTCAGGACGATCCTTGGGAGCGATGGAGATCACAGCGATCACGGTGAAGCAGGCGGACATGATAGCGGTCATCAGCCACAGGGTGTGCATGAACTGGGTGGAAGCGTAGCCGCCCACATCGGTGTAGCCATCAGCAATACGAGGGATGATGATGCCCAGAATGGCGAACAGCAGGGTATTGAACACGCCGTCGAAGGAAGCGAACATAGGGCGCTGCTTGGGGTCATTGGTCATGCAGCTCTGTGCAGACTTGGTAACAACACACTGGCAGGTGTAGCCCAGGTAGTAGACCATCAGAACGACCACATAGAAGGGGAAGCGCACGCCCTGAGGCAGCTTGTGGGTGACATGGAAAGCGATGTAGCTGGTGACGCACAGGATGATCTGACCGATCACGATGAACGGGCGGTTCTTGCCGAACTTGCTGTTGGTCTTATCGACCATGAAGCCGACGAACGGGTCAGTGACACCGTCCCAGATACGCATCATCATGGTCAGGGAAGAAGCGACCATCATGCCAACGCCGACCCAGCCCATCAGGTAGTAGGTGGCGTAGTTCATCATCATCAGATAAACGTTGGTTGCGGTGTTGTTCAGCGCGTAGCCTGCGATACGCCACAGGGGAACGCGGTGGATGCCGTTGTGCTCATAGTCCTTATCATAGAACTTATCCGGCAGACTTCTGGTTTTTGCCATTTCATTCTCTCCTTTGTTCACACAGGAACATTCTCCGTTTTCTCCATGGGGCTTACAGCTGCCACTGCGTACCAGCCCGTCCGGAACTTTATGTCTATATTATGAACGCTTTTTGATATATCTGTTAGTAATATTTTAAGGTAAAACAGGTCAATTTTACGATTATGGGAAAAGTTTCACTAATGTGAAAAATTCTATTGTGCTTATTGCACAATCAATTGATATACTAGTATAGCACAACGCCAGTTAGCCGCCACTATGTTCCGCGCCGGAGAACGGACCTGCAAACGCCAGAAAGGGCCCACGGCAAATGCCGCAGGCCCTTTCTGGCGCTAGGAGGTAAATGAATGAATAGAGGAAGATGTCAGATCAGGATGTCGCCGTTCTCATCAGCCTGCATGGGCAGGGCAATGAGAAGGTCGGTCACGCAGAGGAAGAAGGGCACCACGCTCCAGAAGAACAAGGTGTAGAAGGCCGCCAGCACATACCGCTTTTCATAGTAGCGGTGGCCGCCGCACCAGCCCAGAAACAGGCAGAGCAGAAGGTACTTCTTTTTGTTCACCTTGTGCCTTACGCGGTTCTTTTTCCAATCGTGATACTTACCAATGAGGCCCGGGCTCTTCTCCTTTTCAAGATCGATGCCGGCTTCCAGCTTGGCATCCTGCAGCGCCAGCTCCGCCTTGATAAAGTCATCCCGTGTGAACTCTTCGCCGGTCTCCAGCTTGTGGAACACATCGTCCGTTACCTGCTGGCGGCTGCCGGTGCCGTAATAGCCGGTGCTCCAATCGTCCTTTTCCTCGTCGTAGTGCTCCACATCGCCCAGCAGTTCGCCGGTGGTGGGAGCCTTTTCCGGGGCCTCAGCGGAGGGGGCCGGGGTGGTCTCAGGGGTCTGGTTCAGCTTGTTTTCTTCTGCCATAGTGGTATTCCTTCCGGGTCTCAGGGTATCAGAAAGTCCTGCGGCAGAGGATGGCCCGCCGCAGGACATTTCCGGTTACGATGCAGGACAGCAGCGCTGTCCCGGATTCAAAATTTCCGCAGGGAGATGGTTGGCCTTAAGCCTGCTTTGCAGCAGCCTCAGCCTTGATGCGGCCGATCTCAGCCTGGATCTCTTCCATCTTCTCCTTGGTCAGGGGATAGAAGTGCATGGCAACAACGTTGCACAGCCAGCCAACGATGGGCAGCAGGACAAAGCAGCCGATGGTTGCCCAGAAGATGCCGTCAGAGTACGGAGTCAGGGTGTCGGGCAGAGCGTCCTTGAAGCCGACCATGGAGTAGAACAGGGCCACCAGAGTGGTTGCCAGAGAAGAGACCAGCTTATCCACAAAGCTGAACAGGGTACCCATCAGGCCGGGGACGTACTTGCCGGTACGGTAGACTTCGTAGTCGGCGCAGTCAGCGGTCATGGTGATAACGATGGAGGAGGACAGAGCCTGCACACCACGCCATGCGATGATCAGCAGGATGAAAATCAGGCCGGTAGCAGTCCAGCCGTTGAACAGGGTGCCCCAGGTGTCGGGACGGATGATACGGAATGCAGGCAGCGCAAACTTGGTAGCATCGCCCTTGGGGTTCACAAAGACCAGGAACAGGGTGATGATGATAGAACCGATAATGCCGCCATAGGTACCGGTCATCATGGATGCCTTCTGGCCCATCTGACGTGCGATCTTGTTCATCAGCAGGATGGAGATCAGAGCGATGGGGATAGAGGTGATCTGAGAGTAGCTGGAGAATGCGGCATAGTTGCCGAAGATGATGCCGAACAGGCAGATCATAACAGTGGAGTTGCTCATGGTGGACATGAACAGCTTATCAGTAGACGCGGAGACCACCAGCATCTGGATGGCGCGGTTGTGAGCCAGGGTGTCAACGTAATCCTTCACGCCGACCTTCTGGGCGGTGCCCAGACCGAAGTACTTGGAGTTATCCTTACGCCACAGAGCAATGATGGCGCAGACTGCAAACACTGCAGACAGGCCGCCGAACATCAGCTGCATGGTGGTGAACAGGCCGGGGTTGTAGAAAGCGGACAGGCTGCCGCCGGACTTCTCCACGATGCCTGCCAGAGCGGGGTTCTGTGCCACCAGAGAAGCGATCTCTGCAGCGTTGTTCTCAGCAGTCAGGGTGAACTTGGGAACCAGGCTGTCGGTAACGATGACAGGGATGACAATGTTCATCAGGATGATGTTGTACACGGTATCGCACATTGCGAAGATGGGGCGCTGCTTGGGATCGTTGGTCAGGCAGGTCTGAGCAGACTTGGTGACAACGCACTGGCAGGTGTAGCCCAGGATGTAGATCATGTAGATGATGATGAACGCAACAAAGCGGACACCAGTGCCCATCTTGGGGATGAAGTTGAACATCACGAAGGTGGTGACGAACATGATGATCTGACCGATGACAATGAACGGACGGTTTTTGCCGAACTTGCCGTTGGTCTTATCGACCATCATACCAACGAACGGGTCGGTGACACCGTCCCAGATACGCATGATGGTAACAATGGAACCGGCCAGCACGGATGCCAGACCGACGATACCGATCAGGAAGTAGCTGATGTAACCGACCACCATCATGTAGGTGTTGGTGGAGGTGTTGTTCAGAGCGTACATCATGATCTCCCACATTTTCGCTCTGTGGATGCCGTTTTCTTCAAGCGGCTGTTTGACCTTTGCCATAGAGAAGCTCTCCTTTCAATTCTGCGGCCGGTGTGCTGCCACTCACTCCGGCCTTTCATTCGGTCCCCCGTGGGCTGCGGCTGCCACATCGCGAACCGGGGGATTTTATGTATACATTATGAACTATCCCTCAAATTTCTGTTAGTAAAATTTTGTGGGAAAACAGGACAATTTTACTCTCCTTGGGCGAAATCAACAGTTTTAAAAAACAGTGTCCGTCATTTTGCACATGATTGCAAGATACTAGTACAGCACATTCCACAAAACAGACTTGTATTTCAACCGTGCGCAAAAAAAGAATACAAGGAAAGTGCGGAAATATCCAAAAATTTTTCTAGTTGTTCTGCGCGGCGGCCTATTATAATAGGTATAGCATCTGCGGCTCTGTGGCATGGGCCGCTGCTTTCAAAAGAAAAGGAGAAAACACTATGGCAGTGAAAGCATCCGAGCGTGTAAAGCGCTACCAGAACCCCAACGGCCCCACCATCAGCACCGTGGAGCGCAAGGTCATCGAGCAGGACGGCCTGTATTTCAAGGACATCGACGGCACCGGCACCGTCAGCGCAGTCAACGACTGGCGCTTGACCCCGGCTGAGCGCGCCGAGGCCTATGTCAAGGTTCTGACCACCAGCGAGAAGATCGGCCAGATCTTCACCTCCGACTGGCGCATGGGCCCCAAGTATCCTTCCCCCCGTCTGGCAGCCAACGGCCACAAGCCCGTGGCGGACGAGAGCGGCCTGCTGGACGAGGCACCCGTGAACGTCTCCGACAGCATCTTCGGCTCCCAGTCCCTGCCCAGCACCTCTGACATGGTCAAGAAGAGTTTTAACCGCCACGTCATCCTGCGCGAGAGCCCCACGCCCGAGGATCTGGCAGATTACCTGAACCAGCTGCAGTACCTGACCGAGACCTGTGATCACTTTGTTCCCATGCAGGTCATGTCCAACAGCCGCAACGAGAACGGCGAGGTCGTGTTCGGCATGAACGATGCCACCGGCGTGTTTGCCACCTATCCCGGCACCCTGGGCATTGCTGCTGCCGTCAAGGGCACTGCACGCATCGACATCATCGACAAGTTCGCCGACACCATCCGCCGCGAGTGGAACGCCTGCGGCCTGAAGAAGGGCTACATGTACATGGCCGACTGCGTCACCGACCCCCGTTGGCAGCGCACCTTCGGCACCTTTGGCGAGGACCCCGCACTGATCGAGGAGATCTTCGACCACCTGATCCCTGGCATCCAGGGCGGCAGCAACGGCGTTACCCCCGAGGGTGTTTCCATGACCGTGAAGCACTTCCCCGGCGGCGGTGCCCGTGAGAACGGCTTTGACCCCCACTATGCAGCAGGCCAGTGGAACATCTACGCCACCCCCGGCTCCCTGCAGAAGTACCACATCCCGGCATTCCGCGCCGCCATCCGCCACAATGCCGAGTCCATCATGCCCTACTACTCCAAGCCCAGCGCCGAGAAGAGCGCTCCGCAGGAGGACTTCAACGGCAACCCCATCGAGCTCCAGCCCTACGGCTTTGCCTACAACAAGGTGTTCATCGACGGCCTGCTGCGCGGCCAGATGGGCTTCAAGGGCTACATCAACTCCGACACCGGCATCGTCCACAACATGTGCTGGGGCGTTGACATGCTGGACGAACCCGAGCGCATCGGCTATGCTGTCACCCAGAGCGGCGTGGACCTGATCTCCGGCCTGCTGGACAACGAGCTGGGCGAGGAGAGCTACGCCCGCGGCACCAACGACTACTACGACACCCACGCGGTGCCCGCCGGTTTCAAGAAGGAAGATCTGGTTCTGACCGATGCCAGCCTGAACCGCGCTGTCAGCCGCACCCTGACCGAGCTGTTCCGTCAGGGTATGTTCGAGGACACCTACGCCGACCCCAGGAAGGCCGCCGAGGTCGTTGCCACCAAGGCCGACTGGGAGGAAGCTTCCCGCGTGCACCGCGAGTCCGTTGTCCTGCTGAAGAACGACGGCACCCTGCCCCTGAAGGACAGCACCAAGGTCTATGCTGAGGCCTTTGGCAAGAGCGCCGAGGCCGGTGAGGCCGCCACCAAGGCCCTGCGCGAGATGCTGGGCAATGTCACTCTGGTGGACACCCCCGATGAGGCCCAGGTGGCCCTGCTGATGGTCAGCCCCCAGTCCGGTGCATACTTCAACGCCACCCCGGGCTACCTGGAGCTGGACATCTGCGAGGACAAGACTGTCTGCAACGTGGATGAGAGCGGCAAGCCCACCACCGAGACCCACAAGGAGACCACTCTGGTGGGTGCAAACCGTCTGGCCGGTATCGCTGCTGCGGTCCACGCCCACGGCGGCAAGATCGTTTCCAACATCAACTGCCCGCTGGCCTGGGAGGTCGGCAATGTGGAGAAGGTCTCCGACGCTCTGACCGTCGGCTTTGACACCTACCCCTCCGCAACGCTGGATGTGATGTTCGGCCGCTTTGCTCCCGTTGGCAAACTGCCCCTGACCCTGCCCAAGGGCGACGAGGTGCTGGCTGTGAACGCGGACGGTGTCTGCATCAGCCCCAACGACGTGCCCGGCTTTGCAAAGGATGCCTACATGCCCGACAGCATGAAGGACGAGAACGGCAAGGCCTACGCCTACCGTGATGCCGCAGGCAACTACTACGAGATGAACTTCGGCCTGACGTTCTGAGGGCAGCCCTCTCCGTCTCGCTCAAACCAAAGGAGACACTTTCCATGGCACAAACGCAGAAAAAACAGCAGGATATGGGCACGGGTGACGTGAAAAAGCTCCTGCTCCAGCTGATGATCCCCGCCGTTGTGGCGCAGGTGGTCAACCTGCTGTACAACATCGTGGACCGCATCTACATCGGCCACATCTCGGGGATCGGCGCGGCGGCTCTGACCGGCGTGGGCCTGTTTACCCCCATCCTGATGCTCCTGAACGCCTTTGCCATGCTCATCGGCTCCGGCGGCGCGCCCCGCACCGCCATCGCCATGGGCCAGGGCGACAAGAAGCAGGCAGAAAAGATCGTCAGCAACAGCTTTACCATGCTGCTGCTCTTCTCGGTCGTCCTGACCATCGTCTTTTACGCCGCCGCACCCACCCTGCTGCGGCTGTTTGGTGCCAGTGACACCACCCTGCCCTACGCCCTGACTTACAGCCGCATCTACATTCTGGGCACCATCTGCGTGCTGATCGTGCTTGGCATGAACACCTTCATCACTGCGCAGGGCTTTGCCAAGATCAGTATGCTGACCACCGTTATCGGCGCGGTCATCAATATCGTGCTGGACCCCATCCTCATCTTTGGGCTGGGCATGGGCGTAAAGGGTGCTGCCATTGCCACCGTGCTGAGCCAGGCAGTGGGTGCCATCTGGGTCATCCGCTTCCTCACCGGCCCCAAGACCATCCTCAAGATCCGCAAAGAGGACATGAAGCTGGAAGGGAAGATCATCATGCCCGTGCTGGCACTGGGCATTTCCACCTTCGTCATGCTCTCCACCGAGAGCCTGCTGTCCATCAGCTTCAGCTCCAGCCTGGCCCGCTATGGCGGTGACGTGGCCGTGGGTGCCATGACCGTGATCACCAGCGCCTCCCAGCTGTGCACCATGCCCATCTCGGGCATCTGCCAGGGCGGCCAGCCGGTGATGAGCTTCAACTTCGGCGCAGGCAAGAAAGACCGCGTCAAGCAGGCATTCCGCTTCCAGCTGACCCTCTGCCTGAGCTACACCACCATCTTCTGGCTGCTGATGATGCTGGTTCCCGGTGCAGTGGCTGGCATCTTCACCTCGGATGCCTCCCTGATTGATTACACCACCTGGGCCATGCGCATCTACATGGCGGGCATCTTCTCCACCGGTGTCCAGATCGCCTGCCAGCAGAGCTTTATGGCGCTGGGTCAGGCCAAGGTCAGCCTGCTGCTGGCCTGCCTGCGCAAGCTCATCCTGCTCATCCCTCTCATCTTCATCCTGCCCCATGTGGTCGCGAACCCCGTGTTCGGCGTGTTCCTTGCCGAGCCCGTCAGTGACATCATCGCCGCTACCGTGACCGCCACCACCTTCTTCCTCCAGTTCAATAAGATCCTGGACAAGGGCGCTGGCAGGGTCTGATGCCTTGTCCGCCTGAAAACAATCATCCGTATCACCACAACCATCTGATCAAAAAAGGAGTATCCTCGTGGAAAAGAATGTTCTGAACACCGACCTGTCCGGCAAGGTTGCCGTGGTCACCGGTGCCAGCGGCACCCTTTGTTCCATTTTCGCCAAGGCTCTGGCCCGGGCAGGAGCCAAAGTGGCTCTGCTGGGCCGCAACATGGAGAAGCTGAAGGAGCTGGCCAATGCGATCGAGGCAGAAGGCGGCGTGGCCAAGGGCTACACCTGCAACGTTATGAACAAGGCCAACTGCTTGCAGGTGGCAGAGGAGGTGATGGCGGATCTGGGTCCCTGCGACATTCTGGTGAACGGTGCCGGCGGCAACAACCCCCGGGCCAACACCGACAAGGAATTCTTCGAGATGGCGGATCTGGACGATGACACCGTGACCTTCTTCGATCTGGATGAGAGCGGCGTGGAGATGGTGTTCAACCTGAACTTCATCGGCACCCTGCTGCCCACGCAGGCCTTTGCCCGGCAGATGGTGGGCCGCCCCGGCTGCAACATCATGAACATCTCCAGCATGAACGCCTACCTGCCCCTGACCAAGATCCCGGCCTACTCCGGCTCCAAGGCTGCCGTCACCAACTTCACCCAGTGGCTGGCAGTGCACTTCAGCAAGGTAGGCATCCGGGTCAACGCCATTGCCCCGGGCTTCTTTGCCAGCGAGCAGAACGCACGGCTCCTCTACAACGAGGACGGCACCCCCACCGCCCGCACCGAAAAGATCCTGGCTGCCACCCCCATGGGCCGCTTCGGCGACAGCGAAAAGGACCTGGTAGGTGCCCTGCTGTTCCTGCTGAACAACGAGGCTGCCGGCTTCATCACCGGCATCTGCCTGCCCATTGACGGCGGCTTCTCCGCCTACTCTGGTGTCTGATGAGGGCCCCGGCCTGAGCCGCAGACCCTGAGAGAAACAATAAGAGCCCTGGGGCTGCAGAAAATTGCAGCCCCAGGGCTCTTTCTCGTTTTTACAGACCGGCCAGCAAGATGGCCAGCACGGCTTTCTGGACGTGGAGACGGTTCTCGGCCTCGTCAAAGATCTCGTCGGCGTGCTCCTCAAAGACGGCGGTGGAGATCTCCTCGCCCCGGTGCGCAGGCAGGCAGTGGAGGAGCATGGCATCAGGCTTTGCCCCCTCCATCAGCCTGCTGGTCACCTGAAAGCCCGCGAAGTCCCGCAGGCGGCGCTCACTTTCGGGGGTACCGGGGGCCGTGTTCCATGCGGCGGTCACCACCGCATCGGCATCCTTCACACCCTCGGCGGGGTCGGTGAGCAGGTGAAACTTTTCGCCATACTTGTGGGCGAACATCAGCACGTCGGCGGCAGGGCGGTAGCCCTCGGGGCAGACGCAGGTCACACGCATCCCTGCCAGCAGGCCGCCTACGATGAGGCTGTTTGCCATGCTGCAGCCATCGCCAATAAAGCAGAGCTTCTGGCCCTCCAGCGTGCCCCGGCGTTCCCGGATGGTCATCAGGTCGGCCAGCACCTGGCAGGGATGGGCATAGTCGGTCAGGCCGTTGATCACGGGCACACCGGCCAGCTCGGCAAACTCTTCCAGATCGCACTGACGGTAGGTGCGCCAGACCACGCAGTCGTAGTAGCGGCCCAGCACCCGGGCGGTATCCTTGAGGGGCTCGCCCCGGCCGGACTGCAGCTCGGTGGCGGCGTTCATGTAATTGCCCAGACCGCCCAGCTGGTAGACACCCACCTCAAAGCTGGTGCGGGTGCGGGTGGAGTTTTTGGAGAACATCAGCGCCACGCTCCTGCCCTTGAGCAGCGCCGGGGTCGTCCCGGCCTTCTGCTCTGCCTTGAGCTCCTCCGCCACATCAAGGATGTGGTGGAGCTCAGCGGGGGAGAGGTCGCTCATTTTCAGCAGATGTTTCATGCCTGCTCCTTTGGAGCCTTCTGCTCCATCTCGGTCAGCACCTCGTTCAGGATGCCCAAAGCCTTTTCCACATCGTGGGCGGTCAAGGTCAGCGGGGGCAGCAGGCGCAGGCGGCTCTTGGCCGTGAGCACCAGCAGGCCCTTTTCGCGGCAGGCGGCCAGCACATCCGCGGCCTGGATGCCGCCAAAGAACTCGATGCCCACCATCAGGCCAATGCCGGAAAGGTTCTTGACCATGGGCAGCTTGGCCAGACCAGCACGCAGCTGGACGGCCCGCTCACTGACATTGGCCAGAAAGCTCTGATCCATCCGATCCACCACCACATTGGCACCGGCGCAGACCACCGGGTTGCCGCCAAAGGTGGAACCGTGGCTGCCGGGGCCCATGCCCTCGGCGGTCTTTTCGTTCAGCAGAACGGCACCGATGGGCAGGCCGCCGCCCAGGCCCTTGGCCAGCGTGACGATATCGGGCTTGAGGTTGTAGTGCTCACAGCACAGGAAGGTGCCGGTGCGGCCCACGCCGGTCTGCACCTCGTCCACGATGAGGACAAGGTCCTTTTCATCACAGAGGGCGCGCACAGCCTGCACATACTCCGGGTCCAGCGCCATCACGCCGCCCTCGCCCTGGATCAGCTCCAGCATAATGGCGCAGGTATGGCGGTCCACCAGTTCCCGGAGGCCCTCGATGTCACCGGCGGTGGTATAAACAAAGCCCTCGTTGAAGGGGCCGAAGTAGTTGTGGAACACCTCCTGACCGGTGGCGGTCAGGGTGGCAATGGTGCGGCCATGGAAGCTGTTGACCAGCGTGATCACGACATCGCGGCCCTTGCCGTAGTGGTCAAAGCTGTACTTGCGGGCGGCCTTGATGGCACCCTCGTTGGCCTCGGCACCGGAATTTCCGAAGAACACCTTGTTCATGCCGGTGCGCTTGCACAGCTTTTTGGCCAGCTTGCCGCAGGGAGCAGTGTAATAGAGGTTGGAGGTGTGCTGCAGCTTATGGGCCTGCTCGGAGACAGCCTCGGCCCAGGTCAGGTCGCAGTAGCCCAGGCTGTTCACGCCGATGCCGCTGGTGAAATCCAGATACTTCTGGCCCTCGGGGCCCTCGGCATACAGGCCGTGGCCCTTTTCCAGTGCAATGGGGTTGCGGTTATAGGTGTGCAGGACATATTCGTTGTCCCGCTTGATGACTTTTTCGGAATCCATAGATATACCCTCCTTGGTTAGCGTCCTCGCCCTCTCAGTCTCGCATTCGCTCGCCAGCTCCCCCAAAGGGGGAGCCTATTCATCTTTATTATATCGCCCGATATAATTTTCAGCAAGCCTTATTCCTGATGGCTGCGGCGGTAGAACCGGGTGCCGGAGCCCCGGTTGGAGAACAGCTCCAGCAGGATGGAGTGGGGCACACGGCCATCGATGATGACCGCCTCGTGGACTCCCTGATAGATGGCATCGGCCATGCCGCCGATCTTGGGGATCATGCCGCCCGCAATGATGCCGGCAGCCTTGTAGCCCTCGATCTCGCTGACCTCCACCTCGGGGATAAGGGTAGTCTCATCGTCCTTATCCCGCAGCAGGCCGGCGATATCGGTCATGGAAACCAGCTTCTCGGCCTTGAGGGCAATGGCGATCTGTGCGGCAGCGGTGTCGGCATTGACATTATAGGCCTGACCCAGATCGTCCATGCCCACCGTTGCGATCACGGGGATATAGCCGCCATCCAGCAGGGTGGAGATCAGGGTGGGGTCCACATGGATGATCTCGCCCACATGGCCCAGCGCGGGGTCCAGCTCGGTGCAGCGGAGCATCTGGCCGTCCATGCCGCACAGGCCCACGCCGCGGCCGCGCAGCTTTGCCACAAGGTCCTTGTTCACCTTACCGGCCAGCACCTGCTGAACGATCTCCATGGCAGCGTCATCGGTCACGCGCAGACCGTTGTTGAAATGGCTCTCCACGCCGACTTTTTTCAGCATCTCGTTGATGGCCGGGCCGCCGCCGTGCACCAGCACCACCCGCACCCCCAGCAGGGTCAGGGTGACAAGGTCGTTCATCACGGCGTTTTTCAGCGTCTCGTTGATCATGGCGTTGCCGCCGTATTTGATGACCATGGTCTTGCCATGGTATTTCTGGATGTAAGGGGTCGCCTCCGAAAACAGGAGGGCCATTTCTTCGTTTTTCATATACTCTCCTTGCCGCCAGCACACTTGCTCCGGCATTCATTTTCCACCAGACAAACTCCTTCCGTCATCGCTGCGCGATGCCACCTCCCTCAAAGAGGGAGGCTTTCAGGCCCCTTCCTTGAGGGGGCTGTCGCCGCAGGCGACTGGGGGAGTTTTATCAGGTCCGATAATCCCCGTTGATCTTCACATAATCATAAGTCAGATCACAGCCCCATGCCTTGGCGCTGGCATCGCCGGTACCCATATCCACCTTGACAAGGATATCATGCTCCGCCAGAACTTTGGCAGCCTCGTCCTCGCTGTAGGGGTGGTAGGCGGCGTTCTCGCAGACATAGACCTCACCTGCGGCACTGCTCAGCCAGACACAGACCTTGTCGATGGAGAAATCGCCGGGGGTGTAGCCGATGGCGCAGAGGATGCGGCCCCAGTTGGCATCGCGGCCAAAGACAGCAGCCTTGAACAGGTTGGAGCAGACCACGCTGCGGCTGACGGCACGGGCCGTTTTCAGGTCGGGGGCGTGGGTCACCTCGCAGGTGATGAGGTGGGTGGCACCCTCGCCGTCACCGGCGTGCTCGGCGCACATGTGCTCAGCAATGGCGGTCAGGGCCGCCACAAAGGCATCGTAGTCGGCGTTCTCTTCGCAGATCTCGGGGTTTCCGGCCAGACCGGAAGCCATGATGATCAGGGTATCGTTGGTGGAGGTATCCAGATCCACGCTCATCTGGTTGTAGGTACCGGGCACCACGGTCTTGAGGGCCTTTTCCAGCAGAGCGGGGGAAACGGCGGCATCGGTGGTGTAGAAGGCCAGCATGGTGGCCATGTTGGGGGCGATCATGCCGCTGCCCTTGCCAATGGCACCCACGGTGCAGGTCTTGCCGCCCAGCTCAAACTGGATGGCGTACTCCTTTTTGTGGGTATCGGTGGTCATAATGGCCGTGGCCGCATCGGTGCTGCCCTGCGCAGTGGCTGTCAGCTTCGCGGCGGCGGCGGGGATTCCCCGGGCAAAGGGGTCAATGACCATGGGCTGGCCGATGACACCGGTGGAGGCGGGCAGCACATCCTCGGCGGGGATGTGCAGTGCCTCGCCCACCAGCGCACAGCACTCCTCGGCCAGAGCCACGCCGTTGGCGGCGCAGGTGTTGGCGTTGCCGCTGTTCACAAGAATAGCCTGTGCATAGCCGTCCTTCAGGTGGGCGCGGTCCACCTTGATGGGCGCACCGCAGACCTTATTGGTGGTGTAGACACCGGCGGCGGCACAGCGCACCTCCGCCTTGATGAGTGCCAGATCGTATTTTTCATTATGGTTTGCGCGGATGCCGCAATGCACGCCAGCCGCTGCAAAGCCCTTGGGGGCACAAATGCCGCCCGCAACTTCCTTATACTGCATAACGATTTTCCTTTCCCACAAAGAAATACTCCCTCAGTCACGGCATTCGCCGTGCCAGCTCCCTCACGGAGGGAGCCTTTGCGTAACCGTCAGCTGCAAAAGCCTCCCTCTTCGAGGGAGGTGGATGCGAACACCGTGAGCAGACGAAGGGAGTTTTTATTCCAACCCCTGGGTCTCCGGCAGCCCCAGCATCAGATTCATACACTGGACTGCCGCGCCGGACGAGCCCTTGCCCAGATTATCAAACAGGGAGACCAGCATCATCTGATCCCCGGCGGCGTTCACGGTGCTGTACAGCTCCATGCGGTCGGTACCGGCCATAGCGTTGGAATACAGGCCATTCTCGGGCAGCGGCTCGTTCAGGGCGTGCACCTTGATGGTGGCGGTATCCCTGTAATACTCCGCCAGCCCTGCGGCCACCTTTTCGGCACCGCCCCAGACCGGCTGGAAGGGCACCAGCACCTGCATCCCGCTGTAATAATCGCAGACCACAGGCACAAAGGCGGGCGGGTTTGCCAGCCCGCTGATCTTCTGCATCTCGGGCAGATGCTTATGTGCAAGGCTCAGACCGTAGCTCTTGGGTGCATCCAGCTTGCTGTGGGCCGGACGGTCGGGGCTTTCGTAATCGGCGATCATCTTTTTGCCGCCGCCGGAATAGCCGGAAATACCGGTGCAGCTGTAAAAATCACCCGCTCCGGCAAGGCCCAGCTCCACCAGTGGCCGCATGATGCTGATAAACCCGCTGGCATAGCAGCCGGGCACCGCCACGCGGCAGGCGTTTTTGATCTTTTCCTTCTGGCCCCTGAGTTCCGGGAAGCCGTAGACCCAGTTGGGATCCGTGCGGAAAGCCGTAGAAGTATCCAGCACCTTAACATCCGGACGGAGCAGGGGCATGACCTCTCTGGAGGCGGCATCCGGCAGGCAGAGGAAGGCGAGGTCAGCCGAATTGATGACCTTTGCCCGCTCGTTCACGTCCTTGCGGCCCTCCTCGGAGATGGAGAGCAGTTCAATTTCGGGCCGGGCAGCCAGACGGTCAGCAATGCGCAGACCCGTGGTGCCTGCGGAGCCGTCGATAAAGACCTTTACGCTCATGCGTTGTTCGCCTCCCATGCGGCCAGCTGGTCCATGGCCAGCCGGATCTGGTTGTTGACGCTTGCCTCGCTGGGGCCGCCGTAGCTGGTGCGGCCCTCACAGCACTTGATGAGGTCGATGGCATCATAGATATCGTTCTCGAACAGGGCGCTGTAGCCCTTGAACTCGTCAAGAGTCAGTTCCTCCAGGGTCTTATCCTTTGCGATGCAGTCGGAGACCATGCAGCCGGTCAGCTTGTAGGCATCCCGGAAGGGCATCCCCTTCTTGGTCAGGTAGTCGGCGCAGTCGGTGGCGTTGATAAAGCCCTTGGCGGCAGCGCGGCGCATGTTGGCAGGCAGGGTCTTCATGGTGTCCAGCATAGGGGTGACAGTCTTGAGGCACAGCTCCAGCGTATCCACTGCATCGAAGATGGCTTCCTTATCCTCCTGCATATCCTTGTTGTAAGCCAGCGGAATGCCCTTCATCATCACCAGCAGGGTGTTCAGGTCACCGTAGACGCGGCCGGTCTTGCCGCGGATCAGCTCGGTGACATCGGGGTTCTTCTTCTGGGGCATGATGGAGGAGCCGGTGGTAAAGGCATCGTCCAGCTCGATGAACTTGAACTCCCAGCTGCACCAGAGGATGATCTCCTCGGAAAGGCGGGACAGATGCATCATACAGATGGAGATGGCGTTGGCCAGCTCGATGCAGAAGTCACGGTCAGAAACGCCGTCCAGGCTGTTGGCACAGGGTGCGGCAAAGCCCAGCTTTTCGGCGGTGAACTGACGATCCAGCGGGTAGGTGGTACCGGCCAGAGCGCCGGAGCCCAGCGGGCACTGGGCATCCATGCGGGCGGTGGCATCCTCAAAGCGCTGCAGGTCGCGCAGGAGCATGGAGGCGTAGGCCATCAGCGCATGACCAAAGGTGATGGGCTGGGCGCGCTGCAGGTGGGTGTAGCCGGGCATGACAGCGGTGGTATTCTCCGCGGCCTTCCTGCAGATGACCTTGATGAGCTCCACGATGTAAGCCTGCAGGGTGTGGCTGTAGTCCCGCAGGGTCAGGCGGATATCCAGTGCCACCTGATCGTTGCGGCTGCGGCCGGTGTGCAGGCGCTTGCCTGCATCGCCGATGCGGGCGGTCAGGGTCTGCTCCACGAAGGTATGCACATCCTCGGCGTTGGGGTCGATCTCCAGCGCACCGCTTGCCAGATCGTCGGCAATGGAGGCCAGCCCGCTGAGGATATCCTCGCAGTCCTTTTCGGAGATGATGCCCTGCTTGGCCAGCATGGCGGCGTGGACCCCGCTGCCGCGCATATCCTGCGCGATCATCCGCTGGTCAAAGCGGATGGAGGAGTTGAAATCATTGACGCGCGAATCGACCGCCTTGGAGAAGCGGCCCTTCCAGAGTTGTTCTGCCATCGTTATTGTCCCTCTATCTCAAAATGTTAAAGCTCTGCGCAACCAAACCCCTCAGTCTCGCATACGCTCGACAGCCCCCCTAATAGTGGGGCCCTTGGCATAACGGGAAACTCGCATATCCTCATGCAACGCCAGGGCCGCCCCTACTAGGGGCGGTGGCAATGCGAAGCATTGACGGTGGGGTTGAATACCTTTAGAAACGGCAAAGCCGCCGCAGGGGAAAACGCTCCTGCGGCGGTGCCGCCGGCAACTATGCCGGTTTTGGAACTCCGTTGTGAAAGTGTAGAAAACACACCGGAGAGAAAGTTGGCTTTGTGCGATCCCGGTGGATCAGCCGCTTAGTCCTCGATCTTCGGCCAGCTCTTGGACAGCTTTGCGCGCTCCTTGATGGACAGGCCGAACAGGTTGATGAAGCCTGCTGCATCTGCCTGGTTGTAATCCTCGTCCTCACCAAAGGAAGCAGTCTGCTCATCGTACAGGGTGAACGGAGAGGTGACACCGGCGTTGATCATGTTGCCCTTGTACAGCTTCAGCTTCACATCGCCGGTCACGGTCTTTGCCAGGCTGTTGGCAAAAGCATCCAGAGCCTCACGCAGCGGGGTGAACCACTGGCCGTTGTAGACGATGTCGGCGTACTTCTGTGCCAGCTGCTCCTTGAGGTGTGCGCTTTCCTTGTCCAGGGTGATGGTCTCCAGAACATTGATGGCCTTGTACAGGATGGCACCGCCGGGGGTCTCGTACACGCCGCGGCTCTTCATGCCCACCAGACGGTTCTCAACGATATCCAGCAGGCCGATGCCGTTCTCGCCGCCCAGCTTGTTCAGGTACTCCACCAGCTCCACAGCGCCCATCTCCTTGCCGTCCACGGCAGTGGGAACGCCCTTTTCAAAGTGGATGGTCACATAGGTCGGGGTGTCGGGAGCCTGCTCAGGGCTGACACCCAGCTCCAGGAAACCGGGGTGGTTGTACTGGGGCTCGTTGGCGGGGCTCTCCAGATCCAGGCCCTCGTGGCTCAGATGCCACAGGTTCTTGTCCTTGGAGTAGTTGGTCTCGCGGTTGATCTTCAGGGGGATGTGGTGAGCCTCGGCGTAGTCGATCTCTTCGTCACGGCTCTTGATGTCCCACTCACGCCAGGGAGCAATGATGGCCATATCCGGGCACAGGGCCTTGAGGGTCAGCTCAAAACGCACCTGATCGTTGCCCTTGCCGGTGCAGCCGTGGCAGATGGCATCTGCGCCTTCCTTAATGGCGATATCGGCCAGAGCCTTTGCAATGCAGGGGCGTGCAAAGCTGGTGCCCAGCAGGTAGTCCTCGTACTTTGCACCGAACTTCAGAGTGGGGAAGATGTAGTTCTCCACAAAGTCCTTCTTCAGATCCAGAACGTACAGCTTGGAAGCGCCGGTAGCCTTGGCCTTTTCCTCCAGGCCGTCCAGCTCGGTGCCCTGGCCCACGTCACCGGAAACGGCGACGACTTCGCAGTTGTTGTAGTTTTCCTTCAGCCAGGGAATGATGATGGAGGTATCCAGACCACCGGAATAGGCCAGAACGACTTTTTTGATGTTTTCCTTTTTCATGGTAAACGCTCCTTTGCATTCATGTTACACTTTTGTTTTTTGTGCCGAACATCCCTTCTGGCACGCTCATTTCGCAAGCTCTGTATCACGCTTTTTATTATACGCTACGCGGCTTTTCCGTCAATGCTGAAAACTGCCAAACATGCCGCGCATTTGCGGCAGGATTTGTTACACTTTGTATGTTTATGCAGTATTATTTGTTTATATTCAATTTTTATGCAGTTAAAATGTATATATGAAATGCAAAAAAGCGCCCCGAAGGACGCTTTCTTTATGCTTGATATCTTCCCAGGATCTCCTCCACCTGTTCCTGTGTCAGCGGGTGGGTGGGCTCCGGCTTTTCATTGCCCCTGCGCAGGGGCAGCCACCAGGTGGACAGGCCCAGCCAGCCGAACTTATAGGCAGTGTGGGGCTCACGGCCCACGCAGGTGAAGCCCAGGCGGGCATGGATACGCTCACTGGCGGGGTTGGGGTCTGCCACAAGGGCGTAGACATTCCAGTAACCCATCCCGTCCAGAATATCCAGCAGGGCGCGGTAGAGGGTATCCCCCACACCAAAGCCCCGGGCATCGGGGGCACAGTAGATGGTGCTCTCCACAGCCCAGTCGTAGGCCTCCCGGGGGTGGTAGCGGTGGGCGCAGGCGTAGCCCAGCAGTTTACCGTCCCCATCCCGGGCCAGCAGCAGAGGGATCAGCGCACGGGTGCTGTCCACCCAGTCCTCATACTCCGGCAGGGAAGAGGGCGTTACCTGAAAGGTGGCGGTATGGTGCAGGACATACCAGTTGTAGATGTCCAGGATCTCTGCCGCATCGGCCCGGGTGGCCAGCGAGAGCCGGGGCAGGTTCTTCTCAGCCCATTCGGCGCACAGGGTTTCCTTCTGCGCCTTGGTCAGCTTTTTCAGGGCTGCTTCCCGGCGCAGGGCAGCAGATTTGTCTGTGCACCGTTCCAGATACGCGAACCGCTGTGCCCCCAGCGCACGGGTGCACTTGGCTCCCTTCCCGCTCTTGTGGGCGTGCAGGCGGCTGGCCGGGTCATTTGTCCAGCCCGTGTAGAGTTGGCCGCCTGCGCAGCGCACCATATAGACATAGGCCCGCTCCGTCTTCTCCGCTTCCCCGCTCATATCACAGTCTCCCGTTGTTTTTCAGCACCTGACGGCAGGCGGCCAGCGCCGTCTCCTTATCCTTTGCGGTGATGAGGAAGCGGCTGGCGTGGCAGAAGCTGATGCCCTCGATGCCGCTCTTCTGCTCAATGACCTCCTGCGGCTGGCCCGCCCAGCTCTGGGGGAAAGGCAGCTTCGGCTTTTTGGTCTTGTGGTCGGTCACGCACTGGGCGCTCCACCCGCCGCGCTGGCTGGGGTAGATGACAAAAAGGGCATCGGTCTTGTACAGGCCATTCTTCCAGGGCAGGTAGCAGGGCAGGATCACGATGCCGTCCCGGGAGTTCTTATAGGCCTGCTGCACTTTCTCGTCGGCGCGGTTCACGGCATTCGCGCTCTCGATCTGGTTTTCCAGGATCTGCTTTGCCACAGCCACCGCCTTGAAGAAGCAGGTATCCTGATCCTCCTTGGAATCCCACACCGGGTTGAAGAAGCCGATGGCATCGCACAGGCTGTTCTGCTCGCCGGTGTTATCGTTCAGATCAAGGGGCTGGATAAAGTTTTCATCGATGAGCCGGGCCTGACGCTCCCCCACCAGCCCCGGGCCCAGCACCCGCCACAGCAGGCCGAAGGCCGCATAGGGGATGCCGTTGGCGCGGTACTCTCGGGGCTCCTGATGGTGATCGAACATGCCAAAGCCGATATCATACACGATGCCGTCGAAATCGTCCGGCACCACAAAGCCGCGGGTGATCCTGATGTCCGGCCGGATGATCTGCAGCAGTGCCGTTGCAAATACGTCGTCCGCATGGAACTTGCCGGCGTGGGTAAATCCGTTTGCAGGAATTTTCATAACAGCAATACCTCGTTCTCTTTCTTTGGGAACAGTATATCACATTCTGAAGCAGGGGACAATAAAACCCCGGAACATGGAGTTTTCTTCCTTGTCCCGGGGCTGTTCTCTAGCTTCTGGTCACTTTCTCTTCCGTGCTGTCTTTGTAACGGCGCGGGTGGGGGTCTTGGTCACAGCCGTGGTGGGCTTCACGGCGGGGGAGAGGTTCGGCTTCTCGGTGAGGGCGGTGGTGGTGGGCTCGCCCAGTGCCAGCACCTCGGCCAGCTCCTTCTGCACCTTGGCGTTGACAGGGTCGTTCACGGCCAGCACATCAGAGTAGAACTGCTCCATCTCTTCGCGGGTGGAGAAGGTTGCAACGTACATCTGGTTGCCCATGGCACCGGACAGAGCCTCGGGGATGCGGTCCACCATCCGCATATTCTTCTGGTACTTCTGCATGATCTGCTCATGGCTGTACACAAAGTTTTTGCCATCGCGGCGGCCCGCAAAGGGGCAGTAGTAGTGCTCGCCCACCGGCATATCCGTGCCGCCAAAGGCGATCATATCTGCCCAGATCTTGTACACGTTGGTGGAGCGGGCAAAGTTGATCATATCCGGGGTAAAGCCGCCGCAGGGGCGCATATTGACCTCCAGCGCCACGAGCTGGCCCTTTTTGCCCATGCTGGCCTGATCCTCGGTCATGCGGAAGAACTCAAAGTGGACGAATCGGCTCTTCACGCCAAAGCTCTTGACGGCGGCACGTCCGGCGGCGCGGGTATCCTCGGGCAGATCCTTGATAATATAATAGATGGAGTTATCGTTGTCGTTGACGATGTCCATGATGGACACCGGGCTGACGTTGCCCGCCTCAAAGATGGGGTTGCCGCTGCCGTCGATGATGGCATCGTAGCTGTTGACCTCGGCATGGACGAACTCCTCCATGATGTAGGAAAGGTCGGGGTGATAGGTGCTCTTGTAGAGCAGGAAGCGCTTCAGCTCCTCATCGCTGGACAGCTTATGGGTATCGGAGGCACCCACACCGTTGTCCGGCTTGACCACCACCGGATAGCCCACCTCGTTGATGAACTTCCTGCAGCCCTCCAGGTCGTCCACCATGTGGTAACGTGCGGTGGCGATGCCGGCCTTCTGGTAATACTCCTTCATCTTGCTCTTGTACTTGATGCGGGGCATATCCTCGGTCTGGAAGCCGGACTTGATGTTGAAGTCCGTGCGCAGGGCCGCATCCCGCTCCAGCCAGTACTCGTTGTTGGATTCCAGCCAATCGATGCGGCCATACTTGAAGGCGAAGAACGCCACCGCACGGTAGACCTCGTCATAATTCTCCAGACTGCCGACCTTGTAGTATTCGTTCAGGCTGTCTTTCAGCTCCGGCTTCAGCTCATCATAGGGCTGGTCACCGATGCCCAGCACGTTCATGCCGTTATTTTTCAGCTCCCGGCAGAACTGCCAGTAGTTGGTGGGGAAATTGGGGGAGATAAAGATAAAGTTGCTCATTGTTTTTGATTCCTCTTTCTTGTTCACGTCCTCACCCTCTCCGTCATTGCTTCGCAATGCCACCTCCCCCAAAGTGGGAGGCCTTGGCAGTCCCTGCAAAGTTCACGGTTTTGCCAAAGGCTCGCCCTTTGGGAGAGCTGGCAAAGCCGCAAGGCTTTGACTGAGAGGGTGAGCCGCCTTATCCTAGAATATAAGGCATATAATACACGACCTGCTGATACCACCAATTCCAGTCGTGCTTGACATCATAGCCCCACAGGTCCACCCAGACAGGGATGCCTTTCTGCTCAAAGATCTGCTTGAGCTGCCGGGTGGTATCGGGCTGCTCCCAAGCGCCCTGACCGCAGCAGATGACCGCCTTCCTGCTGCGGTAGAGGTCCATATAGGGGTGATCGGTGGGGAAGTTGGCCATGTAATCCACAGGGGAGTTCTGGTAGACCACCTCGTCCATGTAATCGCCAAAGCCGTATTTTGCGGTGTAGATGCCGCTGAGGGCCAGACAACCATCGAAAAGATAGGGGAACCGCAGGTAGAGGTTGACGGCATGGGTCGCGCCCAGGCTGCAGCCAAAGGCGATCACGCCGGGGAGGCCGTCCCAGCCGTTGCGCTCCTTGGCGATATACTGGATCTTGGGCACGACTTCCTCCACGATGTAGCGGATCCACTGCTCATAGCGGCGGATCCGCCAGTAGGGGTCGCCGTTGGTGTCGGACCAGGTCTCCTGATCGATGGTGTCGATGGAGATGACCATGATCTGCCCGGATTCGATCCACGGAGCCAGCGTACCGGCCATGTGGAAGTCCTCAAAGTCGAAGAAACGGCCATCCTGACAGGGGATAAAGAGCATGGGGCGGCCTGCGTGGCCGTAGACCTTGCATTCCATCTCCCGGCCCAGTGCGGGGCTGTAATCCTTGAAATATTGTGTTTCCATGTAGTTCCCTCCTCTATAAAAAACCTCTCAGGCGCTCCGCGCCTCTCCTACCAGGAGAGGTGGCATCCCGAAGGGATGACGGAGAGGTTCAGTCCAGTTCATACATCAGTGTATGGAACACGAACGGCAGCTGCTTTTCCCAGCTGGCTTCGCTGTGGGTGCCGCCGGGCACCAGGCGGCTGGTCAGGTGGATGCCCCGGACCATGATCTTGCTGCACATCTCGGCAAATTCCCTGCGCATCCCCTCGTGGCTGCCCATCTCCTGGGAACCGTAGTCCATGTAGAGCACCGTGCCTGGCTCCAGCTTTGCGCGGCCCACCAGACCGCTGAGCTTTTCAGGAGACACCCAGATCGACGGCGACAGGGCTGCCGCGCGGCTGAAGGTATCGTTATACTGCAGCAGGGCGTACAGGCTCATCAGGCCGCCCATGGAACTGCCGCCGATGAACGTGTGCTCCCGGTCCGGCAGGGTGCGGAAATTGTGGTCAATGAAGGGCTTGAACCGGTGGATGAACCAGCTCATGGTCGCCTGCCCCTTGCCGTCAAAGTGGCCATAGGTCGGGTCATCGAAGCGGTAGGGCGAATACTCCACAAGGCGCTCGTTGTTAGGGCCTGCATTGCACTCCACTGCCGCCACGATGAGCGGGGTATCGGTGTAGTCCAGATAATCCGCCACGCCCCAGCTCTTGCCGTAGGTGGCATCCGCATCAAAGAACACATTCTGGCCGTCGAACATATACAGCACCGGATACCGGCGCTCCGGGTCGGCTTCGTACATGGTGGGCAGGTAGACATACACCCGGCGCTGCTCCACGCCGTTCACCGCAGGATAGCTGACGCTCCATTTTTTGACCATATTCCAGTTCCCTCTCGTTTCTGTTTTTCTGCACATAGTCTAGCACTGTGCAGACGGAAAAGCAATCGGGGAACAAAACCTCTCCGTCAACGCTTCGCATTGCCACCTCTCCTAGCAGGAGAGGCAAGAAAACGGTATCGTAAACTTGGCTCCCCTGACTAGGGGAGCTGCCGCCGTAGGCGGCTGAGAGATTCTATGATACGGCAAACGCCGCCCGGCGGCATTCCCACCCGGCGGCGTTTGCAAAAATTCTGAACAGAGAGAAGCGCGGGAAGGATCAATACTTCTTCTCAACCGGAACGATCCAGCCCTTGGTATCGGGGATCTTGCCCCACTGCATCCCGGTCATGGTGTCGTACAGCTTCTGGGTCACAGGGCCGATCTTGCCATCGCCAATGTAGGCGTGCTCGCCCTTCCAGACCAGCTCCTTGACAGGGGAGACGACTGCGGCGGTACCAGTGCCGAAGACCTCTTCCAGCTTGCCCTCGCGGGCGGCCTGCATGATGTCCGCAATGGCCAGCTTGCCCTCGATGACATCATAGCCCCAATCCTTCAGCAGCTCGATGCAGCTGCGGCGGGTAACGCCGGGCAGAACGGTGCCGACGGTTGCAGCGGTGTAGACCTTGCCGTCGATCTTGAACATGATGTTCATGCTGCCGACTTCCTCAACGTACTTCTTCTCCACGCCGTCCAGCCACAGCACCTGTGCGTAGCCCTGCTCCTCGGCCAGCTCACCGGCCTTGATGGAAGCAGCGTAGTTGCCGCCGCACTTGGTGAAGCCGGTCAGGCCGGGAGCGGCACGGATGTATTCATCCTCAACGTAGATGCGGACGGGGTTGATGCCCTCGGCGTAGTAAGCGCCGGAGGGAGCACAGATGATGCAGAAGATATAGTGCTTGGAAGCGTGCACGCCCAGACCCACATCGTTTGCAAAAATGAAGGGACGGATGTACAAGGAAGCACCATCGGTATGGGGCACCCAGTCGCGCTCCACGTCCACCAGAGCCTCAACAGCCTGCACAAAATCCTCTTCCGGGATCTTGGGGATGCACAGACGGTCGGCGGAATCCTGGAAACGCTTTGCGTTGCACTCAGGGCGGAACAGCTGAATGGTGTCATCCGCGGTGCGGTAAGCCTTCATGCCCTCAAAGATCTCCTGCGCATAGTGGAACACCACCGTGGCCGGGTCCAGCGGGAAGGGTGCATAGGGGACGATGCGGGCATCGTGCCAGCCCTCGCCCTCGGTATAATCCATCACAAACATGTGGTCGGTAAATTTCTTGCCGAAGCCCAGCTTGGTCTCGTCCTGAGGCTTCTCCTTGGGAGAAGTGGTACGAGTGATTTTGATATCCAACATGATATATTTCCCTCTTTTCTGATCTCACACAGCAGATTTTGCGCGGCACGCGCCCGCACCCGAAATGCCGAATGTTGTTTTCTATTATAGTAGCATGAGCCGGATTTGCAAGGAAACGCAAAATCTTTCATGTTTGGGGGCTGTAAGTTGTCGCAAATTGTGATAAAATGAAAACATGAGCCCTCTCAGTCAACGCCGATGGCGTTGCCAGCTCCCCCAAAGGGGGAGCCCATTGCGGCTTTTAGATTTTGGTTTTGCGAAAACCTTTCCCAAGAGGCAGAACAGCCTCTCCCTTCGGGAGAGGTGGCATTGCGAAGCAATGACGGAGAGGGTTATAATAAAAGGAGTTCTACCATGATCAACGGCGTGATTTTTGATATGGACGGCCTGATGTTCGACACCGAGCGGATGTGGGCCACTTTCTGGGAACCGGCGCTGGCGGCGCTGGGTCTGGAGTACAAAGAAGGCCTTGCCGAGGCTGAACGCGGCACTGCAGGCGAAACTTCCCGTAACATCGTACGGCAGTTCTACGGAGAGGACTGCGATGCCAACGCCATCATCGACAGCCTGCACCGGGTGGCCGATGAGGAGTTCCAGAAACCGGTGCCCAAAAAGCCGGGGCTGGACGAGCTGCTGGCCTGGCTGGATGCCAACCACATCCCCATGGCAGTGGCCTCCTCCAGCCGGGTCCATGTCATCGAGGGCAACCTGAACAACTGGGGGCTGACCCACTACTTCAAGGCGCTGGTATCCGGCCAGCAGGTCAAACACTCCAAGCCCGACCCGGAGATCTTCCTGCTGGCGGCAGAAAAGCTGGGCACCGACCCCGCCCACACGCTGGTGCTGGAGGACAGCTACAACGGTGTCCGCGCCGGTGCCGCCGGGGGCTTTGTCACCGTCATGGTGCCCGATCTGCTCCCCGCCGACGATGAGATGCGCGGCCTGTACACCATGGAATGCACCAGCCTGAACGAGGTGCTGGCCAAGCTGAAAACAGGAGAACTGTAACTGAGGGAAAGCTCCGCAAAATCGTCCCGTGTTCCGGGGTTTTATTGTCTCCTGTGTTATGTTATAATAAAAGAAAAGAAAAAAGGAGACATCCCCATGAAAATCGCAATCCCTTATGAAAACGGTATGGTATTCCAGCACTTCGGCCACACGGCAGAGTTCAAGTTTTACGAGGTCGAAAACGGACAGGTGACGGCCAGCGAGGTCGTTTCCACCAACGGGCAGGGCCACGGCGCACTGGTGGGCTTTCTGGCCCAGCACAATGCCAATGTGGTGTTCTGCGGCGGCATCGGCCCTGGGGCACAGAACGCCCTTGCACAGGCAGGCATCCAGCTGTTCGGCGGGATCAGCGGCCCGGCAGACGCGGCAGTAGCAGACTATCTGGCCGGAAAGCTCCGCTTTGACCCCAACGCCCATTGCGACCACCACGACCACGGCGAGGGCCACCATTGCGGTGAGCATCATTGCGGCGGGCACTCCTGCGGCCAGTAACCCATAACATCACAAAACCCCGGAGCGATGCATCACAGCAAACGCTCCGGGGTCATTTTATGCCTTAGAAGAACCGGCAGAAGCCAGGGCAGTGCCGCGAACACTCGGCCTCATCTTGACAGCATTTTATTGGGACACAAAAGAGATGCTCTCGGTCTGCTTCGATGCGGCCGGGCGGGGCGGATCTGCCTTGGTCAGCATCTGCTGGAATTTCCGCGCCGCCGTGTTCAGCGGGCGGTGGCGGTCGTAAACAAGGCAGATCGAACGGGTCGGGATGATCTCCTGCAGGTGGAGCTGCACCAGCTCGCCACGCTCCAGGCCATCCCTCGCCATGGGTTCCGGCACAAAGGCGAGGCCCAGCTCGCTTTTCACCAGCGTCAGCATCTGGTCGGTGGTGGCAGCTTCCGTATCCGGCTTGAGGACCGCGCCGTGATCCAGGAAGAACTGCCGGTACAGGCTGCGGGTCACGCTCTCGTCGCTGAGGGAGATGAGGGGATAGCTGCGCAGCTCTTTCAGGGTCAGGCTCTGACTTGCCAGCGCGGTGAAAGTCCTGCCGCCCACCAGCACCTCGTAAAACGGCTTCAGCTCCACCATTTTCAGCCCTGACTCGATCTCCGCCGGGGTGCTCACAATGGCAAAATCCACCTCGCCGTTCTTCACGGCCTGCACCGCCTGCGGGGTGGAGTGGTTCGAGATGCGCAGCCGGATGCCGGGATATTCGGTATGGAAATCCCGCAGCTTTTTGGAAAGATAAATGTTGAGCGCCGTCTCGGTGGCGCTGATGCTGATGGTTCCGTGCTCCAGCGTGGCACTGGCGCTCAGCTCCTCCTCGGCATCCTGGATCTGCACCGCCGCCGAAGCGATGCGGGAGTAGAGCATCTCGCCTTCCGGTGTCAGGGTCACACCCCGGTTGGAGCGGATGAACAGCACGCAGTTCAGCTGGCTTTCCAGTCGGTTCATCGAGTGGGTGATATTGGGCTGGTTGTTGCCCAGAACCCGCGCGGCCTTGGTAAAGTTCTGATACTTCGCCACATAATAGAAGATCTTGTAATACTCCCAATCCACATACATGATATGCCTGCCTTCTCCATGTAAAAATCGCATTGCAGCCTTGTGCAGAATACTTTTTGCACATTCTATTCCTGCCCGTATCATAACAACTGCAATCGAAAATTGCAAGAGGAAATTGAAAAATAGTACACCTATCAGAACGAGCACGGCAAGAGCTGCGACAAATGAGAGAGCTTTCCCACCAAAGAGGAGGCGGTGAAACGCCAGAAGCAGATCGAGCATGAGCTGGCGACCGGCAATTTCCTGATCGGACATGGATAACACCGACCGTGCAAAAACTGTGCAGAAACCGTGCAGCCATGGCTTACAAAACAAAAAAGCCATGAAATCTTTCGATTTCACGGCATTTTCTGGTGCAGTAAAGCAATCCAAATCCGAACCATTTTCCTTTGATGCGGCTTGGGCCGCTTCCTCAAACGTGATGGTCTGTGTACCTTCTTTATAGTTAAATATCGACAAAAACTCACGCAGGTCTTTACAAGTCTTTGCAACCGTACCTACGCAACTTTTCTTTATGCCGATTCGCTCGATTCCCTACGAAAATCTCCACAACTTACCATCAAGTTGGTGTAAAACTGGTGTAGTGTAGTTTAAACCGAGATTCCCAGTTTGCCATTCAGCTTTTCAAAGGAACTTATCTTCGCTTCCTTGGTTGCCTCTGAGTAGATCTCCATGGTCGTTTTGATGTTTCGATGCCCCATGATGTCCTGAATGATCTTCAGGTTGGTCTCATTTTCGCACAGCCGGGTGCAGAACGTGTGTCGGAGATTATGACAGGAGAAATGCGGCAATAACTGCGGTTCCCGCTTTTCCTTTTCGGCCAGTTCCGTTTCTGCCAGATTATAGGCAGAGTAGATCCCTTTGATAACGCGATTGATGGTCTGATGGCTCTGCGGTTTCCCCGAAGGTGTCAGGAACACGAAGTCCGAGATTCCATCAATATCAACAGCGCACTCCACTTCCAGCTCCTGCTGATAGGCAAGTTCTTGTTCCAATGCCTTCTGCACTTCGGGTAACAAAGGAATCAACCGCTTACCGGCAGCAGTTTTGGGAGTAGATACCGTGAAATAGAAGCCGCCAACCTCATGATCGTGGTAGACCAGATTGTGCTGTACGGTAATAAGTCCATTTTCAAAATCGATATCGCTCCAGCACATCCCAACAGTTTCAGAAATACGGCATCCGGTGCCCAGCATAAAGGTAAACAAGGGAAGCCAATGCGCATATTTGGGTGTATTCTTGATGAAACTCAGGAACGCCTGCTGCTGAGGCAGGGTCAGTGCATGACGCTTGGGCATTTCATAGCGATAGGCATTTTTGACTGCCGTCAAAACACCATCCGTGGGATTCACACGGATGTATTCATCATCAACTGCCATCGCAAAAACCTGATGCAGAACATTTTGGATAATCGCTAGTGTATCCACAGCCATTTTCCCGTTGCCAATAAGGTCATTGTAAAAGTTACGGATATCCGACTTCCGAACGTCCTTGAGTTTCATCGTGCCGATTTCATCCCGAACAAACTTCTTGTACATATAGTCGTAGTTGGAAGTGGTATGCTCTTTCAGACCCACTTTGTTTTTACGCCACTGTTCAAAAAGGTCATTTACCGTCAGGTTTCGCTCTGGAATGCGGATGCCCTCCGCCAAATCATGCTGGATCTTCTCTTCCTTCTCGCGCAGCCCCTCCAAAGTTGCGTCATAGACGGTGTGGCGTTTTCCGTTTTTCGCCGTCCAACGATACATATACAATCCATCGCTTTTACGATAGGATTCGCCACTTTTCAGTACACGGCCTTTATGATCTTTACGTCTTTGCATATAAACTCTCCTTTTCATTCACAGAATGTTGAAAAGGAGCCTTACGCCATGAGTATACCATGACGCAAGACTCCCTGCAACATCAAACGGTCAATTTTTGAGCCGCATCAGATTGAGAATGCCTTGTCCAGATATTCGTCCAGCTTACGGCGTTTGATCAGCCGTTTGGTTCCGTTCCAAAGGACGAACTTGCATTCATCGCTATCGGTCATCGACCGCAGTTTATTGATACCGATTCCAGAGTAAGCCGCCGCTTCCTCCAAGGTCAGATTACTCTTTTGCCAAATCGGAACTTCCTTCACTTGCACCTCCAATTCCTTGTAACCGGGTGCCGGGGCAGAAAGTGCCAGCTTTCTGCCCCGAACTCTCCCGATGAGGTTCAGATTTCCGAGTGCCCCTCCTGTGTGCGGGGTTGTGCCGCTGGTTTGTTTTGCGCCTGTTCTGCCTGCAAGCGGCTCAGCAGTTGCAGAACGGAATCCCGTGCTTTCTCCTTGACCTGCTCCTTGCCCTTCTGTCGGACATCCGGCTTCAGGAGCTTCTCCTGCAAGCGGGCAGCGGTGGTCTGCATGGTCTTGAGAAACTTGTTCAGTACATCGTCCAACCGATGAGCAGCGTATTCTCTCGTGGCCTGCGGAGCCTTGCGCTCCGGGGATAACACCCACTTCTTCGTGTCCTCGATCATCCGCATATCTTCCTTGCGGGTCTCGGTGCGCACCACATCGGTCACGACCTCCACCGCCTTGTCGTAGGCCGCAGCCGAAACATCTTCCAGCAGGGTCTCCATGTCGCCGACCTTGAGGGTCAGTGCGTCCAGCCTGTTCTGCTGAGCGGCAAGCTGCTCCTTCTGCTTGGCAAGGATAAAATCCTGCTTTTCCAGATACTTGCGGTTGCCGTACTCCGCTTCTTCCTCCAGTTCCAGCCCGTGCCGTTTTGCAATCTCAAACAGCATTTTCCGGCAGGCGGCATCAAAGGTGATCTTGCGGTTATTGCGGCGGCTGAGGAGTTTGTCCGGGTCGGGCAGCTCGAAGCCCAACGCTTCCAACGCCTTTTCCTGCTGGGGTGCGATCTCGCCATACCGGTTCTCGCAGTCGAATACATGACGCTCGTGGATATGAGGTGTGCTTTCGTCCAAATGCAGCGCCCAGTCCAGCACATGAACGTGTTCGCCAAACTTGGCCTTGAACTCGTCAATGAACTCGGTGACGATGTTCAGCAAGTCCTCTGCGGAAGCGTGTTCATCCAACGTCCCAAGCTGGTAAATAGTCTCCTCCGGGCAGGTCTTGCGGCTGGACAGCAGGTCAGGAATGGAGCGGTTGCGTTCCGTGTGCCGGATCTTGGCATTACGCCCGTTCTGACCTTCGATAAAGGTCGTGTACCGGCTCTCGTAGAACTGCCGTTCCACATCTGAAAAGGTCACTGCCAAGTCGTCCGGGTCTTGCGGATCGAGAGCCGAACGGAAGCCATGGAAGCAGTCCCAGTAGATGTTGCCTTTGACTCGTTCCGGGTCGATATGCTCACTGTTGGCAAGGTTGAAACTCCGGTCATTGTGCTTGGGGTTGTAAGTGCCGTGTGCTCCGGTTCGTCCGTTGTGTCGTGTCAGTTTCAGATAGACATCCCTCCGTTTCAACATCTTGGCAGGGAGAACGCAGCAGCGAAGCTGCTGAATCTGTCGCCGTTTTGCGCCAGATAATACCCAGTAGGATATGACGCACAGCATCATATCACTGGGGCAAAGAGCTGCGCTCTCTGCACTCTTGCTCCGGGCAAGCTGACAGGCAAAGATTTGCGAATCCCTGCCCGCAGCCCGTCCGGCTTTTTCAGTTGGCCAAATTGACCAACTGATTTTGCCTGTTTCCAAAATGGTAACAGGCAGATAAACAGTCTGATAACGGCCATCTCACCCTGATTCCCATTTTGGGGATTTGGGTGGATGCTGGCAAGTGCCGCTTTCCGGCACTTAACGCTATGGGGTTGGTTGGTGGTCGTTTTGACCACCAACCAAAGCCCCTTATATGGCGCGTTTTCGGTCAATCGCTGCGTACGTGCGTACAGAGAAAGCCGACTGCTGCGTACGCACGTACGCAGCAAAACACCCAAATTCTCCTTTATAGGGGGTCATACTCGCCAACTGTTGGGAGTAAGGTCGGGCTGCACAAGGGCTTCGATGCCCACAAAGCCCCGGACACGCCGCCCGGACGAGTTGACGATGTTGTTGGTGGATTCCAGATTATACCTGCGCTGGTTGGCGATCAGCGCATCGCTGAACCCTCGTGCCTTGATCGCATTCAGGCTGTTTTCCTCACACCACATCCGGTAGACCTCATACAGCTCTTTCGAGCTGGTACAGGCATCCGCCTTCAGGCGAATGTAGCCCTCGGATTCGAGGAAATCAAACACATTGTTGTTGTCCCGCTTCACCAGTTCCCGGTTGCGCTTGGCACGGTCACTCTCGGTGAACTGGAAGCCATTCTTCACCAGCCGCTGCAAGCCCTCAAATGCCCACAGCAGGATGCCCTCGACCTCTGCCGCCATCTTCTCGGCAATGTCCGGGTCATCCACACGAGACAGGGGCTTATCCTTGGTGGTCAAGATGAGCTGACGACGATAGAAACCGTCCGAGCGGTCATACAATGCCTGCAAATCGCCATTGCTGAACGCCAGCAGGCGGGCGTACATCCAACCCTGATAGCTCTGCTTGCCCTTGCGCTCCAAGTCCATCTGCCCCTGTGCGGTCACGATGGACTTGACATAGTTGGTCTGGCGCAGGGCTTCCATCCGCATATCGTCGTCCACGCAGAGCAGGGTGTGCTCCAGGTCAGCACGGGCGAAGCGGTTCTCCGAGATCTTGCCGATGCTGCCATCCTTCATGTTGCAGCCGAACAGCCGGGACAGCACCACACCGATCTGCGACTTGCCCTCGCCGCCGTTGCCCTTGATGACCATCATGCGCTGGCCCTTATTGCTGGGAATCAGGCAGTAGCCGATGAACTCCTGCACGGTGGGGATGTCCTCCGGGTAGAGCAGGTCGGACAGAAACCGCAGCCAGTGGACGGGCTGGGCGGCTTTCGGGTCATACTTGACAGGCAGGCGGTTGCGCACGATCTCCGGCTTGCCCTCCTGAAAGGTACCGTCCAGATACAGGGTGCCGTTTGCCAGTGCGATACGGTCGGTGACAGGCGGGAAGTCCTCCACCTGTGCCGCCAGTTTCAGCACGTCCACCACATTGGTGACCTTCTTGGCAAGGTTCGCCCCGACGTATTCACGCATCATCTCGAAGATCTTACACCGCAGGGGCATGGGGTCCACCATTCTGCCGTCCGGGGTGAAAAATGCGCCATTCGAGTAAAGCAGCTGATGGATGCTCAGGAAATCGTCACAGAACAGGGATTCGTTGAAAAAACCTTTCTTGAACCATGCAGGGGTAAAATTACTCATAGGCATTCCATCCTTTCGTTGGCGCTACGGAAAACGATGTGGTCAATTTGACCACATCGTTTTTCTCCGTAACTGAGAAATTAACGTTTAGCCGTTCTCCCTGCATGGATTTCCTACCCCCTTCCGGCAGCGTTTTCCGGCTCTCCTTTTCAGGGTCTTCGCCGTGTATCCCATGCAGACGGTCATGCGGTTTTCAAGGTCCAACGGGCAAAACGGCAACAAAAAAGCCGTCACAAAACAGACCAGCCATACCTTCGCCTTTCTGGAAGGTCATGCTAGTCGGTTATGTAACGGCTGAAAGCCAAAATGTTCAGCCCCGCAGGGCCTGAACGAATATGTAAAAATATGTTATATTCAATTGTTGGGATAGACTACCACAAAAATCGAGCCGTGTCAACAAAAACTTTTGAGAACGCGTCACTTTCGGCAGCTTGCAAGAAAAGGCGATGAAAACTTTGGCAAAAAGAGAGAGGGCTGGATGACGCCAGCCCTCTTGACAAGGCAATGAGGCACATCAATATGGGCTTGCAAAATTTATTAAGGGAATGCGGTGATAGTAGGACTTATACAAATCAAAACACCGCCCGATTCTGGTGAAGGAGAACCAGAATTGAACGGTGCAAATGGAAGAAGGAGAAAAGCGTAGAAAATCAGACGATGCAATCTGGGAGCAGCGCATGGAGCTGTGTCAGCAGTTCTTCGCAGGAATCGGAATAAATCACAAGGGTAAGCGGATTGCTCAGGTCGAGACTGTAAATGCCAAGCAGGGATTTGGCATCAATGGTATATCGCCCGGAGACTAAGTCCATCTCATAGGGATATTTGGACAGCAAATCTACAAAGTCCTTGACCTGATCGACCTGCCGCATTCTGATCTGTAATTTTGTCATAGGGTATCCTTTCTTTTACATCAGTGGGATAGAGGCAATGCAGTTCTGAATTTCCACCATGGAGGGCATTGCAGGGATTGCGCCGCCCTTTGTCGTGGTCAGACTGCCCGCTGCATTGCCGAAGCGGACGATTTCTTCAAGCTCAAATGCAGGGAGGGTACGCAAATCCTCCGCAGCTTTTCTCCGCAGCTGGTAGTGAATTGCGCCCATGAAAGCATCGCCTGCACCCGTCGTGTCCACGGTAGGCACATCATAGGTGGGAAGATGCCCTGCGCCCACAGCGTTCCGGTAATAAGCACCCTTTGCACCCAGCGATACCAGCACAAGAGATGGCCCCATTTCGAGCAGGGCTTGTGAGCCGCGGGCAAGGTCGCTTTCGTTTGTGATAAGCTGCATTTCTTCCTCGGAAACTTTCAGAAGATCCGCCAGCTTGACACCTTCCTGCATCTGGACAACGGCATCTGCCGGGTGCTCCCACAGAAGCGGACGGTAATTGGGGTCAAAGCTGACCAGCTTGCCCTGCTGCCGTGCATACCGCGCAGCTTCCAACGTGGCGGTGCGGCTCGGGTCGGAGGTCAGAGAGACAGAGCCGAAATGGAAGATGGCAGCATCGTCAATCAGATTCCTGTTGACTTCTGCCGAAGTCAGCATCACATCGGCACCGGGGTTCCGGTAAAAGGTAAAGGAGCGGTCTCCCTTGCTGTCAAGCTGTACGAAGGCAAGGGTCGTGGGAATCTTTTCGTCAATCACCAGACCGGACACATCAATGCTGCTTTTCACAAGGGTCTGGCGGAGAAAATCGCCAAATCCGTCTTTGCCGACTTTTCCGATGAATGCTGTTTTGCCGCCCAGACGGGCATTCATGGCAAGGACATTGGCGGGTGCACCGCCGGGATTCCGGGCAAACAATTCGATGCCCTGTGCATTGGTTCCGTTCGGGGTAAAGTCGATCAGGCTTTCTCCCAAAGCTACAACATCAAACATGGTATCACCTCAACCTGTTTTTTTAGCGTTCAGTTCGGACATAATCTGGTTATACGAACGCTTACTGATTCGGTAGAAGAACAGGACAATCGCTGTTATCAGCCACAGCACACCGGGAAGCAGCGAGAATGCATAGTGCATCGCATTCTGCACGGCAGCATTCTGCACCTGATTGGGGGCAAAACTCAATGCACTCAGCACACCAGCCAGCGCAGAGGTGCCAATCGCCATGCCCAGTTTGTTCCCCAGTGAAACGAATGCGTACTGGAAACCATCGTTGCGGACACCGGTTTTCCACTCGCCATACTCCACGCAGTCGGGAACGATGGCGTAGATGGCGGTATTGAATCCGCAGAAGAAGAACTGGGACAGTGCAGCGAATGTATAGAACGGAATGGGAGAAGAAACTGCACTGAAGAAATAGAGCGCAATCAGGGAAACGCCGGTTCCGGCAGCGAAAAGGGAAGCGGTGTGCCCTTTGTTGCCCAGCTTTTCAAACACGAAGGGGAATGCCGCAGCACCCAGAATGGAGGGAACGATCAGGATCATCGAGTAGATGGTAAACAGATTCTCGTTGCCTTCCACATATTTGAAGTAATAGAGCAGGTCGGCATTGCGGCCATACAGCGTTACACCGAACAGGAACTGACCCGCCAGTGCAATCAGGTAGGGCTTGTTCTGAAGCGCTGCATCCAACTGCTTTTTCAGTGAGACTTTTTTCCGCTCCGGGGGCTGGACGACCTCTTTGGTTTTGGCAAAACAGAACCAGTGACAGAGGGTGAAGATACCGCCGTAAAGGACGGTCACCAGAAGATATCCCCGTGCTGCATTATCACCGCCAAAAGCAGAGATCAAAGGCAGGGTGATGATGTTGATGATATTGATGGCGATCATGGCACAGACGGAGCGAGAGGTGTTGATTTTCGCACGCTCCTCGATGTTCTGGGTCAGGGTGCCGCAGAGCGTACCATAAGGGATGTTCACGCAAGTATAGCCCAGAACCAGTACACAGTAAGTAATGTACATATACAGGCTCTTAGCACTGTCTGACCATGTGGGGTGCGCCCAGAACGTCAGCACGAGCACCACAGCAGTTGCCGGTGCGCCGAACAGCAGCCATGGACGGTAGCGTCCCCAGCGGGAACGGGTGCGGTCGCTCAGCGAACCGATCACGGGGTCATTGATGGCATCCCAGAAGCGGGAGACCAGCATCAGGAGGGACACTGCCGCCATGCTGATGCCGCAGACATCGGTGTAAAAAATCATCAAGAAGTTGCCAACGAACATCCAGCTGAAGTTGCAGCCCACATCGCCCATGCCGTAAGCGATTTTACTGATCAGAGGGACTTTGATGTTCGTATCCTGCTGTTTCGGCTCTGCTGTGTAACTCATACGGCGCGCTCCTTTCTCCTCTTGACGCGATGCTTATAATTTCTGGCAGAACTCTATTCTCTCTTTATTCGGGCCTTCGACCATGAAAAAGCGAACACCGTTTTCCCAGAACGGCAGTGACTGGATGCTGGAATGCAGCAGGTGCATCCCTGCCTCTTTTGCCGCAGCAAAGGCGGCTTCGATATCGGTCGTTGCCAGAGCTACATGGTCGATTGCTCCGGCCTTTTCCGCCGCACGATGGTTTTCATAGGTTTCGATCATCAGATCGCCAAGCTGAAGAAACGCAACGCGCTCCCCGGCGGCTTTGTTCACCGTTTCCAGCGCAGAAACAAACCCCAGCTTCTTGTAAAATGCAATGGTCTTGTCGAGATCATTTGTTGGGATGCCAATGTGCGCCACACCGGTCAGAACCTGCGGAAAGCTCATACCTTCGTTTCCTCCGCAATCTTCACCACTGCTTTGACGATGTTGGCCTTGTCCGAAATGCTCTTGTCCATGGCATTCTGGATGTCGTCAAAGTCAAAGATGTTGGTCACAATACCCTTCAGATTGATTTTGCCGGAAGCAACGGCATCAATCGCCATGGGGTAAATGTGGCGATAACGGAACACGGTCTTGAAGGTCAGTTCCTTGTCCAGTGCAAGGCTCATAGGCAGGGTCATCTCGCCGGATTTGGAGTAACCAACCAGAACGATGTTTGCGCCCTTCTGCGCCATCTCAATGGCCTGGCGGGTAGTGATTTCTGTACCAGCAGTCTCGATAACGAGGTCGCAGCCCAGACCATCGGTCAGATCGAGAATCGTCTGGACAGCATCCTTTTCGCGGCTGTTGATCACACCGTCTGCACCCAGTTCAAGAGCCTTATCCAGACGCTTCTGCATGATATCTACAACGTAAACACGGGAAACACCCTCGGCTTTCAGCGCCATCATGGAGACCAGACCAATGCAGCCTGCACCCATGACCACCGCAGTCTGACCGGCATGAGCACCGCCCTGATTGGCGGCGTGGAAACCAACGGCCAGAGGCTCGATCAGCGCACCTTCCATGGTGCTTACGTTGTCCGGTAGCTTGAAGCAGAGGTTTGCTTCATGTGCCACATACTCCTGAAAAACACCGTCTACCGGCGGGGTAGCGAAGAACACGACATCCGGGCAGAGGTTGTATTTGCCCTCACGGCAGAACTTGCAGTGACCGCAGGTCTTGCCCGGCTCCAGCGCAACGCGGTCGCCGACTTTCAGATGCTTGACAGCACTGCCAACTTCCACGACTGTGCCGCCCGGCTCGTGGCCCAGCACGAACGGTGGCTTGACCACATAATTGCCGATCGCACCCGTTTCATAGTAGTGCATATCGCTGCCGCAGATGCCAACGTATTCCAGCTTGACAAGAACTTCGTCCTCTTTGGGTGTGGGGATCGGGCGGGTGGTGTAGCCCATCTTGCCGATGCCGTTCATGACTGCAACTTTCATTGTGCCTTTCATAAGATGACCTCCGTTTTTATTTGTTTATTAACTTTTATAAAGTGTTTATGAATGTGACTACAAATTAACACACCGCACAACCAAAGTCAAGCCCTTTTTCGCGGATTCGGAGAACTGCACAAGGAAAAAGCGGCGGAATTGTGCAAAAAAACGAGGACGGCAGGTGCCGTCCTCGATGGGAAGGTTTATAGGTTCTGAATAAAGGCTTCGATATGGAGCAGAGCGGCTCCCAGCGCAGAGGCTTCCAGCCTATAGCGGCTGAACTTCAGGTAGGAACTGTCCGGCTCAAACGTATTACGCTCGACCAGCATTTCCCGGAGCGGTTCGCCAAACTCTGCCAGAAAGCCGCCAACGTAGCCGCCAACAATTACATCACAGTCGAAGGTCATGCGCAGATTATTGACTGCTACAGCAAGGTAAGAAAGGTATTCATTCCATGCCGTTTGCAAAGCTGCATTGCCGGAGCGCAACCCGTCAAAGAATAGTGCAAGATTTCCGTCGGTCAGCTGGGAGAGGACTTTTGCAGAGCAATAGGCATCCAGACAGCCCTTTTTTCCGCAGTAGCAAGGGCGGCCATCGGGAACGAGCGTGTTGTGCCCGAACTCTCCGGCACGAAGATGGTCGCCGCCATAGAGCGCTCCACCGGTCAGAATCGCACCGCCGACACTGTTGCTCAGAGAAAGGTAGACAAGGCTGCGGGGAGATTCGAGGTCGCGCACTTCAGCAAGTCCGGCAGCGTTCGCGTCGTTGATGAACCGGCAGGAGAACGGGAGGTAATGGCTGAATTCTTCGGTAGGAACATTCCGCAGACCCAAGGCATGAGAGTAAACCAATGTCTGCCCCTCTTTGTCCAGAATACCGGGCAGCGAAATGCCGACGCCCAAGATTTTTTCGACCGGGCAGCCCTCTTTTTCAATCAGCCCCTGCACGATTCCGGCAAGCATTTCCGCATAGGTGTCCGACCGCTCATAAAGACGCTTTTTACGCTCATAGTGGAGAAGGTTACCGGACAGATCGACCAGAACTGCTCCGACATGATTCTGGGTGATCTCCAGTCCGACCGCAAGTCTGGCATTCCGCACGGGAGCAAATGCTCTCGCCTTGCGCCCACCGGTAGATTCAAAGGTGCCGACCTCCTGCACCAGTCCCATCGCCATCAGTTCTTTGACATTCTGCAATACGGTCGGCCAGCTGTTGTTGACTTTTGCCGCAAGCTCCGGCTGCGAGATTCGGTCGCAGGAAAAAATGCTGCGAATCGTTCGGATGCGGTTGATTTTTTTAACATCACGGTTATTTGCGCCGCTGCCGGTCATGGGCTCACTCACCTCCAAGAGCAGATTCAACATTTGAAAGAAGATTTATAAAGCTCTTTCTTATTATAGAGAATCTGGAGAGATTCTGCAAGGGAAACATTTACAAAAAAGCGTTAGCCGAAAAGAGCGAGTTGCTTATGGATAAGAAGCGATGCTACCAGCTTATGGCAAACCATAGGTCGGTGGGCACCGTGTTCTTTATAGGGACTTAATCTTCCAGCCTGCCGTGGTCGCATCCCAGCGAGAGATAGTGCTCCATCTCTCCTCCCAGCACAAGCTGTGCATACTCCAAAGGCTTATGGTAGAGCAGCCAGTCAAGTTCTGCCCGCTGTGCCGGGGTGTTGCCGTACTTGTCCTCGATGGCGACGCAGTCGATGGCAACGGCAGAGCCGTCCGCAAATCGGGCTTCCACCCGGTTGATGTCCATGTTGTAGCGGCAGGAAAGCAGTTTGTTCATAGGAAACTTCTTTCTATATAAAGTAGTGTCTGTTCGATTGTCCAAATCCCTGCCATGAATCGTAGTTGTTGATGTACATTTGATGCTTAGTCTGAACAGGCAAGATTGTAGCTGCCGTATCGGGCTCGAACCCGGCCGTTTTTCCGGCTTTGCATAAAAACTCAATGCCTGTTTAAAGGGGCTGATTTTGGCTCTGCACATTTTTGCACACTTTTTGCACACCGGAACGGCTGGATAACGGATGCAAGAGAGAATAACGGCTGCAAAGAATGCAACAGATGCAAAATGCAAATTTACGATAAAGCGATAAAAACAACGAATCTGCATAATTCTGAGAATTGACGATTGTTGCACGTTGGTTTCTCTTAATCAGTGGGCCCAGGGTTCGAGTCTCTGGAGGTGCACTAAATTTTGAGCGTCAAATCGTAAGATTTGACGCTCTTTTTCGTTATGTAACCCCGAAAAATCGGGGTCTGCACGGTCAATGCACGGTTTTTGCACGGTCGGCTTTTTCGTAGGAATCTTCTGCATAGGCTGGAGTTGCTTTGAAATGCGTGGTAAATTTTGCATCAGGTCAGAAGAGCCAGACGGAGCTGAGCCTTTACTTCGGGGTCTGCATTCTTCAGCGGTTCCAGCAGAGCAGTCATAGAAATGGTCGGTTCGCCTGCGGCGGGTACAGCCTGCGGGCTGGGGCTTTCCTGTTTAGCATAGAACCCTTCCTCGAACTTCCTGCCCAGCTCTACACGGGAGGACTGCTGGATATGAGCGTAGGTGTTCACCAGCATATCCGCACTGGCGTGACCGGTAGTCCCCTGCACCGCCTTCACATCGCCGCCAGAGATCATCAGCTGATAGGTGGCACTGGAGTGCCGCAGACCCTTGGGCAGATGGAAAAGCATTCCGCTGTCATGGTAACGTGCAGGGTCTTTCATCTCGTCTGCCGCCAACTGATTCAGCCACTTCTTCAGTTCCTCTTTCAAGGCAGAGGTCATGAAGATGGTGCGGCAGGAGGATACGGTTTTGGTGCTTTTCAGGATGAGGGAAGTGGTGCTGCGCTCCAGCTTGTCCGGGAATAGTCAGTGTTTCGGGTATGGAAGGAGCCACGCCGGAAGCACTGGAACAGCTGCGGCGCATCGAAGCCACAGCCGACCCCTACGCCATGCAGCCGCAGACCATTATGGAAGAACAGGAATCGCGCCGGGAACTGTACGATGGCCTGAAACGGCTGACCCAGCGGGAGCAGACTTATCTGCTGTACCGCTAAAATGGCTCTTTGTAACGGCATCAAAACAAGATCCGAACCTTTTTCCGGTAGGAGAAGGGTTCGGATTTTTCGCTTTGCCGTTCAAGAGCTAGGGTGCATATCAGAAATCTCGTGCTTTCTAATGGGCCATAAAGGATTCGCCCCTGCCGGAGCGGTTATAGGCTGCCAGCAATTTCAAAAGTCCGTTTTTCGCTAATCTACCTGCAGATTGCGTTAGCGGGAAAGAGCAAAGAAGGGGTATACTAGTGTCAGGAAACGCAGAAGCGAGCGTCGATGAGGAAATGGGCCGCTCCTGCAAAATGTCTTATTTCCCACGCTCGGAAGGGGGTGGGAAGATACATGAGAAGGAGAACAATCATGAAGAAATGGATCTCTCGCAGGAATTTTCTGAAGGCAGCGGGTATCTCTGCTGTGGCAGCGGGTCTGACTGCCTGCGGTGGTTCGTCCAGCTCCACCAGCAGTTCGACGGCATCCGGTTCGGCAGCTGCCAGCGGCGAAATGCCCAAGGTCGTTATGTACTACCCTCTGTCCTCAGTCCAACCTGATCAGGAAAAGGTAGCCAAGGCCATTCACGATTACGTGGCCGATAAAAAGGGTATCGACTTACAGTTGGAAGTGGTTCCCAGCAGTTCTTATAACAACCAGCTCAATCTAGTGATGGCAGGTAGTGAGCAGGTGGACATTGCTCTGGTTTGGGGCACCATGGTATCCAGTTGTGTGGCAAAGGGAGCACTCCTTCCGTTGGATGACCTGCTGGATGAATATGGTACGGATATTCAGGAATGTCTGGGAGACTATCTGCAGGCCGGTAAGGTGTCCGGTGTAGCCTATCAGGTGCCGGTCAACCGCTCGCTGTTCTATCAGGGCGGTATTGTGGTGCGCACTGATATTCTGGAAAAGTACGGGATCGATCCTGCTACGATCAAAACTACCGATGATTTAGATGGGATGTTCGAGACCATTCATGCGGGCGAGCCGGATATGGCCATGATGCGCCTAGAGGGTAGTGGTACGTTTGTCTACGCAGACTATGATCCGCTGGGCGATACCTTTGGTGTTCTGCTGAACTATGGTCAGGACGACGAGATCTCTGACTTGTTCTCCAGCGATAAATTCCGTGCTGAGTGCGAAAAGCACCGGGAGTGGTTCAAGAAGGGCTGGATTGCATCGGATATTCTTACCACCACCGACGGTGCAGCGGAACAGATCAAGGCCGGAAAGCTTCTTGGCTTCTATGGTACTGTTGGCCCTGGCACTGCACAGGATAAAACTAATCAGTGCGGACGGGATATGACGGTGATTCCGCTGAACACTGTATTCTCGTACACTACAAAGGTGAATTCTTTTGGCTGGTCGCTTCTGAATAATAGCAAAAATCCCGAAGCTGCTATGCAGGTTCTGGATATGATGTACTCTGATCCCACCTTCCTGAACATGCTGGATTGGGGTCTGGAAGGTGTCCACTATAAGCTGAAGGAAGGCTCTGACCGTATCATCACTTTCGCAGATGGTGTGGATGCTTCCACCAGTGGCTATTTCCACAACTGGAGCTTTGCATTTGGTGACCAGCTGATCGCTTATTTCTGGGACGGCACGGAAGAGGACTTCCCGGAGCAGGTGCGCGCCATGAATGAGAGCGCTATGCTGAGTAAGGCCATGGGCTTTGCTTACGACGTGACACCGGTAAAGACCGAGTACACGGCAGTAACGAATGTCTGTGATCAGTATCTTAGCGCACTGGCTTATGGCTGCATCGACATCGACGACAATCTGCCCAAGTTCCTCAAGGAACTGGAGAGCGCCGGGCTGCAGAAGATCATCGATGAAAAGGCTGCCCAGTTCGCTGACTGGAAAAAAGAGAATGGCGTTTCCTAACCGTAAAATACAGGGAACCAGCACATGAAACATGATCCCCTGCCCTGATCCGGCAGGGGATTTTTGAGAACAGGTGGTATTTATGGAAAAGACCGTTACCGTCCCGAAGAAAAAGGGAAAGATCAGGCAGTTTATTCCTCTGTATCTGATGGCACTGCCCGGATTGCTTTATCTGCTCATCAACAATTATCTGCCCATGGCAGGTTTGACCATCGCGTTCCGCAATGTCAACTACGCCAAGGGCATCTGGAAGAGCGATTGGTGTGGCCTGGCAAATTTCAAGTATCTGTTTGCCACCAAGGATGCCTGGGTCATCACCCGCAATACCATCGGCTATAATCTACTCTTTATCGTACTGCAAACCGTGATGGCCATTGCCATTGCACTGTTCCTGAATGAGGTGAAGTCCAAGTTCTGGAACCGTTTTTTTCAGACCTCCGTGTTGCTGCCTTACCTGTTCTCCTACGTCATCGCCAGCTACCTTGTATATGCATTCCTGAGCCCCACTACGGGTATGTTCAATCATATTCTCACAGTAATGGGAGAAGACCCCGTTTCCTGGTACATGGAAAGCAAATTCTGGCCCTTTATCCTGACCTTTGTGGAATTATGGAAGCGTTCGGGCTACACTGCCATTGTCTACTATGCCACTATGGTGGGTATCGATTCCTCCCTTTATGAAGCGGCCGAGCTGGACGGTGCCGGAAAGCTAAAGCAAATATTCTCAATCACCATCCCTCTGATCTCTCCTACCATCGTTATGATGTCGCTGCTGAGCGTAGGACGTATCTTCCATTCGGACTTTGGTCTGTTCTATCAGATTCCGATGCAGTCTGGTATCATCAGCAGCGTGACTTCTACCATTGATACCTACGTTTACAACGGCCTGATGAAATTGGGTGACGTGGGCATGTCTTCGGCTGCAAGCTTCTATCAGTCTATTGTTGGTTTTATTTTGGTGATGTTCTCCAACTGGCTGGTGAAAAAGAGAAATATGGAAGGGAGCCTGTTCTGAGTATGGATACCACAACAAAAAAGAAAAAACATGTCTCCGGTGTGACGGTCGTCTCCTACATTGTGCTGGCGCTGCTGTCGCTTTCGGCCATTCTGCCCTTTGTGCTGATGTTCACCTCGTCTATTTCCAGCGAGGAATCTATTACCCGGAACGGATATTCTTTCATTCCTTCGGAGTTCAGTCTGGCTGCTTATGAATATCTGTGGGGCAACCGTGCAATCATCGGACGGGCCTATCTGACGACCATTGTCATCGCAGTAATGGGAACAGCCATCAGCTTGGCAATTACCCTGATGCTGGCCTATACCCTCTCTCGCGAGAATCTGCCGGGACGGAAGGTGCTGAACTTTCTGGTGTTGTTCACCATGCTGTTCAACGGCGGCCTAGTGGCTACCTATCTGGTCTACACCGAGGTGTTCCATATCAAGAATACCTATTGGGCCCTCCTGATTCCCGGCCTGTTGATGAATGCCTTCAACGTCATGCTGGCACGGAACTTCTTCAGCAACAGCATCCCCAAACCACTGATCGAGGCGGCCCTCATTGATGGTGCTACGGAGTTTCAGGTTTTTCGGCGGATCGTAATTCCAATCTCACTGCCCATCATCGCAACGCTGGGCATGTTCATCTTCATGGCATACTGGAACGACTGGAACAATGGTCTGTACTATCTGACTGATACGCGGTATTATAATATTCAGAATGTCCTGAACGATATGCTTGCAAACATCCAGTTCCTGAAGAACAACAGTGAGATCTCTGGCGAGATGATGGCTGCGGTCAGCAATCTGCCCACATCGGGTGTCCGTATGGCCATTGCATCGGCAGTTGCCATCCCGGTTTTGGCGGTGTTCCCCTGCTTTGAACGCTATTTTGTCAAAGGAATTGTGATCGGCGGCGTGAAAGAATAATCAATATTGTACCGCAAAGGTCTGGCAAACAAGATTGCCGGGCCTTTGTGGTGCTTTCAGAGGAAGTTGTGCCTATGAAACGACCATCCGTCCATCAAAAGCTTTTCTGGTTCTACAGTATCCCGGTTCTGGTTCTGATGTTCCTGATGCTCATCTGCTGCGGGCTGAGTATATACAATCTGAACCGCCAGGTGACCCAGCTGGATCAGGCGGCGCTGCAGAACTATGCGGATCAGTTGGAAACAAATCTGAACGCCATCGAAATGAATGTGCAGACCTTTACGACAGTGGATAACGATACCATTTATATGCAGTATCTGACATCCGAGGCAGAGCGTGTGTTTGCCACAACAAGGGTCTTTCGGCGGATGGCAGTGGACGTGATCGAGTATCCTAGCATGAGTGCAGAATTTCTGTGTCCTCTTGCACATGGGTCGGTTCTGATGGTTCGCGGAGAGGGCCAAAGTCTTATGGAACGTCAACAGGTGAATCATGCCATTGAGACGATCTGCCAAGATCTGGACGACTACCCCACCGGCACATGGCAGTATTACACAGATGAGGCCGCTCAGTATCTTCTGTACAGCTATCAGATGAACGATGCCTACTTCGGCTTTTTGCTGGATCCAGTGAAACTGATGACGGTTCCTTTTGCAGAGGATAGCAGCCAGTATGTGGAGACCAGCCTCTACCTGAACAACAAACGGATTGCAGGAGTGGAGGCCGGCCCGGAAAACTGCTTTTCGGCTAAAATCGGGCGCACCGGTTTTGAACTCCGGGTCAGGCTGGTGCGCACCGGTCTTACAAATGGCATCGTCTGGCTCAGCTTGTTGATGATGGTGATTCCGCTCTTGCTGCTGGCTGCACTCTTTCTGCTGTACCGTTTTGCCCGATTGCAAATTGTGGAACCCATTGATCGGATTTCACAGATCATGCACCAAGCCGGACAGGGAGATTTGAGCGTCCGGGTGGATACAAGCGGAATGCTGCAAGAGTTTTCCACCATTGGTACGACCTTCAACCTCACGCTGGAGGAGATCTCTGAGCTGCAGGAGCGTCAGACACAGATCTTACGGGAAAAGCAGATGAGCCAGCTGCGAAATCTACAGATGCAGATCAACCCGCATTTTCTGGGCAACTGCTTTAATGCGGTTTACAATGCCTCCCTTACCGGCGATTTTGAGCAGGTGTTGGCTCTGACCACTTACCTGAACCGATATTTCCGGTTTATGGCACAGGTAGAAAATGATTTTGTTCTGCTGGAAGAGGAGCTTCGCTTCACAGATGACTTTCTCTCCATCCAGAAACTCCGATTCGGCGATGCCTTTTCCTACACTATCTCCGTCCCGGCCTTTCTGCGGCAGGCACGCATCCCTCCTTCGGTCATCAAGTCTTTTGCAGAGAATGCGGTGAAATATGCGCGCAATATGAGCAGGGAAGCCAAAATCGACATCCGCGCTTCGATGCAGAACCGGGAGGGGGAAACCTACTTATGGCTGGAAGTGCTGGACAATGGCCCTGGCTTTTCGGATGAGGTGCTGCAGGCTCTGCAGCAAAAGGCACAACCGTTTTTTGATGGGCGGGTCCACATCGGAATCGCTAATGTCCGACAGCGGCTGGAACTGCTATATGCAGGCAAAGCGGAAGTTCACTTGGAAAATCGGCCTGACGGCGGCACACATGTGAGCGTGATTCTGCCGCTGAACTACGGCACAGAACAGCCGGAAAAGGAGGAAACACTGTGACGACCGTTCTGATTGTAGATGATGAGGCGCTTGCAATCCAAGCCATCCGGCGCTCGATCAACTGGAAAAATCTTGATGTGGACCGGGTGCTGGATGCCGCAAACGGCGTGGAAGCGCAGAAGATCCTTTGCCAGGAACCGGTACAGGTTCTGGTCTGTGATCTGGAAATGCCTCGGATGTCCGGCATTGAGCTGCTGGAATGGATGAAGACCTCCTGTCCCGATACCGAGGCTGTGATCCTGACCTGCCACGAATCCTTTCCCATGGCGCAGAAAGCGATGGAGCTGGGGTGTGTGGAATATGTGCTCAAGCCAATTGCACCGGCAGAGCTTACAGCATCCATCCGACATGCGCTCAACCTTTGGAAGACGCAGGAAAGTATGCGCGGGACCCGCCGCGCCTATGAAAACGGGCGCAGTCTGCGCCGAGACCAGTATTTGCAGGACGTTTTAGAAAAAAACATCCTATCCACGGCGGAATCTCTTTTCAACTGTGCACAGAAGTATGATCTGGAGCTGGATGTCAGTGCGCCGCTGCAGGTGGTACGGGTATTGGTGCAGATGCCTGCTGCATTGCCGCAGAGCGAGCAGGAGCTGCTCGGATACGGCGTGTGCAATATTGCCAAGGAGCTTTGGGATAAAACCGGTACCGGCTGGACCTCTTTGCAGCGCCGAAGTGGACAGAGTTTTCTGCTCATCAGCGCTGGAATGGAACCTGCTGCGGCTGCGCATTTCGGGGAAGAATTGGGTCTGGCCTGCAAGACGATGCTGAAGCAGTCAGTAAAGGTCTCGCCTGCCGTGTCCAGCAGCATTCTGGGACTTTGTTCCACTGCGGATGCGCTGGAACAGTGGGAAACGAGCCTTCACAAGGAGTCGCAGAGCCCGGAGGAGGCCCGGATCCGACATTGGAAGACCCTGCTTTTGCAGGAAGATGCTCAGACTGTGCAGGCAGAGATTACCACCGAACTCAACCAGCTGTCCCTCAAGGCAGCACAGGAACGGATGCAGTGGATTGCACAGACCTTGATACAGGCGCTCCACTGCACGCTACAAGAGCGAGGCTGCCCGGAGGCAACAGAACTTGTGGAAGCGAAACCGGTGTTTGAATCGCTGCCGCAGTTTCTTTCGTGGGTGCAGGGCAACCTTGCTCGGACTGAAAGACTGCTGCGGCACTCGCCCGGCGAGGAACAAGTAATCCGCCGAATCAAGGAATACATCGAACTGAATATTCATCAAGAATTGACGCGAGAAAATATTGCAGCGGCCGTCTACCTGAATCCGGACTACACAGCCCGGCTATTCAAGCGCAAGACCGGCCAGAGTTTGAACGACTATATCCAGAATAAACGCATCAATCTAGCAAGACAGTTGTTGGCGGGCACCGATATGCCCGTGGGCGATCTGGCTGTCGCACTGGGATATTCCAGCTTTTCGCATTTCACCAAATTGTTCAAATCCATTGAAGGAGTCACACCCAGCGATTACCGTAAGCAACATGCCCGAATGCCGGGATGAAATGGCCCCGGAAGGCCCTACAGGAAGGAGAACTACTATGGATGTCTGGACGCACGCAGTCGGAAGAATGCCCTATCGGTTTGACCGATTCCCCCGAACGAAAGAACACTGTCTGAATGGAGTCTGGGATTTTGCGCTGATTCCCCGTGCTGATGCCGATACACAGACCCCGGAACAGCTTGGGGCGTTGCCAAAGCCCAAAGCAATCTCTGTGCCCGGATGCTGGCAGCTGCAGGGTTTCGATAAGCCCAAATACATCAACACACGCTATGCCTTCGGGGCAGATGCGAACAAGCTGGAGCCGCCTTTTATTCCGGAAGGACAGGGGATGGTTGGCATCTACCGGAAAGATTTGACTCTGGAAGTTCCTACCGTGCACCACCGGATGATCCTATCCATCGGCGGTTTTTCCTCTGCTGTAACTGTTTTTTTGAATGGGCAGGTTCTTTGCTATGCGGAAAACGGGCGCACTGCATGTGAGGTAGACCTGACCGATGCTGTACGGCCTGGGCAGAACCTACTGTTGCTTCGGGTGGATGAGTTCAGCCCAGGTTCCTATCTCGAATGTCAGGATATGTGGAGGCTGTCTGGAATCTTTCGCAGCGTTAAATTGTATGAAATCCACGAGCTGCACCTTCTGGACAGCTATCTCTGGGCAGAGGTAACGCCGGAAAAGGCAGTTCTGCATACCGAAAGCAAAATTTTGAATTTGAGCCATCGCTGTGCTCCACGCATCCGGGTAGAGGTGGAGTTGCTGGATGCCGAGGCGTGTCCAGTGGGCAGTTGCAATGGGAAGACTGGCAACGACAGTGATCGTTTTGAGGAGGTCAGCCTGGAAGCGGTATTTAAAGAGCGTGGTTTTGATCCGGCCTGGTTGGATGGTGCATTGCAGATTCCGGCGGGCATCACCGCAACAGCGTATGGGCATTTGGAGCTGGAAACGCCGCACCTCTGGTCGGCGGAGACACCCTATTTGTATCAGGTGCGGCTGTCTACTTTTCTGGGAGAAGAAAAGCTGGAGGAAACCACCGTGCCCTTCGGCTTCCGCCATTATGAGATCGATGGAGAAGGCGTATTCCGAGTCAACGGTGCACCCGTCAAGCTGCGAGGCGTGAACCGACACGAGTTCGACCCTGTCACCGGCTATGCCATCACCGAAGAGAGCATGCGCCAAGATATTGAGTTGATGAAGCGATGCAATATCAATGCGGTTCGCTGTGCGCATTATCCCGATACTCCACGCTGGTATGAGCTCTGTGATGAATACGGCCTTTATATAATGGATGAGGCAAATCTGGAAAGTCATGGCATTTCTTACCGCAAGAATCTTTTGCCCGGCAACGATATGCGGTGGCTCCCCCGTGTGCTGGACCGACAGGCTGCCATGGTTCAAACCAATAAAAACCATGCATCGATCTTCTGCTGGTCCCTCGGCAATGAGATTGGTTATGGAGAGACTGTGGCACTGGCGGCATCCTACTGCCGCACTGCGGACCCCACCCGTCTGATCCACAAGCGCCAGATGAACAAGATTGCAGATATGGACAGCGAGACCTATCCTTCTCCTCAGAACATGAGGGAACGGGCAGAAGCAAATCCCAATCGGGCCTTTCTGACCAATGAGTACCTTCACGCTATGGGAAACGCATGCGGAAGCATGGGGGATTACTGGAAAGAAATCTATGAACACCAGAATCTGATGGGCGGCTTTATCTGGGAGTGGTGCGACCACGGTCTGCGCCAGACGAACCCGGATGGAACGACCTGGTATGCCTATGGCGGCGATTTTGGCGAGGAATTCCATGACAGCAATTTCTGCATCGATGGACTGACAACACCCGATCGTCGATTTACGCCTAAGCTACAGGAAGTTCAGACGGTGTACCAGCCCATCGACCTTCGGGTGAAGGACCTCCGGAATGGAATCTTTGTTCTGGAAAACCGTTGTGAGCAGCTGAACCTGAGAGATTTTGCAGCTCAACTGCGCCTGCTGGAAAATGGTGTCTGTCGGGAAATCAGAGAGCTCTCTCTGCCGGATTGCCCTGCAGGACAGTCGGTGGTATGGAAGGCCGACCTGCAGGATATTTCTCCGGCTTCGGGAGAACAGCTTCTGGAGTTCTTATTCATGGAGAAATCTCCGGCCCATGCGGGATGCGGCCTCAGCGGATGGAAGCAGTTCCTTTGGAAAAAGGGATGTCACCCGGCTCTTGTGACAGAAAAGGTCACAGCTCATTTCTCAAAACAGGGAACTCTTCTGGTGGGTGAGATGGGTGACTTGATTCTTCGGCTGGATACAGAAACCGGAGCACTTCAGGTCGACAACGTATCCGGTGTGCTACTGCACGATCTGTTCTTCACCCCTTTTCGTGCCCCCACAGACAACGATGCTCACAGCCCACTGGTACTGGGTAAACAGAACTGGTTTACAAAGCAGTATGATCATCCAAAACGTACTTGTTTGGAAGTCCGGCAGGGGAACGGGGTGGAAGAGCCGTCTTTGACCTACACCACCGCATACCAGACGGAGAAGGACAGTTTCTATGTTACCGTTGGTTTATGGCAGGCAGGACAAAATCGTATATTTATTGACTGCAACGTGCAATCTCCGGCAGATATGCTGTCTCCGGGGCGAATCGGGATGACGGCAATTCTTCCCGTGCGGTTTACGGCTATGAAATGGTATGGGAAGGGACCGTTAGAAACCTATCCTGATCGCCAGTGCGGCGGGCGCATGGGAGTTTACAGCGAAGATGTGAGAAATCAGCCGTTTTATCTACGGCCTCAGGAATACGGACTTCATACGGAATCTCGTAGTATGCGATTAACAGATCCGGACCGTGCGGATTTTGTACGGTTTGAGGCCGCCTGCCCCATGGCCATGAGCGCAGTGCCCTACAGTGATCTGCAGCTGTGGAATGCCCGGCATCCCCTTGAGCTTCCTGCACCGGAGGCCCTGTATGTGCATCTGGACTACGCCCACCGGGGTCTGGGTAACAGCAGCTGCGGCCCAGATGTTCTGCCGACATATCGCATCGACGATCGGCCTTGTCGCTTCGGCTTTGCCCTGGAGGCTGGATTGGGAGAACGGGAAGATAACCCCTTTGGCCCCATTCCGGAGGAGATCCCAGCTTACCACCCATGGAAAGCAGTAGGAGAGCAGGACAGGACACCAAGCTACCGAGACCCCTCGGACCCTGATCAGCGCAGCAACGCCGGTATGGTGTGACACTTAAAAAAACATAAGTAAATAAAAAGAAGGGGCTGCTGCACAAGTTCCAACAAAAAGACCAGAGTTGTCTAGCCGAAAGGCTTTACAACTCTGGTCTTTTGCTTTGGGTAGCTTGAGCGAGCGACAACCACCAGCTCTGCTGGTGGAATAAAAACGGCTTTAGCCCTAGACAAAGAGAAACCTCCTGAGTTTTTCTTGGAATCTTTATGACCATTATACGACTTTACCCATCGATTGACCAATTCAGGACTGCGAAGATGGTATTTTTCGCAGAGCGTTGGGAAGCTGCCTTTCCCATTCAGATAATCCTTTACGACTTTTTTCTTGATCTCCTCGCTATAAGTTCTCTTGGCATTTGAAGACGCAAATGCTGCAGGCCCATCCATTTTGTACAAGCTGATCCACTTTTGCATTGCAGTGGAAGAAACACCTGCTCGTCTGGCAGCCTCTTGTCCTCGCATTCGCCCTGCAAGGCATTCTTCAATGAGCCAGATTCTAAACTCTGGATCGATCTCTTTTCGTTTGCTCATTTTAACCCTTTCCCTATTTCAGTGTCTCTCTTATAGGGAGCATATCATTTTGAACACATGAGGTTGGGTGTGCTGTTCTCCCTGCATGGCTTTCCTGCCCCCTTCCGGCGGCGTTTTCCGGCTCTCCCACTGGGGGGTCATCGCCGTATATCCCATGCAGACGGTTATGCGGTTGTCAAGGTGCGGTGCGGGATTTGACAATAAAAAATCGCCGCACAACAACCTGAACCTGACCATCCTTTCCGGGATGGCCTTGGTTCGGGTTCGTTATGTGGCGATAGAAAGTTAAAAACTTGCTCCGGCTCCTTCGGGAGCCGAGCTGGAACTCTAAGTAAATATGTAATATTAAATTGTTGGGACAGATTACCACAAAAACCGAGTCGTGTCAACGTGAACTTGTCGGGGGCGAGGCCCCTCCATCTTGCTGCGCAAGACCGTTCTGTCGCTTAAAAGCTTCACTGGGGCTTTCATTGCTCCGCTGCGCTGTGCAAACGCGCACTTTTGAAAACACGACACTTTCAGCAGCATGCAAGAAAAAACAATGAAAACTTTGGCGAAAAGAGAGAGCCAGATGACTCGTTTTACTTATTTGTTTTTTACCAACAGTGCCTGGTACGGCTCCAGCTCCACATCCGCCAGCCAGACGGAAATGCCCTCCGGGGTGTGATACTCGCCACCCAGAGCGTCCAGACTTGCCCCTGCCGGGTACTCGGTAAAGTTGAACAGTCCCACCAGCGTTTCCTCGCCGCGCTTGCGTACCAGCGCCAGCACGCCGGGGTTGTGGCTGTCCCAAGTTGTTACCCATGCATCCGGGGCAAAGCAGGGGTCTGCACGCATTTGGCGCAGCTGCTCCATGCCCTGCCACAGCTGGTTTTGCAGCGTACCCTTCCGGGTGCGCTGCTTGGCATCTTCCCAGTTGAATTTGCTGCGGTGCAGGTTGCGGCTGTCCTCCACACGGTCGGGGTCGTTTTTGTAGTCCCAGCCATTGAGCTGTGCAATTTCATCGCCGCAGTTCAGCATGGGGAAGCCCTGCAAGAATGCCATGGCAGTGTGCAGCAGCAGGTCACGCTTCACCGCATAGTCCAGCGCGATCTTATCGTCCTTTTCCAGTGCCTGCTCCACGCCGCACAGACTGGCAGTGGTGCCGCAGCTTCGGGCATCGCCGGTGGCGGGGTCGTAGTTGTACAGCTCACCCTTTGCCCAGCTGCCGGGGAAATTGCCCTCATAGAAGTGGTACAGATATTCTTTATGCTTCTGCGGGTCGATGCCCAGCCGATTTTCCACCGCCTCGTCCAGACCCCAGCCAATATCATCGTGGCAGCGCAGATAGTTTACGAACCAGCAATTCTTCGGCAGGGCGTGGAGGGCATCCAGCTGCGCCTTCAGCAGCCGGGTGTCCCGGCTGGCAAGGGCACCCCACAGGTTGACCATGGTGGATACGTTGTAGAGCATGTGGCATTCCGGTTTTTCCGGGGTGCCGAAGTACGCTGCCAGCTCCTTGGGAGCCATGACCACCTCGCCCTTGAGCACGACAGCGGGGCAGACACATTCCAGCACCATGCGGAGCATCCGCACAATGGTGTGCACCTGCGGCAGATTGCGGCAGGTGGTGCCCAGCTGCTTCCAGATATAAGGCACCGCATCAATGCGGAACACCTCTACGCCCAGATTTGCAAGGTGCAGAATGCTCTTGGTCATGTCCACGAACACCGCCGGGTTTGCATAATTCAGATCCCACTGATAATCGTGGAAGGTGGTCAGCACCCACTTGTGCATCTCCTCACACCATGTAAAGTTGCCGGGTGCGGTGTTGGGGAACACCTGGGGCACGGTCTGCTCGTACTGGTCGGGGATGGTACGATCCTCGTAGAGATGGTAATAGGCCTGAAACCACGGGTCGCCCGCCTTTGCCGCCATGGCCCAGCGGTGGGTGCTGGCGGTGTGATTCATGACAAAATCCAGACACAGGCTGATGCCTGCTTTCCGCAGCTCCCGGGTCAGGTTTTCCAGATCTTTGTTGGTGCCAAGGGCAGGGTCTACGGTGTCGAAGTCCTCCACCGCATAGCCGCCATCGTTGTGAGGGTGGGGCATCTGCAGCAGGGGCATCAGGTGCAGATAGGTCAGCTTCTGCTCCTTGAGGTAGGGCAGCTTCTTTGCCAGCTCTTTCAAGTTTCCGGCAAAGAGGTCGGTGTACATGGTCATGCCGAACATATTGCCCCGCTTGTACCACTCCGGGTCGGCAGAGCGTGCCTTGTCCAGCGCTTTCAGCTCGGCGCTGCGAGCGTTGTAGGCTTCTGCCATCTCCCGCTCCAGAACCTCCAGCCCTTCCCGGTTGTGGTACAGCTCCATGAACAGCCATTCCAGCTCGTCCTTGTGCTTGGCAAACCGGGACTCAAATTCCTGTTTTGCTGCCATGATTCAGCCCTCCACTTCTGCAAGGGTGGGCATGGCGGGGATAGCGCCGTGGCGGCTGGTGGTAATGCTTGCCGCCTTGTTGGCAAAGGCCAGAATGCCTTCCAGCTTGTCCACCGTCAGGGTGTCCAGCTCCTCCTTGCAGAGCTTGGACAGGGCCGCCCCAAAGAAGGTATCGCCTGCGCCGTTGGTGTCGCCCACCTTGCAGGGAACGCCAGCCACATGGCCGGTCTTGTCCCCAAAGCGGTAGAATACGCCGTTTGCACCCAAGGTGACAAAAATCAGCTGGATTCCGTTCTGTGCCAGCTGTGCCGTGCCGCTTTCGCAGTCGGTGGTGCCGGTGAGCAGGGGCAGCTCTTCATCGGAAACTTTCAGGATATCCACCAGCGGCAGGGGTGCTTTCATCTGGGCAATGGCTTCCTCTTTGTTCTTCCAGAGGTTGGCACGGTAATTGGGGTCGTAGGTGATGGTAGCACCCAGCTTTTTGGCGCGGGCGGCAGCATCCAGCGTAGCGGTGCGGGAGGGGTCAGCGGTGAGGCTGACAGAGCCGAAGTGGACGATTTTAGCAGCTTTCAGAGCGCCCTCCGAAATATCCTCTTTGCTCAGCATCACGTCAGCGTTGGCGCTGCGGTAGAAGCTGAAATCCCGCTCGCCGGTGGCATCCACTGACACGACGGCCATGGTGGTGGGATGGTCTGCATCCACCGCCATGCCGGAAACGTCCACCTTGTTTTCTGCCAGAACCTCTTTCAGGTAGCGGCCAAAGGCATCCGCACCCACCTTGCCGATAAAGGCGGTCTGTGCGCCCAGCCGGGCGGCTGCCACAGCCAGATTGGCCGGGGCACCGCCGGGGTTTGCGGCAAACTGAGGAATGCCGCGCGCATCCTTGCCGGTCTGGGTCAGGTCGATCAAAACTTCACCAATCGTTAAAATGTCCATGATAATTCTCCTTATTCTTGATTTGAAACCCAACGATTACCGCTGGAACAGATAATGAATGTAAGCGGCTGCACGCTCCGGGTGCGGTGCATTCTGCACTACTCCAAGATAGACCTTGCCAGAAAAACCTGCCTGCCTGACAAACGGCGTGTCCGAAATATCCAGCACGGTCCCACCGGCGTTCAGACCCGGCAGTGCATGGAAAGACGCATCCAGTGTCCGCAGATCGAGAAAATAATCATCTGCCAACAGTCGATCTCGTGCATATTCATCCATCAGAACAACATCTAACCGCTGGGCACTGACTGCACCCAGCAGCTTCATCTCCGAAGCATATACATACTGCTCCTCTGCGCGTTCGCTTTCGCTGAGCAGCAAGCCGGACAGCAGATCGACCTGTTGCTTTTTGGTCAGATCCTGCGCCTCGGCGAAGCCGGTGGTAAGCTGTTCCGTCAGATCAGACCCGGCAGTGATATTTACCAGACCAAGGTAAAGCACATCCTCTTTTTTCGTCACATGGCGGTAGGCTGCATACCCGAGGATATAGACGACGATGAGCACGATCGCAATGGGCAGTTTGTAATATGCCCAGATGTGCTCCCACTTTTTGCGCCCATGGAGGGAGCGAAGCGTATCCCGGTCAGTTTTCGTCATGGTCGTATTCCTCGTGTACTGCATCAGGGTCTCCACCGATCAGATAGAGGATCCGAAGCATCAAAAAGGAGCAGAGCATGGCGCAGAAGCCCATGCCCAGCAGGAATGCAGGCGTGAACACAAACACTATGACGTACCCCATGATGCCATAGATCGCCGCCATCAGCAGGGTGCAAAACAGATACCGGACACCCACGAGAAACGCTGTTTTCAGGATGCCGAAGGTGGTGTTTTCAAACCGTGCCAGCAGAGGAAAGGCATACAGCAGAACGATGCCGTACAGAACTGCCGCACCAATAAGCACTGCAGTGAGCAGCGTCCAGAAAATGTTTTCGCTCCACATTCGGCGCAGCACAAAGCCATCCGCAGCCAGGAAACTGCCGACTGCCAGCAGGATAAGCCAGAGTTTTGTGGCAGGCTTAAAATTTTCCCGGAACGCCTTAAAAAACATCCGGGTCAGACCGTCGTCCCGATCTTCCGCCATTTTGAGCGTGACGTAGAACAAGGCGGTCGTAGAAGCCCCTATGGTAACGATGGGCAGGCTGCACACGAGCCATAAGATGTTCAGGTAAGCACTGTAAGTCAATTTCGTCAGCACAGCAAACAGCGGCTTGTCCGTATTGCACAGGTCACGCATGGGGGTTCTCCTTTCGCTCAATCTCCTGTGGATTCGCGCAGGATCAGGTTGGTTTCCGTATAGACGGTTCGATAGTTCAGCGATGGCTCTTCGATGCGGGTCATAAGCAGATTGGCAGCGGTGTAGCCCATGATCTGTCCATGGATATGGATCGAAGTCAGACGGGGGGCAAAGTAGGAAGCCTCCTGACTGTCATCGAAGCCGCAGACCCAGATATCATCGGGAACCGAATACCCCAGCTCATCCAATGCCTTGACCAGATCCATGGCAACAAAGTCATTGGCGCAGACAAAGGCATCCGGCATCGTTTTGAACCGACGGATGGTTTCGTACAGGGATACCGGATAGTTCTGCTGTCCCGATGGCATCGCACAGGTGCTCAGGCCCTCTGTCAGACCAAAATGCTCCACTGCATCCCTATAAGCCATATAACGCTCAAAGAAGGACTGACAGTGGTTTTTATCCCCCGCAAAGCTGATGCGTTTTTTGCCGCGCTGGACCATGTGGGTCACCGCATTCTGGATCTCAATGCGGTTTTCCATATAAAGGCGGTCAGCTTTAAGAGGAGGACGCATATTCATCACAGGGCTGTCTACAAACAGCAGCGGAACATCCAGATCGCACAGCATCTGTGCGTAGTCATAGTCGAATACTTCAAAGCAGATGATGCCGGCTGTGCGCTGGATGTTGAGAGAAGATGGAAGTTTTTTCTCTTTCAGCTCTATGAGAGAAATGCGATGAATGGTCATGCAGCTATGCAGATGGTCGATTTCCGACTGGAAACGATCCAGCATCGTGGAGGAAAAGTGAGAGCTGTTCAGAAACCGGGTCGTCAGCATGGCGATCTCCCGTTTGTCACTCGGCAGAATGGAAGGCGCTGCTGTTTTTGCAGCGTCGTCCTGAAACAGCGGCAGATAGGCGAACTGCTTATAGCCCATTTCGGCGGCTTTGCGCAGGATCTTCTCCCGTGTGGCATCTGCCAGCACACCGGTGTTGTTGATGGCCTTTGAAACTGTGTTGCGGGAAAGCTGCAGTTCGTTTGCAATATCCTGAATGGTGACCTTGGTTGTCATAAGTCATCCTCTTTCTTTACAGTATAGAGGCGGATGTTCCCTCTTTTATAGATAAAGTCTGGTGACGGATCTTGTTCTTTACGACTCCAGTATAGTGCAAATGCACAAATTAGTCAAACGTAAAAATGCAAATCATCATTTTGCATATTTGCGCACTTTCGAATTTGTGCATCTGTACAAATCCACAGTATTTCTTGATATATACTATGAATTATCGTTGACATTCGCTTGCTTGCGTGGTATAAATGAATTACAGAGTTTTACATTTGCACAATCAAAGTAAAAAGTGCAAGATTCAAAGGTGCAAATGTAAAATGCAAATCAAGCGGCAAGCAAATCAAAAAGGAGGAGAATGATTCATGAAAGCAAAGACAGCCTCGTCGGAAACGGCTGTGCTGGCAGCAGAACGCAAGCTGCACAACACATGGGTCTACATCAAACGGCATTGGCAGCTTTACCTGTTGTTCCTGCTGCCTGCCGTGGTGCTGACGCTGGTGTTCAAGTACGCTCCCATGGGCGGTGTGCTGATCGCGTTCCAGAAGTACAATCCCTTCAAGGGTATCTGGGGCAGCGAGTGGGTAGGCTTCAAAAACTTTACCCGCTTCATGTCCTCGCCGGACTTCCAGCGCTATCTGATCAACACCCTGAAGCTGAGCGTCTACGGTCTGCTGTGGGGCTTCCCGATCCCCATCCTGCTGGCATTCCTGCTCAACCGTATCGAGAGCAAGAAGATCAAGCAGAAGGTGCAGCTGGTGCTGTATATGCCCAACTTCATCTCGGTCATCGTGCTGTGCGGCATCGTCCGGGTGCTGCTGAGTGTCACCGGTCCGGTGAACGGCCTGCTTCACACCAGCATCAACTTCATGACGCTGCCGGAAGCGTTCCGCCCCATCTACATCATCAGCGGCATCTGGCAGGGTGCCGGCTGGGCATCCATCATGTACACCGCATCTCTTTCTAACGCCAGCAAAGATCTGAAGGAAGCTGCGATGATCGACGGCGCAAACCTGATCCAGCAGATCATGACGGTGGAGTGGCCCGCCATTAAGGATATGGTCGTTATTCAGTTTATCCTGCAGGCAGGCAACATCATGAGCATCGGTTTTGAAAAAGCCTATGCCCTGCAAACCGACCTGAACCTGAACACTGCCGAGATCATTGCAACGTACGTTTATAAAAAGGGCCTGTTGGACGGCGATTACAGCTTTTCCACGGCAGTCGGTCTGTTCAACACCGTTGTCAACGTCATCCTGCTGATCGCAGTGAACAAGATCGTTGCCAAAATGAACGATGGCAAGGGCTTGTAAGGAGGGGTTTACCATGGCAAAACAGAAAAAATCAAAAATGGCCCTCTACACCAGACAAGATAAGATCATCCTGTATTGCGGCTACGCACTTCTGGGCTTGTTCCTGCTGGCGATCATCGTTCCGATGATCTACATCGTCATCGCGTCCTTTATGGACCCGGTCACTCTGCAAAACAAGGGCATCTCCTTTGATTTCAGCAAGTGGAGTCTGGATGCTTACCAGCGTGTCGTTTCGGACAAGCAGATCTGGGTCGGCTTCAAGAACGCAGTACTTTACTCGATCATCTTCACCATCGTCTCGGTCGCTGTGACGATGCTTGCCGCTTATCCCATGTCGCTGCCGGACTTCAAAGGCAAAACGATCTTCAACACCTTGTTTGTGATCACGATGTTTTTCAGCGGCGGTCTGATCCCCACCTACCTGCTCATCAACAATCTGGGTCTGCTGGATTCCATGTGGGCGGTCATTCTGCCGGGAGCATTCAGCGTGTGGAACATGATCATTGCCCGTACCTATTATCAAGGCATCCCGCGTGAGCTGCGTGAAGCTGCGGATGTGGATGGAGCCAGCGAGATGCTTTACTTCTTCAAGATCCTGCTGCCCGTCTGTATGCCGGTGGTGGCAGTTCTGGCCCTGTGGCAGTTCGTGGCAATGTGGAACAGCTACTTTGATGCCATGATCTACCTGAACAGCGCATCGAAGCAGCCGCTGCAGCTGGTGCTGCGTTCCATCCTGATCCAGAGCCAGCCGGAATCCGGCATGATCGCAGATATCCAGAGCACTGCCGAACGTGCGAAGATGGCAGAGTTGCTCAAATATGCAACCATTATTATTTCCAGTCTGCCGCTGCTGGTGATGTATCCCTTCTTCCAGAAGTATTTTGATGCCGGCATCATGGCTGGTTCCATTAAAGGCTGAGGATATTCCAGAATTTTATGAGCCGGTACGCTCATCTGTTACACGAAAAAAGAAACACAAAAAAGGAGAAAATACCATGAAAAAGCTGATCTCTCGCCGCAACTTCCTCAAGGTCTGCGCTTTGGCGGGCTCTGCTGCTGCTCTGTCTGCCTGTGGCGGCGGCAAATCCACCGGCGGCAGCAATTCTGCTGCCGCAGCTGTGGACACGACCGGTGCCGTTACATTTCCGCTGTCCGAAAAGGTCACCTTTACCGGTATGACCAGCTTCCCTGTGGGCAGCGAACCCGAGCCGAACAACCGCACCATCTTCAAGCGTCTGGAAGAGCAGACCAATGTGCACATCGACTGGACCGCCATCCAGTCCGACCAGTGGAACGATAAGATCACCCTGAATATGTCCAACCCCAACACCCTGACGGATTTTGTTTTTACTGCTGATTTTACCGACAGCAATCTGCTGCGCTACGCAGATCAGGGTGTCATCCTCAATCTGGAAGACTACATTGACAACAATATGCCGAATCTCCAGAAGGTCTTTGAGCAGTACCCGGAGTACCGCACCATGTGTACCGACAGCGATGGCCACATCTGGGCACTGCCCTGGATCGAGCAGCTCGGCGCAGAAAAGACCGCCATCCAGACCATTGGCAACATGAGCTTCATCAATACCAAGTGGCTGAACTTCCTCGGTCTGTCGATGCCCACCACAGTGGACGAGTTTGAGCAGGTGCTGATGGCATTCCGTGATAACGCCGCTTCTATCAAGGCAGAGTATGGCATTGACGGCGACATCATCCCCATGTCCTGCATCGTCAACAACGGCGATCAGGACCCCAGCATCCTCATCAATGGCTTTGGCGAAGGCTACGGCGACGCAGACAAAGACCGCCATATCGCTGTTACCAACGACCGGAAAGTCATCTGTGCCGCCACCCAGCAGGGCTACCGTGATGGTCTGGACTGGCTGCACAAGCTGTATGCCGAGAAGCTCATTGACCCGGAGTGCTTCACGCAGGAGTGGTCCACCTATGTTTCCAAGGGCAAGGCTGGCCGCTATGGTGTCTGCTTCAGCTGGGATGTTGCCAACATTGACAACCTGACCGACTGGGAGCCGCTGCCTGCCCTGACCGCCGATACCCGGAATATCACTCCGCAGAACGGCTCTTTTACCAGCGGCTTTGCCCGCGGCAAGTGCGTTGTTACCGCAAAGGCGACTAATCCTGCACTGGTTTGCGCATGGCTGGATCAGATGTACGCACCCCTCCAGTCTCCGCAGAACAACTGGGGTACTTACGGCGATGCGGAGGGCTTTAACATTTTTGAAATGTCCACCAACGATAAGGGCGAGCCCATGCTGAAGCACGCTCCTCTGGGCGATGCTTCTCCCGTGGAAGTCCGTGAGGCGCAGTGTGTCGGCGGGCCTCTGGCGGTTCTGGATGATTACTATGGTGTATACGTTACCTGCCCGGACGATGCACAGTACCGTCTGGACTGGATCAAGGATATCTACACCCCGGATATGAACAACGATTATGTCTATCCCAATGTCTTTATGAGCAACGAGGACACCGAGCAGGTCTCTAACCTGCAGGCAGATCTGCAGACCTACATGAATACGCAGAAGGCGAACTGGATCATGAACGGCACTAAGGATGCAGAGTGGAACGAATATCTGAGCAAGCTGGAAGCCTACGGCCTGTCCGACTATCTGGGCATTATGCAGAAATATCTGGATGCTTACTACGCATAAGAATTCTTTCCTTTGGAGGATTCCATGAACGATTTGACTTTACAAAAAGCCCGTGCCTACGAGGCCGAGCACGGCGCTGCCATTACCCCGGCGGAACGCCCTGCTTACCACATGACTCCTTATGTGGGCTGGCTCAACGACCCCAACGGCTTCTCTTATTACAAAGGGAAGTATCACCAGTTCTATCAGTATAACCCCTACGATGTGCGGTGGGCGCCCATGCACTGGGGTCACGCCGTCAGCACCGACCTGCTGCACTGGGAATATCTGCCCTGTGCGCTTGCCCCGGATTCCCCGGTGGACAACGGCCCCGGCTGCTTCTCCGGCTCTGCCACCGAGATGGATGACGGCAAGCAGCTGCTGATGTACACCAGCGTGATTGCAGAAAAGCAGCCCAATGGGGAGATGCGGGACATCCAGACCCAGAGCATTGCCATCGGTGACGGCCTCGACTACGAAAAGCCTGCCTGCAACCCGGTGCTGACCCAGAAAGACCTGCCGGAAGGCTTCAGCAGGTTCGACTTCCGGGACCCCAAGATCTGGCGTGAGGCCGACGGCACCTACTCCGCCGTCACCGTCTGCCTGGCCGAGGACGGCAGCGGCGCAGCGGCACTGTTCCAGAGCAAGGACGGCTTCGACTGGCACTTTGTCACGGTGCTGGAACGCTGCAACAATCAGTACGGCAAAATGTGGGAGTGCCCGGACTTCTTCCCGCTGGACGGCAAGCAGGTCTTGATGCTCGGCCCCATGGAGATGCTGCCCAAGGGCGAGTTCCACAACGGTCACAACGTGATTGCCTTCATCGGCAACTACGATGAAGCCACCCACACCTTCACCAAGGAAAATGTGCAGCTGATGGACGGCGGCATCGACTTCTACGCCACCCAGACCACCCTTGCCCCGGATGGCCGCCGGATCATGACCGCATGGCTGCAAACATGGTCGGACACCGAGGATAAGCCCCAGGGCTGCAAGTGGTTCGGGCAGACCATTTGCCCCCGGGAGCTGCATATCAAGGACGGACGCATTATTCAGACCCCCGTGCGGGAGCTGGATGCCGTTCACGGTAAGCGCACCTTCCACGAAAATGTGACGGTGCAAAGCGAAACTTCTCTGGAAGGCATCAAGGGCCGTGTGGCCGACCTGACCGTCACGGTACAGCCCGGCGAATACCGTTCCTTTACCCTGAAACTGGCTGCCGATGCAGACCATCACACCAGCCTGACCTACGATCCCTACACTTCCGAGCTGACGCTGGATCGCAGCTATGCCGGTTCCCGTGCCGACATCGTTCACCGCCGCAGCTGCAAGGTGCGCAGCCAGAACGGTGCGCTCAAGCTCCGCATCCTGCTGGATAAAAACAGCATCGAAGTTTTCGCCAACGAGGGTGAGCAGACCATGACCGCATGGATCTACACCCCCCAGTCTGCCGATGGCATCACCTTTGCTGCCGATGGCAAAGCAACTGTTACGGTGGAACAGTTTGAGCTGAATCTGTAACCTGATATTCCCATCATTTCTCCTTCATTGAATACAGCCCCGCTTTGGCTTCTCCTTTGCCAAAGTGGGGCTGTGTTTTTGTATGGGTTCTATGCGTTCTGCCACCGTTCCGGGGGCTTTTTTGTGTCCGGGAGGCAGCGTTTTCTGAAAACGCAGCCAAACTGCAAAAAAAGTTACAATTTTCTCATCAAAAAAGGCGGTTTCCCATTGACAGCCTTGTTATAATAGGAGTGTAAGATTTTTGAGCCAGCACTCTGCGGCTCTGATTGCTGAACGGCCCTTGCGGGCTTTTGGAAAAAGAAAGAGGCATACAGCATTATGACGAATATCGATATTTTCTCCGGCTTCCTTGGTGCCGGCAAGACGACCCTGATCAAGAAGCTCATCAAGGAATCCTTTGCGGGCCAGAAGGTGGTCTTGATCGAAAACGAGTTCGGTGAGATCGGCATCGACGGCGGCTTCCTGAAGGAGTCCGGCATCCAGATCAACGAGCTGAACGCAGGCTGCATCTGCTGCTCTCTGGTGGGCGATTTCCGTGCCGCTCTGCAGCAGGTGGTGGAGCAGTACCACCCCGACCGCATCGTCATCGAGCCCTCCGGTGTGGGCAAGCTGAGCGATGTCACCCGCGCTGTGGAGGGTGTGGCTGAGCATCTGGATGTGAAGCTGAACAGCTTTGTCACCGTGGCCGATGTCAACAAGGTCAAGATGTATATGAAGAACTTCGGTGAGTTCTATGATGATCAGATCAGCCACGCAAGCTGCATTATCCTGAGCCGCACCCAGACCGCCAGCGAGGAGAAGATCGCCGCTGCGGTCGCCATGCTGCGCGAGAAGAACCCCACTGCAACCATCGTGACCACCGCATGGGATTCCCTGACCGGCGAGCAGATCCTGAAGGCCATGTCCTCCAAGGACGATTTCAAGGCAGAGCTGATCGCTATGGCTGCCAAGGCCAATGAGAAGCACGCCGAGGAGGACGAGGAAGAAGAGCATGAGCATCATCACCATCATTACGATGAGAACGGTGTGTGCAGCTGCGGCCATCACCACCATGATCACGATGACGATGACGACGATGATGAGGACGAGCACGAGCATCACCATCACCACGACCACGAAGAGGATGACCACGAGGAGCACTGCTGCCACCACCATCACGACCACGACCATGAGGATGACGATGACCATGATGAGCATGAGCATCATCACCACGATGAGGACGGCCACTGCAGCTGCGGCCATCACCACCACCATCACCACGATCACGATGCCGATGAGGTGTTCACCAGCTGGGGTGTCGAGACGGCCAAGAAGTTCAGCAAGGCAGACATCGAGCACGCACTGACCGAGCTGGACGGCGGCAAGTACGGCATGATCCTGCGCTCCAAGGGCAGCGTGGACGGCGGTGCCGACGGCTGGCTGGAGTTCGATTACGTCCCCGGCGAGTGGGAAGTGCGTCAGCGCGGTGCCGATGTGGGCGGCAAGCTGGTCGTCATCGGTTCCAAGCTGGACGAAAAGGCCATTGCCGCACTGTTTGGCTGCTGAGCTGCAAGTTGTGTAAGGAGAAAAACCGATTATGGCAAACGAGATCCCGGTTTACCTGTTTGTGGGCTTCCTCGAAAGCGGCAAGACCAAGTTCATTCAGGAGACCTTTGAAGACCCCAATTTCGACTCTGGCGACAAGACCCTGCTGCTGGTCTGCGAAGAGGGCGAGGAAGAATATAACGAGAAGAAGTTCGCCTTCCCCGGCGTGACCCTGAAGGTCCTCGAGGATAAGGCGGAACTGAACCCCCAGAATCTGGCCAGGCTCGAAAAAGAATCCGGCGCAGGCCGTGTGGTCATTGAGTACAACGGCATGTGGCTGCTGCAGGATCTGGCCAACAACCTGCCCGAGAACTGGATCGTCTACCAGTGCATTGCCACGGCTGACGGCACCACGGCTCTGACCTACGCCCGCGACAACTCCATGCGCTCTCTGCTGCTGGACAAGATCGCCCGCAGTGAGCTGATCGTGTTCAACCGCGCCGAGGCCGTGAACAACGATGCCGCCCGTCAGGAGCTGCACAAGCTGGTGCGTCAGGCCTCCCGCAAGTGCGATATCGCCTATGAGTTCGCTGACGGCAGCGTGGCATACGATGACATCCCTGACCCGCTGCCCTTTGATCTGAACGCCCCGATTGTTGAGATCGGCGAGGACGATTTCGGTATCTGGTATATGGACTGCCAGGACGAGCCCCAGAAGTACGTGGGCAAGACCGTCCGGTTCCTGGCGCAGGTCTGCCAGACCAACCGCGCGGGCAAAAACAGCTTTGTACCCGGCCGTTTTGCAATGACCTGCTGTGTGCAGGATATCCAGTTCGTGGGCTTCCCCTGCAGCTATGATGGCTACAAGGCACTGGAGCAGCGCGCCTGGGTCACTGTGACCGCCAAGGTCAATTACAAGTTCCACAACATCTACCGCGGCAAGGGCCCGGTGCTGACCGCCATTTCGGTGGAGCCCGCAGAAAAGCCGCAGAACGATGTCGTAACATTCTCTTAATCCTAACTTATACAGGGAGGACTTCACCATGAAAACTCTGTTCCGTGTTCTGGGTGCCGCTGCCGCTGTGGCTGTTACCGGTGCCGCCATCGTCGTGCTGGACAAAGTTCTGAACGACAAGGACCCGCTCCACGTCGAAAACGTGGAGTTCCCCGAGGAAGCTGAAAAGGACCCCGCCGAGGCTGAAAAGACTGCCGAAGCCTACGCCGAGGGCGAGGCCAAGGAGACCGCTCCCGGTGATGCATGGCCCCCTGCCTTTGAAAAGGCTCCTGCCGAGCCCGAGACTGCGCCCGCAGCCCCGGTGGTGGAAGCTGCCCGGGCAGAGGAGACTGCCGAGGAAAAGCCTGCGGCAGAGGGAACGACCGTGAATCCTGTGGAGGCAGGCCCTGCCGTTGCCCCCAAGGATGAGAACGGCAAGTTCGATACCACTAAGATCGCGGAGGCCAGCGATTTCACCGGCATCGAAGAGGAATCCGGTTGCAAGAGCTGAGCAAAGCAATAAAAGGACGCTGTGCCGCAGGGCACAGCGTCCTTTTTCTGTCTGGGTCATTTCCGCAGGGCTTTGGCGGCTTCGGTGCCTGCCACGGCACCCTCGTACACGGCCTTGGCGACCTGCAGCAGCCCGCCGGTGCAGTCTCCGGCGGCGTACAGGCCGGGCAGGGTGGTCTGCATGTGGTCATCCACCACGATCCGGCTGCCGTTCACCTCGGCTCCCAGCTTGCGGGCCAGGGCGGTGCTGCCCGCCACGCCCAGCGCCACGAACACGCCGGAGACTTCCAGTTTCCCGCCGTCTTTCAGCTGCACGCCGGTGACCCGCTCCTCGCCGAGGATGGCTTCCACGGCTTCCGTCCGCACGGCCACCTCCGGCGGGAACTGTGCTGTCAGCGGGGCCCCGCCCGTGAGCAGGGTGACGCTGTGAGCCACGGGCAGCAGGGCCTGTACCTCATGCAGGGCGTACTCTCCACTGCCCAGCACGGCCACATCCCTGCCGCGGTAGAAAAAGGCATCGCAGGTGGCGCAGTAGCTCACGCCGTGGCCCTCCAGCCCGGCAAGGCCCGGAATGCGGGGCGCTGCCCGGGAAGCCCCCGTGGCCAGAATGACGGCATCGGCGGGGAAATCCCCGGCCAGCGTCTCCACGGTCAGCTTGTCGGTGTAGGTCAGGCCCACGGCCTCGGTGGTGACGAACTCCACCCCCACGGCCTTGGCACCCTCGATGCCCCGGCGTTCCAGCTCGGCACCGGTGATGGGTTCGGCAAAGCCGTAGTAGTTCTGGATGAGCTCGGCCCGGTCCAGTGCGCCGGGGCCCTTGGTCAGAACGGTGGTCTGCACCCCGGCGCGCGCGGCATACAATGCCGCCGAGACACCTGCGGGGCCGGAACCGATGATCACAATGTTAGACATGGCAGTTTCTCCTTATGGTAGGTTTGCTTTTGTCCAACCTCTCCGTCATTGCTTCGCAATGCCACCTCTCCTAGTAGGAGAGGCCTTGGCAAAGAGGCAAGGCTTTACGCAATGCCAAGGGCTCCCCTACTAGGGGAGCTGTCGAGCGGATGCGAGACTGAGAGGTTGAGGACTGTTTGATCTTATGATAACTATTATACCTCAACTCCCCGCACTTTTCATCTCCGACGAACTGTGCTATACTGAAAACATCGCAAGAATCGACACCATGGAGGGGAAAAACCTATGTCCAAGCAGCGCCTGCTTTTTATCACCACCGGCGGCACCATTGCCAGCGTGCGCACCGCACAGGGGCTCAAGCCTGTTCTGACCAGCGAGGAGCTGCTGGCCCATCTGCCGGAATTGCAGCAGCTCTGCTGCCCGGAAACGCTCAACCTGTGCAGCATCGACAGCACCGACCTTGGCCCGGAGCACTGGCTGATGATGGCCAAGGCCGTGCAGGAAAACTATGCGCTTTACGATGGCTTTATCATCTGCCACGGCACCGATACGCTGGCCTACTCGGCGGCGGCGCTGTCCTACCTTGTCCAGAATGCGGACAAGCCCATCATCCTCACGGGTGCCCAGCAGCCCATTTCCAATGAGATCACCGATGCCAAGAAGAACCTGCGGGACAGCGTGATCTGCGCCCTTGACCCGGGCAGCCGGGGTGTGATGGTGGTGTTTGGCGGGCACGTCATTGCGGGCACCCGCGCCAAGAAGAACAAGACCATCAGCTACGATGCCTTTGCGTCGGTCAACTTTCCGGCGCTGGCGCTGGTGCAGGGCGACCGGCTGGTACGGTATGTGGCTTCGCCCTGGCCCACCGGCCCGGTGGAGTTTGGCCGGGCGCTGAACCCAAAAGTGTTCCTGCTCAAGCTGACCCCCGGCCTTGGACCGGAACTTATCCCGGCCATCTTTCAACAATATGACTGCGTCATTGTGGAAAGCTTTGGCGTGGGCGGCATTCCCCAGCGGCTCATGGATGCCTTTGCCGAGGAGCTGGGTGATTACGACAAGACCCACAAGATCCTGATCCTGACCACGCAGGTCACTTATGAGGGCAGCGATGTGGGCATTTACGAGGTGGGCAAGCGGGTCAAGAACCGCTTCCGCTTCCTGGAGGCCCACGATATGACCATTGAGGCCGTTGTCACCAAGGTCATGTGGCTGCTGGCCCAGAACTGCGAGAACTTTGACCAGCTCCAGCAGCGGTTCTACCGGCAGATCAATTTTGATACATTCTATCATTGAAACAAACGGGAGATGCCCCACCGGCACCTCCCGTTTCTGTTATGCGAACACCAGCTGCACCAGCAGCACATAACACACCGTGCCACCGGTGATGGAGACCAGTGTCTGGTGCTTCCACCGGTGCAGGGCGATGGTCACAGCAATGGCAATGGCCTCGGGGATGCCGTGACTGCCCGCAAAGGGTGTGACGCTCTTCAGGCAGTAGAGGATCAGCATTCCGAAGATGGCGGCGGGAAGCACCCGGCCCAGATACTGTACCACCTCGGGCGGCTGCTGGTCCTTGGAGGAAAAGATCAAAAAGGGCAGAAAGCGGGTGAGCATGGTCGCCGCCGTGCACACCGCAATGGTCAGGCCCATTTGGAACGTGGTCATTGCGCTGCCTCCTTCTGCTTCTCCGTTTGGCCGGGGACGATGCCGTCGGCCCGCTCAATGGGCTTGCGCAAAACCAGCAGCAGCACCAGAATGCAGGCCATGGAGGGCAGCAGGAAGCTGCCGGAACCAAAAAGGACCAGGCAGACCAGCGGCACGGCCAGCCCGATGATGCCGCTGTAATGCTGCTTTTCCTTTTCCCACTGATTGAGGAAGATGACCACGAACATGGCGGTCATCACGAAATCCACGCCCTTGGTGCTGAAGGGGAGCACCGACCCCACCACGGCCCCCAGCCCGGCGCTGGCGACCCAGTAAAACTGGTCCAGCAGGGTGATGAAGAACATGAACCAGCCCCGATCGCTCCCCTGCGGCGGCTCTGCAGAGCAGGTGATGGAAAAGGTCTCGTCGCTCATGGCAAAGATCATGTAAAAGCTGCGCAGGCCGTAACCCTTGTACCGCTCCAGCATGGCCAGACCGTAGAACAGGTGCCGCGCCTGGATCATCAGCGCCATCAGAAAAGCCGACAGTGGGGAAAAGGTCCCCAGCAGCAGGCTTGCCAGCACAAATTCCAGCGAGCCGCCGTAGACCACGGTGCCCATGAGCATAGGCATCCAGACGGGCAGGCCAAGGCTCTGCACATAGATGCCGTAGCCCATGCCCAACACGAGATATCCTGCAAACACCGGCACGGTCTGGGGTGCGGCGACCCGGAAGGCCTGCCACACCACACCGGAGCCCGGTACAGCCTGTATGGTTTTGGATTCTTTCATATACACTAACCCCCTGGATTGGTAGTATAACAGATTTCCGGGATTTTGCAAGAAAAATCCCGGTGGCGGATGTTTCCGGTCAATTTGAAAACTTTTTGTCCGCCACTCGTGGACTTTTGGCGAATCAGGACAAATTTTTGCCAAAAGACTTGCACTTCGACGCTTTACTGTGGTAAAATCGAAGGGTACTTTCATTTGGAAAGACAAGGGGGAAAAAGTATATGACCAACATCTGTATCATCGCCACCATCATCATCTATCTGGTGGCAATGCTGTTGATTGGGTTTGCATACAGCAAGTCCAACAACGACAGCACCGATTTCTACCTCGGCGGCCGCAAAATGGGCCCGCTGGTCACGGCCATGAGCGCCGAAGCCAGCGATATGTCCAGCTGGCTGCTGATGGGAATGCCTGGCCTTGCCTACCTCACCGGCATTGCCTCGCCCGGCTGGACCGCCATCGGCCTGGCGCTGGGCACCTGGCTGAACTGGCTCATCGTGGCCCGGCGGCTGCGGCGGTATTCGGCCAATCTGGAAGCCATCACCGTGCCGCAGTTCCTGTCCCTGCGCTTCCACGACCAGCGCAATCTGCTCAACGCACTGGGCGCGGTGATCATCATCGTGTTCTTTGTGCCCTACACGGCTTCGGGCTTTGCCGCCTGCGGTAAGCTGTTCCACAGCCTCTTCGGCGTGGATTACATGGCGGCCATGGTGGTCTCGGCCTGCGTCATCGTGGGCTATACCATCACGGGCGGCTTCCGCGCTGTTACCACCACCGACCTCATCCAGTCCATTGTGATGAGCCTGGCCCTTGTGGCTGTGCTGGTGTACGGCATTGGTGCGGCAGGCGGCTGGGATGCCGTTGTGGCCAACGCTCAGAGCCTGCCCGGTTACCTGACCATGATGGCCAGCCACAACGCCGCCGAGGGCACGGCCACCTCGTACAGCCTGCTGGACATCGTCTCCACCATGGCGTGGGGCCTGGGTTACTTCGGAATGCCCCACATCCTGCTCCGCTTCATGGCCATTGAGGATGAAAAGAAGCTGGTACTCAGCCGCCGCATTGCCAGCGTGTGGGTCGTCATTGCCATGACCGCCTCCATCATCATCGGCATGGTGGGCCTTGGCATGACCAAGGCAGGCGCGCTGGAATACCTGAGCGGCTCCTCCAGCGAGACGGTCATCGTTCGCATTGCAAACCTCATTGCACAGCACGGCATTCTGGCAGCCGTTCTGGCGGGCCTGATCCTGGCGGGCATCCTTGCTGCCACCATGTCCACCGCCGACAGCCAGATGCTTGCCGCCGCGTCCAGCGTCTCCCAGAACATCCTGCAGGAGTTCGGTCACATGAAGCTGACCGAACGCCAGAGCCTGTTTGCTGCCCGCCTGACCATCATCTGCGTCAGCGTGGTGGGCGTGGTGCTGGCCCGTGACCCCAATTCCAGCGTGTTCGGCATCGTCAGCTTTGCATGGGCCGGTTTCGGCGGCGCGTATGGTGCGGTGATGCTCTGCGCCCTGTTCTGGAAGCGCTGCAACTGGCAGGGTGCGCTGGCCGGGATGCTCGCCGGCGGCCTGATGGTCTTTGTCTGGAAGTACCTCATCAGCCCGCTGGGCGGCGTGTTCAGCATCTATGAGCTGCTGCCCGCCTTCCTGACCTCACTGCTGGTCTGCGTGGTGGTCAGCCTGGTCACCCCCGCCCCCTCGAAGGAGATCGAAGCCGAGTTTGAGGCGGCGAAATAAGAAACAATAGAAAGCAAGGGCCATTGCACAGATTCTCGTGCAATGGCCCTTGCTTTATGCTCGGCGCACAACGCCGTTCTCAACAAAGAAAAGATTCGGCTAAGAAAAAATATTTTGCATACAAAAAAAGAAAAGATTGCTTGTGCAGAATCACGAAAACGCTGCACGAATTAAAGAATACAACAAGAAATACTTTTAAATCGTAAATTCTTCAGGCGGAATCGTAAAAAAATTCTAACATTTTGGAAAGAGATGCCGTATCATGGATTCATAAATATGCATACGGCTTGCGGGCGGTGTGCCAAAATTGTCCGGAAAATTCAGAAAGGAGTATTTTCATGGGGAAATCAACAGTGGATGCGTCTGCAGGGTTTGGATTGCGTGATAAACTTGCATACGCAGCGGGTGACTTTGGCTGCAATATGAGTTTTGCACTCAAAGGCTACCTGACGATTTATTGGACGCAGTTTATGGGGATCGACAACTACCTGATGGCATCCCTTCTGCTGATCGTGCAGATCTGGGACGCAATCAACGATCCGATTATCGGAGCAATGGTAGATGCGGATACGCACAAATACCGCCGGAACAAGTTCCTTGCCTATATCTGGTTCGGTGCGATCGGACTGACCGTGGCTGGTGCACTTTGCTATCTGCCGTTCCCGCAGGCTCCCGGTATGGTCAAGAATATTCTGTTTGTGGCAGGCTATATGATCTGGGATGCTTTCTACACCGTTGCAAATGTGCCGTATGGCTCGATGCTGTCTCTGATTTCGGATGACCCGATCCAGCGTGCACAGCTGTCGACTTTCCGCTCCATTGGTTCTATGGGCGGTGCGCTTCTGACCGGCATGCTGATTCCGGTGATCATTTATGATAACCAGAACAACCTGCGTGGTGAGCAGATGTTTGTCATTGCTCTGATCATGGGTGTGATCGGTCTGATCTGCTTCCGCTTTATGGTCACGAACACAAAGGTGCGTGTGGACACCACGATCACTCTGAAAGAGGATGCACCTAAGTTCAACATCATAAAGGCATTCAACAACTTTATCCATAATCGCCCGGCTGTGGGCGCAACGCTGGCACCTATCGCAACGTTTATTGGTATGTATGGTGCCTCTACTGCAGGTCAGATCCTGTTCCAGGCTTATTTCAAGAATGCAAAGATCTCCGGCATTGTGGGTATGATCTCCTACTTTGGCGTTTTCATCTTCAGTCCTTTTGTGAGCCGTATCGTCAAGCGCTTTGGCAAGAAAGAAGCCGTGACCTTTGGTTCGGTTGTCTGTGCGCTGGCATACGTCCTGATGCTGGTTCTGCCCATTACACCGGACAGCCGGGGTCTCAGCCTTTATGTCCTGTGTCAGGTCATTGCAATGCTGGGCGGCGGTATCGGAAGCTGCCTGAGCTGGTCTCTGATGGCAGATGCGATCGATTATAACGAGTGGAAATTTGGTGTGCGAGAAGAAGGCACTACCTATGCACTGCACTCCTTCTTCCGTAAGCTTGCACAGGGCATCGGACCTTCTCTGGGCCTTGTTCTGGCAACCAAACTGGGCTATGATGCATCTCTGAAGGCTGCACAGACGATCGAAGTGGCAACCCGGATGCGCTATCTGGTGCCGATCATGTATCTGGGAAGCTATATCATGATGATCATTGCGTACGGCGTGGTGTTCAATCTGGATAAAAAGACCCTGGCGCAGATGGAAAGCGATCTGAAAGAACGCCGGGCAAAGAACGAAAAGTAAATGATCTTAAAATCAGAGGAATAGAAGAACGGGGAAACTTCTGATAAGATGATAGAAAGCCCTCCTTTCGCTTGAGCGACGGGAGGGCTTTCTTTTTTCAGTTGATCAGAATCGCCATCATCTCAGCGCAGGGGATCACGAAGCCGAACCCGAAGAAGAACAGCAGATCGAGCACAAACTTCCAGAGCCGGACAGCAGGGGAGCAGAAGTTCATGGAGCGGGTGACGGAGGCACCTATCTCACCCCAGTGTCGGTAGTAGCCGGTCTGCTCAAAGTTGTTCCAGAGCTCCAGCGAGAGAAATTCTATCCCGACGAACAATGGAAAAAACACCCAGGAGGGAAGCCAGCCGTCTGCCTGCAGGTTCCCATTGCTCAGGGTACGCCAGTGGACGGCCATCCGGCCCGGGCAGGCGAGGATGCCCCAGATGGCCAGTGCGGCACTGAGCCAAAACAAAACTGCCCGTACCGAGCGCCAGTCAATGGATTGTTGACGGCGCAGCAGAGTAAAGAAATCTTCCAGCGGGACTTCCGGTGCAATATCTGCTTCCTGCGGGTCACGGCAGTGCATCAGGTCGGCAAGGGTCAGCCCCAGCGCGTCGGCCAGTGGTTCCAGCGTGTTGATGTCCGGCAGGCCGACCCCGCGTTCCCATCGGCTGACAGCCTTATCTGTTACATGCAGCTGCTGGGCCAGCTCTGCCTGTGTTAATCCCTGTGACTTGCGCATCCGGGCGAGAAATGCCCCGAACGTTTTCGCATCCATTGTGCTCACATCCTTTGGAAAAAGGATAGCATACCACGCACCAAAAGGCAATCGACGCTTTGTTTACCTGCTCCAAAACACAAATCCCCCACCGCCTGTTCGGTCAATGGACAGGCAGCGGGGGATATTTTATATGGAGTTCAGAAGAAAAATGCTGGGATCAGAGCTTACAGCTGGGGGCCGGCAGAAACCAGAGCCTTGCCGTGCTCGTTACCCTCGTACTTCTTGAAGTTCTTGATGAAGCGGCCAGCCAGATCCTTGGCCTTCTCCTCCCACTGGGAAGCGTCGGCGTAGGTATCGCGGGGATCCAGGATGCCGGTGTCAACACCGTTCAGGACGGTGGGAACCTCGAAGTCGAAGTAGGGGATCTTCTTGGTGGGCACGTTGTTGATATCGCCGTTCAGGATAGCGTCGATGATACCACGGGTGTCCTTGATGGAGATGCGCTTGCCGGTGCCGTTCCAGCCGGTGTTGACCAGGTAAGCCTTAGCGCCGCTCATCTTCATCTTCTTGACCAGCTCCTCAGCATACTTGGTGGGGTGCAGCTCCAGGAAAGCCTGGCCGAAGCAAGCGGAGAAGGTGGGAGTGGGCTCGGTGATGCCGCGCTCGGTGCCTGCCAGCTTGGCGGTGAAGCCGGACAGGAAGTAGTACTGGGTCTGCTCGGGGCTCAGGATAGAGACAGGAGGCAGAACGCCGAATGCGTCAGCAGACAGGAAGATGACATTCTTTGCAGCAGGTGCAGAAGAAATGGGGCGGACGATGTTCTGGATGTGGTTGATGGGGTAGGACACACGGGTGTTCTCGGTGACAGACTTGTCAGCGAAGTCGATGTGGCCCTCAGCATCCAGAGTGACGTTCTCCAGCAGAGCGTTGCGCTTGATGGCGTTGTAGATATCGGGCTCGGAGTCCTTATCCAGGTTGATGACCTTTGCGTAGCAGCCGCCCTCGAAGTTGAACACGCCGTTGTCGTCCCAGCCGTGCTCGTCATCGCCGATCAGCAGACGCTTGGGATCGGTGGACAGGGTGGTCTTGCCGGTGCCGGACAGACCGAAGAAGATGGCGGTGTTCTCGCCGTTCAGGTCGGTGTTGGCGGAGCAGTGCATGGAAGCAATGCCCTTCAGCGGCAGGAAGTAGTTCATCATGGAGAACATGCCCTTCTTCATCTCGCCGCCGTACCAGGTGTTGACGATGACCTGCTCCTTGCTGGTGATGTTGAACATAACAGCAGTCTCGGAGTTCAGGCCCAGCTCCTTGTAGTTCTCGACCTTGGCCTTGGAAGCGTTGTAAACAACGAAATCAGGCTCAAAGTTCTCCAGCTCCTCAGCGGTGGGCTTGATGAACATGTTGGTGACGAAGTGTGCCTGCCAGGCCACTTCCATGATGAAACGGACAGCCATGCGGGTGTCCTTGTTTGCGCCGCAGAAAGCATCCACAACGTACAGGCGCTTGTTGGACAGCTCCTTCTTTGCGATCTCCTTCACGGCAGCCCAGGCTTCCTCAGAAGCGGGGTGGTTGTCGTTCTTGTACTCGTCGCTGGTCCACCAAACGGTGTTCTTGGAGTTCTCGTCCATCACGATGAACTTGTCCTTGGGGGAACGGCCGGTGTAGATGCCGGTCATAACGTCCACAGCGCCCAGCTCGCTGACCTTGCCCACTTCGTAGCCTTCCAGGCTGGGCTTGGTCTCTTCCTCGAACAGCTGCTCGTAAGAGGGGTTATACACGACCTCGGTCGTGCCGGTAATGCCGTACTTGCTCAGATCTACCTTTGCCATGATACTTATACCTCTTCTTTCGTTCAGATCAATTCTGATCGCGCGACGCACATGCCCTTAGCCAATGGGCAGCGCGGGCGATGAAGAAATACAGATGCGTATTCTCCTGTTTATCATTATACATAAAAACGTTCCAAAATCAACCAGAGGGAACAAAAGGTTCTTATAAATGTAACAAATTTTATTCAGAATCTTAGCTGTTTGAAGTGATTTCATAAGAAGAAAGGGGAACCGCGGCGAACAAAATAAAGAAAAGAGACCCAAAACACAACTTTGATAATATTTTGTCGATTCTGGATGCAAGATGAAATTTAAGCGCACAACCAGTGAAGTGCTCTTTCCTTGAGGGAGGAATACCATTCCAATTCACTACAGGAAGCTTTAGCGGTAGTCATGGAGTATTCACAAAACTGTTGGATTTTTTCTGGGGTAGGTGTTTGGACAGCTTTGCCGGATTGTTCTACCATCTTCTCAAAAACAGATAGTTCTAACGGGATGATAATAGAGGTTCCACCATAGAAAGAAATGTTAGTCAGATGAAGCGTATAAAAATGTGCGATACAGCCTTCATTGATTCTAGGTGCAATGAAAAAACAGTAGGCAGGTTTGTTCTGATCTTTTTTGACCTTAGCAAGATGACGCGAAACGGGTTCACCCTCCATTTCATACTGACGCTGACCAGATTGCATCGTGACCTCTACGGTCAGAGAAAAATTGTCATAGTCACAGATAATGTCAGCCATGTTGCCGGATGCTGTAGACATAGGCTGACCATTATCATCGAATTTCAGGTTGGCATGGATATTGCCACCATCAAGCATTGTCATGGCGCGCCATGTATTCCACTCAAGCATCAAAGGTGTGTCGTAGAAATTATTTTGCTGAATTTCTTGGAACGTCTGGATTACATCTGCATACTGCTTATAGTTTTTAAGCTGTTTTACCTGATTGCGAATAAGATCATCTTTTCGTTGTTGGATAGCAGTTTGCAGTTGATCTTTTAGAGCAGGTGTGGAGAGATGAGTAGAAGAGATGCCAAATTTTAAGGCCTCATGTTCCAAATTGACACGGTTATCTGTGTAGAGCACAGGAACGGAGGCATCAAAAAGATAAGCTTTATAGGAAGCTTCATCTTGTATAAAAACGGGATTTCGATCAAGATGAGTAAGAAAGTATTCGACTTCCTCTTTCTTTTCGGGAACAATGGAAAGAGATCTCCCGCGTTGAGAAATAGCAATCAGCCCAGTTGCACGGAGATAACGGAAACAAGCATCCGCATAATCACGCATATTGCTGGCTTTTGTTCTTACAAATTTCGCAAGGGAACCATCTGTGGATTCTCGTGTTTGCGTTTTGCCCTGTGCAATCTCTTGCACATATATTTTCAGAATTTCCTGCCGGTGATATTCTCCAGCAAAAACCTTATAATTACGTGTATCGGTGTCGCGGGCCTTACGAAATGTTTTAATTTGGGAAACGACATCATCGAACTTATCATAGCGGGTGAGCTGCATTCCGAAAATCATAAGCTCATCAAAAGTAACATGCCCCAGTGTGTATACGAGGCGAAAGATTTCTAGATAAGGTTTTACAAAAAAGACATTGCGAAGTTGGTCGGTCTCAATATGATATGGTGAGGGCAACTGGAATTTCAATAATTGACGTAAGAGTGCCTCTTCTGAGAAGCGTTCCTCTAAAAATGCTTTTCCAGCAGCTGTCGGGGCGATAACTGGCTTCAAGTCAATAAATCCCAATGCTTTTGGTCCACGGTTGATACGGTCTCTTGCACTAAATGCAGGGTCTTTAAGTGAACCTAATCCCTCAAAAGTTGAATCAGCAGCAAGGCACTCCATAAAAGATGTCTGAGTAACAGGATTCCATGGTTGTCCGGTAAACTTTTGCAGAAGGAGTTTGATTTCAGGAAGCATTTTTAATGGGGTTCGAGGGGAGGTGATAAAGAAAAGAGTACGTCCTTGTAATCTAGCCATGTGTTCACCTGCTATCAATAATTTGTTACGATAATGTGCTTGGATTCCGATTTGAAACGGTTTCGGATGTTCACCGCATAAGATTTGAAATATTCATCCTTGATATAGCTGGAATAAAGTTCTTCCGTTAGCGGCGTTTTTCCGATAATCATCAAAGCTTTACAGGAAAGATTTTTAAAATCAGAAGCAAGACGACGGTGTTCACTTTCATCAAAGTCGCCAGTTGAAACAATATTACCATAATCACTAAAAACACAGTCGTATGGAGGGTCGAGGAACATAAAATCGTGTTCAGAAGCCATCGCAAAAGTTTTTGAGTAGTCGCAGGAGAAAATGGTCGCCTGTTGCAGTAAAGCGCTGTGTTCTGGAGTGATTAGATGTGTATTAAAATTCTGATAGCGGCCGAAAGGAACATTATACTCACCATTAGCATTGTAACGAATCATCCCAGAATAGGCGGTTTTATTGATAAAGTAGTAAATAACTGAATCAAGGTATTCAGAAGGGATTTTTCGATTAAACATATTACGAATTGTATAATATAGCGCTTCGTTTTTATTTTCAACACGGTCTGTGGGATTTTCTTTTTTCAGAGAATTGTACTGTTTCTGATTTGTTTCATAAAGAATCTGCAAGTGATCAAGCTGAATGCGTGCATCAGTGTAGTTTGTCTGCATCTCTGAATAGAAATTGATAAGGCGGTGATTGATGTCACTGATTACAGCTTTTTGGGGTTGCAGATGGAAGAAAACTGCTCCGCCACCAATGAAAGGCTCAAAATAGGTATCGTAATCTGTGGGAATATATTTTTCAAATTGTGGAAGTTCTTTTGATTTTCCACCACGATATTTGATCATAGGGTTCATAAAAAGGATCTCCTTACAACAGAGAAATAGAGTATGCGAGAAAGAATGTGGTATAGCTCAAGCTTCTACCAATGATATTTTTAGTGTAGCATAAGAACGAGAAAATCACAAGAAGAGGAAAGAGTAAAACGTTTTTTTCAATCAATCAAATCCTTTATTGTCCCCAACCCATTATAACTTACAGAAGGGTGGTGGTGCCATGCAGGAAGAGCAGCATTTTGATCTGCCTGGGACAGGACGAAAGAATTTTTGAAAAACTTGAAATTTCCTGTTGACAAAGTACGACTGCTATGCTAGAATAATCAAGTCGGGAGCGAAACCCCGATGCGAAAATGGACGTATGGCCCGTTGGTCAAGCGGTTAAGACAGAGGCCTCTCACGCCTTTAACATCGGTTCGATTCCGGTACGGGTCACCATTTTATAGTAGTAAAACGGCTGTATGCCGTTTTATATAGATGCCTCTTTAGCTCAGTCGGTTAGAGCACCTGACTGTTAATCAGGGTGTCGCCTGTTCGAGTCAGGCAAGAGGCGCCAGTAAAGCGATGGAAATGTTCCATCGCTTTTTTCTTTTTGTTGACAGCGAATGCGGCGGGGGATATACTACTTATAAGAAAAGCATACCGCGTCAGCGGCAGCCTTGCGGCCAGCAGCCTCACCCTCTCAGGCGCGTGCGCGCCAGCTCTCCCAAAGGGAGAGCTCCGGACGAGGGAAAGGCCCTGCCAAGGGCTCCCCCTTTGGGGGAGCTGGCATTGCGCAGCAATGACTGAGAGGGTGAGCCGCCTGACGGAGAAGGAGAATCATTACCATGAAACAGATCATTCTGACCGGCGACCGTCCCACGGGCCGCCTGCATGTTGGCCACTACGTTGGCTCTTTGAAGGAGCGTGTGCGCCTGCAGAACACCGGCAAGTTCGACGAGATCTATATTATGATCGCCGACGCGCAGGCCCTGACGGACAACGCCGATAACCCGGAGAAGGTCCGCCAGAACATCCTGCAGGTGGCACTGGACTATCTGGCCTGCGGTCTGGACCCCAACAAGGTCCACATCTTCATCCAGTCCATGGTGCCTCAGCTGACAGAGCTGAGCTTCTATTATATGAATCTGGTCACAGTGAGCCGCCTGCAGCGCAACCCCACCGTGAAGAGCGAGATCCAGATGCGGAACTTCGAGACCAGCATCCCGGTGGGCTTCTTCACCTACCCCATCAGCCAGGCAGCGGATATCACGGCGTTCGGTGCCACCACTGTGCCGGCCGGTGAGGATCAGATGCCCATGCTGGAGCAGTGCCGCGAGATCGTGCACAAGTTCAACGCCGTCTACGGCGAGACCCTGACCATGCCTGAGATCATGCTGCCCCAGAATGCCGCCTGCCTGCGCCTGCCCGGCATTGATGGCAAGGCCAAGATGAGCAAGAGCCTGGGCAACTGCATCTACCTGTCGGATGAGCCCGAGGACATCAAGAAGAAGATCATGTCCATGTACACCGACCCCAACCACCTGCGGGTGCAGGACCCCGGCAAGGTGGAGGGCAACCCCGTGTTCATCTATCTGGACGCTTTCAGCCGCCCCGAGCACTTTGCCGAGTTCCTGCCGGAGTACCAGAACCTCGATGAGCTCAAGGCCCACTATCAGCGCGGCGGTCTGGGCGACGTGAAGATCAAGAAGTTCCTCAACGCCGTCATGCAGGCCGAGTTGGAGCCCATCCGCAACCGCCGCAAGGAGTGGGAGCAGCGCCTGCCCGAGGTCGTGGAGATCCTGAAGGAAGGCAGCGCCGTGGCTGAAAAGACCGCTGCCGCCACCCTGGCCAATGTCCGCAAAGCCATGCGCATTGACTACTTCGCGGATAATAACCTGCTGAAATAATCGTTTGTAAAACGTAAGCCGCTCGTTTCCGGTGCCAATGCCGGAAACGAGCGGCTTTTTTGGTAAGCGCAATTGCTGGCTGACAGATTTCCAGCTGTAAATGGTGATTGTTGCCCTCCGTGCCTGAGTAGAGCGGACAAAGATTAACAAATCATCTATTGCATCTCCTGCGGAAGTTGGTATACTCAAGGAAGAACCATAAAAAGGAGGGCTGTGATATGAAACAAAAGGGAATCTGGCTTCGGAACGGATGGAGGCTGCACCATCTGAATGCGGCAGAACTGGCACTGGCGCTGCTGGTGCGGGAAAAGCCACTGACAGCGCAGCAGCTCTCTGCGGCGTTGACAGAAAAGGGAACCCGGCTGGATCGTAAACAGTTGGGAAAAATTCTGGCAAAGCTGGAACGTGCAGGCGCAGTTGAAACGGCGGCAGGAAAATACATCTGCCAGAATGAAACGATTCTCCACTATCCGACGACGTACAGTGAAAGTCAGCTGCTGGATATTATCGGCATGACCCAGAACACCGTAAATGGTCAGGCGGTATTCAGTGGAGTGCCGCCTATGAGCATCAGCTCCCGTGGCAGCAGCGGGGTTTGAAACAGGATATTATAAAACAAGCGCCGCGCTCCCTCACTTTGGGAACGCGACGCTTACTGTTTATTTCAGACGAAATCAGTTGTTATATGCGCGGGTCTTGATCTCCTCGGTGACCTTTGCGATGAATTCATCCACTTCCATCGTGGTGGTCTCGCCCTTGCGGTCACGGACAGAGAGGTTGCCGGCCTCGGCTTCCTTTGCACCCAGAACCAGCATGTAGGGCACACGGTCCACCTGCTGTGCGGCACGGATCTTGTAGCCGATCTTCTGGTTGTCGTCGTCCAGAGCCACGCGGACACCGGCCTCCACCAGCTTCTCGGTGATGCTCTCCGCATACTCGAGGGTCTTTTCGGAAACGGGCAGGACCTTGACCTGAACAGGTGCCAGCCAGGTGGGGAACTTGCCCTTGGTCTCCTCGATCAGGTAGGCCATGAAGCGGTCCAGGGAGCCCAGGATCGCACGGTGCAGAACAACGGGGGTCTTTTCGGAGCCGTCCTTGTCCACATAGGTCAGGTGGAACTTTGCGGGCAGGCAGAAGTCCAGCTGGCAGGTGGACAGGGTGTACTCAGCACCCACGGCGGGCTTGACGTTCACGTCCAGCTTGGGGCCGTAGAAGGCGGCCTCGCCGATCTCCTCGGTGAAGTGGATGCCCAGCTCGGTCAGCACCTCGCGCAGAGCGTTTTCGGCGTGGTTCCACATGGCATCGTCGTCGTGGTACTTCTTCTTGTCGGCGGGGTCACGCAGGGACAGAACGCAGCGGTAATCGGTGATCTTGAAGTCCTTGTAGGTCTCGAAGATCAGGTTGCAGACATCGGCAACCTCGCTCTTGATCTGCTCCGGGGTGCAGAACAGGTGGGCATCGTTCTGGCAGAAGTGGCGGCCGCGCTCAATGCCCTTCAGGGTGCCGGAGGACTCGTAGCGGAAATCGTGTGCGATCTCACCGATGCGCATGGGCAGATCACGGTAAGAGTGGGGACGATTTGCGTAGATCATCATGTGGTGGGGGCAGTTCATCGGGCGCAGGACATAGCTTTCACCCTCCATCTCCATGGCGGGGAACATGTTCTCGCGGTAGTGATCCCAGTGGCCGGAGGTCTTGTACAGGTTCACGGTACCGATGCAGGGGGTCATCACGTGCAGGTAGCCGCGTGCACGCTCCTTCTCCTTGATATAGTTCTCCAGCTCCTGCCAGACGGTGTAGCCTGCGGGCAGGAACATGGGCAGGCCGCGGCCCACCAGGTCGTCGGTCATAAACAGGCCCATCTCCTTGCCGATCTTGCGGTGATCGCGCTCACGGGCCTCCTGCTGCTCCTTCTCCCAGGCTTCCAGCTCTTCCTGGTTGTGGAATGCCACACCGTTGATACGGGTCAGCATCTTGTTTTCCTTGTCATTCTTCCAGTATGCGCCGGACTGCTGGGTGATCTTGAAGGCCTTCAGCGCCTTGGTGTAGGTCAGGTGGGGTCCGATGCACATGTCAACGTACTCGCCCTGCTGGAAGAAGCTGAACTCGGTCTCGTCGGCCAGATCAGCCATGTGCTCGATCTTGTAGTGCTCCTGGCGCTCCTCCATCAGCTTCACAGCCTCGTCACGGGGCAGGATGAAGGGCTTGATGGCCAGATTTTCCTTGCAGATCTTGCGCATCTCTTTTTCGATGTTGGCCAGATCGTCATCGGTGAGCTTGGTGTCGCCCAGATCGACATCGTAGTAGAAGCCGTTCTCGGTGGCGGGGCCAAAGGCAAAGTCAGCCTCGGGGTACAGGCGCTTGATAGCCTGCGCCATGATGTGAGCAGCGGTGTGGCGGATAACATGCAGTTCCTGGTCCTGCGGGCACTCGTCCACATGGCCGTCTTTGTAGATGATCTTCATAGTGGTTCTCCTTTTGATGAAAGTTAAAACAAAAAAGCGCTCCATCCCGCTCAAATTTACGGGATGAAGCGCCTGAAGATTTCATGCGTTCCACGGTTCCACCCGAATTGCGTGCCCTTGAGAACACGCCACTCGCTGTGCTGTAACGGGCGCACCCGGCAGAGGTTCTCCTCTGCGCTCTGCGGTGGTAGAAGCCCGATGCACGGCAGGCTGCTTGCAGCACCCGGTATCCGGGGCAGCCCTCTCTGCGTCATGGGGAACGAGCTTCGGTTTGTCCGCATCATCGCTTTGGTCAGGATGAAACTACGCTGATTGTAGCACGATGGCGGCAAAAAATCAAGCTCTCCGCGGCGAAAATCTGCGAAAAATCATTCTTCTTTTTTCTTCAGCTTGCCCCGCCACTTGTGGGAGGCGTACTCCGGCCGCAGCTTGTTGGTGACAAAGGTCTGGCTGCTGTAGAGGCCGTGGTGGCCCGAGAGCATGTAGCACACGCCGCAGCCCAGCGCAATAAGCTCCAGCCCCTGCCCGCCAAACAGCTCGAATCCCAGCAGGATGGAGGGGATCAGGGCGTTTGTGGCTCCGCAGAACACGCAGACCAGACCGATGGCACCGGCAAACCCGGCGGGCAGGCCCAGCCATGGCCCGGCGATGCAGCCAAAGGTCGCCCCGATGTAGAAACTTGGGACCACCTCGCCGCCTTTGAAGCCTACTGCCAGGGTCAGGGCGGTCAGGAAGATCTTGCACAGAAAATCCCAGGGCAGGGCAGTGCCCTGCTCCACGGCATCGGCAATGACGGCCATTCCGGCCCCGTTGTACCGCCCGACACCGAACAGATACGAGAACGCTACCACGGCTGCACCGCCCACAAAAGCCCGGAGCCAGGGATTCGGGATCCGTTTGGGGATCCCGTGTTCCAGGGTGTGAAGCGTCCAGCAGAACAGCCGGGTCACGGCGGCACAGGCAATGCCCAGCAGGGCGGTCTGAAGCGCGGTTTCCAGCGTCAGGTGCGGGATGGAATTGAGCACAAAATTGGTCGGGGCGATCCCGAAGAACAGGGATACGCCGTAAGCAATGAGGGCCGAAGTGAACGCGGGCATAAAGGCCGAAGTGAACGTCAGCCCCACGTCCTCCACCATCATGGCAAACAGGGCGGCGGTCAGCGGGGTGCCGAACAGGGCGGAGAAGAACGCTGCCATGCCGCTGATGGTGGCTGTGCGGCGGACGTAATCGCTCAGATGCAGCAGTTTTCCCACGTTCCAGCCGATGCTGCCGCCCATCTGTAAAGCGGCACCCTCGCGGCCGGCAGAACCGCCGCACAGGTGGGTGAGCACCGTGCCCAGAAAGATGGCGGGCACCAGCAGCGGGCTGACCGGCTCGCCGCTCTGCACGGCGCGGATGACATTGTTGGTGCCCACGCCTTCGCACTTTGTGACCTTGTAGAGTGCCACGATGGCAAGGCCCGCCAGCGGCAGGCAGAGCAGCAGCCAGCTCTGCGCGGCCCGCAGCTCGGTGACGTACTCCACGCTCAGGTGGAACGCTGTGCCGACTGCGCCGCAGACCAGACCTGTGGGCACGGCCAGCAGCAGCCATTGCAGGGCCACCCACAGGGCGGCTTTGGCCTCGCGGTTAAAATCATTCAAGTTGCTCATAGAAACTCCTGATACAAAAAAACTGAAAATTTTACACTCCAAAATAACACGCCCGCACGGGGATGTCAACCCGGAACCATTGCAGGGAGGCTCACATCGTGATGACAACGACAAACCCCTGCTTCCTTGTGCGGAGAAAGCAGGGGCTCTGCCGAATTGATTTCAGAAAAAGGAAAAGGAGAACAAGGAGAACAAATATCGTCACGCTTTCAAAGCGGGACAGCGGTTGAAATTGTGCGGAGCGTTACTCCACATCCTGCAGGGCGGCGAAGTCCTCTTCGCCGGTGCGGATCTTGACCACGCGGGTCACGTTGTAGACAAAGATCTTGCCATCGCCGATGTGGCCGGTATACAGGGCCTTCTTGGCGGCATCCACCACAGCGTCCACGCTGATCTTGGAAACGATGACCTCGACCTTGATCTTGGGCAGCAGGGTGCTGTCCACAGGCACGCCGCGGTATTTCTCGGTGGTGCCTTTCTGGATGCCGCAGCCCATCACCTGGGTCACGGTCATGCCGGTCACACCCAGATCGTTCAGCGCGGTCTTGAGCTGATCGAACTTGGAGAGCTTTGCAATGATGGACACTTTGTGCATCCCGGTGTCGTAGATGCCATCGTGGATGACGGCAGGCTCCTTGACCACAGGCACGGCAGCGTTCATCTGCACGGCGCTTGCCTTGGAGGCATCATCCTCGCCCAGATCGGTGTTCTCGTTGGGCACCATGGCAGCGGCGTTGGCATCGGAGATGGAGAAACCGGCGTAAGCGGAAGCCAGGCCGTGCTCGTGGATATCCAGGCCGTCGATCTCCACCTCAGCGGGGACGCGCAGGCCGATGGTTTTGTCGATGATCTTGAAGATGATGAACATCACGACCACAACGTACACATCAACGGTGATAAGGCCCAGCAGCTGGGTGCCCAGCTGTGCAAAGCCGCCGCCGTAGAACAGGCCCTTGCCCACGCCGTCGCCGCCATTGGAGAACAGGCCCACAGCAATGGTGCCCCACACGCCGTTTGCAAAGTGAACGGAGACAGCGCCCACGGGGTCGTCGATCTTTGCGATCTTATCAAAGAATTCAACGCTCAGGACCACGAGGATACCGGCCACGAAGCCGATGATGAAGGCACCGAAGGGAGAGACCGCGTCGCAGCCTGCGGTGATGGCGACCAGACCGGCCAGAGAGCCGTTCAGGGTCATGGAGACATCGGGCTTGCCGTAGCGCAGCCAGGTGAAGATCATGGTCACGCAGGTGGCAACGGCAGCGGCCAGGTTGGTGTTGAAGCAGACAAGACCCGTCAGGGTCATGGCCTCGTCGGTGGCAAGGCTCAGGGAAGAGCCGCCGTTGAAGCCGAACCAGCAGAACCACAGGATGAACACGCCCAGCGCACCGGCGGTCAGGTTGTGGCCGGGAATGGCGTGGGGGTTGCCGTCCTTATCGTACTTGCCGATACGGGGGCCGAGCATTGCGGCACCCAGCAGGGCGATCACGCCGCCCACATTGTGAACGGCTGCGGAACCGGCAAAATCATGGAAGCCCATGCTCTGCAGCCAGCCGCCGCCCCACATCCAGTGGCCGCAGATGGGGTAGACCACCAGCGAAATGGCAGCGGAATAAACGCAGTAAGCCTTGAAGTTGGTGCGCTCAGCCATGGAGCCGGACACGATGGTGGCTGCCGTGGCACAGAACACGGTCTGGAACACGATGTACACCCACAGCGGGATATCAAGCCCCAGGTGGCTGTAATCGCCCTGAATGAACGGATCGAACCCGCCGATCAGCGCGCTTGTGCCGCCGAACATCAGGCCGAAGCCGATGACCCAGTAGCACGGTGTGCCGATGCAGAAGTCCATCATGTTTTTCATCAGGATGTTGCCGGTGTTTTTGGCGCGGGTAAAGCCCGCCTCACACAGCGCAAAACCGGCCTGCATAAAGTAGACCAGGAATGCCGCAACCAGCACCCAACAGGTGTTTATGGAACTGAACATTATAATACCTCCCCGGTTTGTAATGCGCTCCCCGCACCGAATGTGCGCGGGAGCCTTGTTCAGGAGGCCCTCTATTCCTCCCGAGCAATATCCAGCGAAAACACAAAAGGCGCTGGCGGAATCACTTCCGTCAGCGCCTTTGCTTTCGATGGCACGAGTATAGCCCCTTTGTGCAAAACTGTCAAGAGCCGGGGTGCGATTTTTACGTTTTACACAACCCAGAACCGAGAAAAAAGAGAAAAGCTTTACAAGTCATTCTTTTTTCTCGGCCTCACCGGCGGGCGTTTCTTCCTTTTTGCGGCCGGAGCGGTGCCCGCCCTCCATCTCCCAGTGGAGCATCAGGCTCATCATGGCCCGCAGGGCAAAGGTGGCCGCCAGCGGCACCACCGATTCCAGATTCTGCAGCAGGAAGGTCTTGGCGATCTCCGCCGACATCAGAAACTCCAGCGCCGTGGTCAGGCCGCTGGACATCTCGTGGAGGAAATCGTGCTGGCCATGGAAAAAGGTGACCCGCACATAGTGGTAGGTGGCCTTGACAAGGCTGGTGACGATGATGAACAGGCCGATGATCTCAGCCAGCCCGGAGATCAGCGGCACTGCCGTCTCCAGAAACCCCTCCATGCCGTGGGTGACGATCTGATTGAAATGGTATAACCATGCCATATTAGACTTCCTCCTGCTTTTTCGGATACCTCTAAGATACATGAGCGGCGGTGCGCTGTCAAGCGGCCATCAGCCCAGCTTTTTCTTCTGCTGGTGGGCCAGGATGGGCATGAGCAGGGGCGTGGGAACGAGCTTTTGGGCCGTGGTGGCAAGGCGCATCAGGGTGCTGGGCACGATGATGGTCTTGCGGCGGAGCATCCCGCGCATGGCTTCCTCCACGCAGAGCTCCGGGGTGATGCCCTTGAGGGCGAACACCACGTCGGCGCGGTCGTTGAACTCGGTGTCCACGGGGCCGGGGCAGAGGGCACAGACATAGACCGGGCTGTGCTGCTCCCGCAGCTCCTCAGCCACGCCGCGGGTCAGGCTGACAACGTATGCTTTGGAGGCGTAGTAGCCCGCCATATAGGGCCCGCCCGGCAGCAGGCCCGCCGAGGATGCCACGTTCAGGATGGTGCCGAAGCCCTGTGCTTCCATCTTGCGCAGGGTGAACTTGAACAGCCGGTGCATGGCCAGCACGTTTACCCGCAGCATGGAAAGCTCCTTGCCCGCGTCCGTCTCGGAAAAGGCACCGCAGGCACCAAAGCCCGCGTTGTTGATGAACAGGTCGATGCGTTCGTCTGCCAGTGCTTCGCACAGGGCGGTGACCTGCGCATCCTGCGCAAGGTCGGCGGGTACGATGCGGCAGAGGGTGCCGTGTTTCGCCCGGAGCTCAGCGGCAAGGGTCTCCAGCCGGTCGCGGCGGCGGGCGGTCAGAATGAGCCGGAAGCCCAGCCAGGCATAGCGGCGGGCAAACTCCCGCCCGATGCCGGAGGACGCGCCGGTGATCCAGACAGTTTTGGTTGACATAAGCATTCTCCTTTTCTGCGGAAACTCCATTGCCTCTATTCTATCACGGCAGCGGGTGAGAATCCATGCAAAAATTCAAGGAAAAGCTGTCCCTTGTTGCCCGGGAAAATTTGGAGTATAATAGACGCAAAGAACAGCGCACTGACGCAGGAGGAAAGAAAAATGAACAAACCGGTATTGGTGGTCATGGCTGCCGGCATGGGCAGCCGTTACGGCGGCATGAAGCAGATCGACCCGGTGGGCCCCAAGGGTCAGCCCATTGTGGAGTACTCCCTGTATGATGCCCACCGCGCAGGCTTTGAGACCGTGATCTTTGTCATCAAGCACGAGATCGAGGAGGCCTTCAAAGCCGCCATCGGCGACCGCGTCTCTCAGGGCATGAACGTGAAATACGCTTTCCAGCAGCTGGATGAGCTGCCCGCAGGCTTCACCATCCCCGAGGGCCGTGTCAAGCCCTGGGGCACCTGCCACGCCGTGCTGGCCGCAAAAGACCTCATTGATGGTCCCTTCGCCGTCATCAACGCGGACGATTACTACGGCCCCGAGGCCTTCAAGGTCATCTATGAGTATCTGTCCACCCATCAGGACGGCGCAGTTTACGATTACTGCATGGTGAGCTACCTGCTCAAAAATACCGTCTCCGAGAACGGCACCGTCTCCCGCGGTGTCTGCGTGGTGAACCCGGACGGCACCCTGCACAGCGTGACCGAGCGCACCGGCATCGAGACCTATGAGGGCGGCATCCGCTGCACCTCCCTCACCGGTGAGGGCACGGATGACCTGCCGGTGGAAGCACCCGTCAGCATGAACCTGTGGGGCTTCGGCAAGAGCTTCTTGGACGAGGCCGACCACCGCTTTGCAGGCTGGCTGCGTGAGAATCTGCCCAAGAACCCCCTCAAATGCGAGTATTTCCTGCCCACCGTGGCCAGCGAGCTCATCGATGAGGGCAAGGCAGCAGTCACCGTGCTCAAGAGCACCGATAAGTGGTACGGTGTGACCTACCGCGAGGATAAGCCCACCGTGGTGGCCGCCATCGCCCAGAAAACCCAGGAGGGCCTGTACCCCGAGGATCTGTGGGCGTGATAAGCTGAAACAGGCGCAGATGCGAAACAAAATCTGTGGCGGCCCTCTTGACTTTTTGCGCAGGAGTGCATATACTAAAGTTGTAGATGAGACTACGGAACCATTCCATGGTTCCACCAAAGCAACAAGAAGCCCCCTCGGTACTGCGAATACCAAGGGGGCTTCCTGCTTGCTAAGGGTTAGTGCTTACCGGCCTTGAACTGTTCCTCAAGCCACTTGCAGATGTAGTAGCTGACCACACCCGCTGCGACGGACAGTATAAATGAGACTACCATTTCCATGGTTACCACCTCCTTCCCACATCAAATGGGTCGGAAGGCCGACAGGTACAGTATAACAGAAAATTCGACTCATTACAACGCAGAAGCGCCCCATCCGGTGAAGGATGAGGCGCTTCTACGTATATTTGGGAATATTCGGGGATGGCGTTAGTTGTTCTTGAGCTCCTGTGCCTTCTGCCATGCATTCAGCACATCAAGCTTGCTTACGGGATTGGCCGGGAAGAACTTCATCTCTTCCGGAGCCGTGCCCTCATCGTTCAGGTCAGGGATAAGCTCGTTTTCCATGGCCCAGCGGGCGGCGTGCTGCAGGTCCATATCCTGCTCTTCCTGCCCTACATCGGGGTAGAGCAGTTCGGATTCGGGCATGGGTTTGCCTGCATCCTCCCACAGCATCATAGCAAGGGCGCTGCGGTTGCTGGGGAAGTAGGGCAGAGCCATCAGCTTGCCTGCAAATTCAGCGCCCAGAGAATAGGCCTGATAGCCCAGCACTGCGGTGCCCACAGCGGCAGTACCAATGATCGCGGCAGTGCCCAGCACGCCGGGCCCATCATCTTCAATGGTGGCATCACGGTACTGTGCGGCAATATCCACATCACTGCTCATGGTGTTCATGGTGTTCATGGTAAAGGTGATGCTCTCAGCCTTGTAATCCTGACCCAGCGGCAGGGAGAACTTGCCGGTAGACCAGATGTCAAACACCATGCCCTCAGGGATCAGGGTCTTGTCCAGCGTCACGGTCACTGTTGCGCCGTCCGGTACAGAGTAGGTCGTTTTGCCGGTGGTCTCGTCAGTAGTAACAGTCAAGGTATCGGTCACATCCTTGTCACCTTTTTTCACGGTAACAATGCCGCCGGTCACGGTCAGCGGGTGGCAGACTGCGGTATCGGGGGTGTGGTCACCGGCGGCATCACGGTACTTTGCAGACACATTCACATCACTGCTCATGCGGAAAGTGATGTTTTCTGCCTTGTAGTCCTGACCTGTGGGCAGGGAGAGATTGCTTGTAGACCAACCGTCAAACACTTTGCCATTGTGCACTGTGTTCTTGTCCAGCTTCACGGTCACTTCTGCGCCTTGCGGTACATCGTAGGTCGTTTTGCCGGTGGTTGCGTCAGTGCGGCTGTTCAGCTTGCTGGTCACATCGCTGCCGTCGTATTTCACAGTAACAGTGCCGCCGGTCACGGTCAGCGGGTGGCAGACCAGAGCATTGGGGTCGAACTCCCAACCGGCATGGAGGGTGATGTCATCCGTAATTGCGGTATCTTTCACATAAAAGCGCTTGCCATCTTCGGTGTACCAGCCGGTGAACTTGTAACCCGTACGGGTGGGAGCATTGATGGCATCCAGATCGGTTGCCTTCAGATCGTTTGCCTTGGTATCAGTGATTTTTTCGGTCTCATAAACCGGCACCTCAGCGGAGCCGTTCAGGCTGCCGCCCTTGGCATCAAAGGTCACATGGCAGAGGCCAAGAAGCTTGTGTCCTGCCAGTGTGGCTCCAAACTGATCATGTGCGGCGTCCTTGTCTTTGTTGGAGTAGATGACACATTCAGGCCGACAATTTTCCAGACTGTCATCGAAAGTAGTCAATCCAGCAGGGAGTATAATGTATTCCAGTTTGGAGCAATCTGCAAAGGTCTTAGGGTTAATGATTTTTACCTTTTCCGGGATGGTGATGGACTCGAGTTCTGAGCAGCATGCAAAAGCATATTTTCCGATGGAAGTCAGATTTTTGGGAAGAGTGACGGTCTTCAGAGAAGTAACATCAAAGGCGTAATCGCCAATGGTTTGAATGTCGGGACACAGCGTAAGCGATGTGAGACTTTTGCAGCCTGTAAAGGCATGTTCTCCAATCAACGTTGGACCATTGATGATAAGAGGGTCCAAGGCGGTGCAACCTTCAAAGGCAGAATAGCCGATGGAAGTGACGCTTTGTGGAATGGTGACGCCCGTCAGTGAAGTGCAACATTCAAAGGCATAATTGCCGATCGTCTGAATATCCTCACCTAACACAAGCGTTGTAAGATTCTTGCAATCATAAAAGGCCTTTTTACCGATGGAAGTGACTTTTTGTGGAATGGTGACGGAGCAAATGTTGCTACAAAGTGGGTTATATGGGTAGCCATCGTCAGATTGGGCGGCAAATGAATAATCTCCCAAACCGGTTACGGTGCAGCCGCCCAACTCTGTGGGTATTTCGATGTCGTAGGGGCCATTGTTTGTTGAATCAACATGGTTTGCTGAATCAACAGGGCCAAGAAATTTTGTGATGGTTACAGTCTGGTCTGCATTTACCTTATAGGCATACATGTAACCATTTTTGGCTTCTTGTTTAGTTGACGATGACGTGTCTGCTGCAAATGCCGTGACTGCCGACAGGGGCAGCATGGTGATCATCATGCAGACCGCAACCAATAAGCTGATCAAACGCTTAGGTTTCATAATTCTTTACTCCTTTTCCATGATATTCCCAAAAACTCTCTCTATTTCAGCCAAAACAAAAGAGCGCCGCACCGGCCAAACGGCTGGTACGACGCTCTGAACCCTTGTAGACCCGCTGCGCGCTCGCTCTCCTGAAGGGAAGCCGACGCATCTTCACAAGGAGGTGCAAGGTTTCGGATTACCTTACCCGGAGAGAATAACGTGCGGCTGGCTGCCATATTACAGGCCCTTGTAGCTTTGCGTCGCAGCCTTTCGACTGGCTTGCCGATTCTTCAGTTTTTAGCAGGAATAGCATATTGCACAGGATAAAATACTCTTTTTTTTGTCAATATGACGAAAATAGATTTGGAAGAGTGTACAAAAAAGGAACGTATAATGTTGAAAACAGAATGAGAACAAAAGCGTGCAGCAGAACAAGATCTGCCTGATTTTATGGAGAATGCAGCGCAGGAAAAATGCCCCTGACCGAAAGAAGCCGGTCAGGGGCATTTGGGGTTGCTGCAGCGGGCAGGGTCAGTGCCTGCGCTCGTACTTCAGGCGCTCCCGCAGCTCGTCCAGAGAGCGGTGCTTTTCGCCGTGGCGCAGCTTGGGGTAAGCGCGGAGCATACGGCCCTTGCCAAAGTACTTGGAGCTCCGGGTGCGGGCGCGCATCTCCTCGCTGCGGGCCTGCAGTTCTTCGGCCAGCTGTTCCAGACGGAGCAGCTCTGCCGTGCGCTCTGCGGTGCCCTTGGCGGCCAGCTTGACGGCAGCGGCGGCCTCAGAGGCATTGAGCCGGGCCTCCTGGGAGGACTTGCGGGCAGCCTCCATGGCCTCGTCGGCCTTGGCGCGCAGGGCGGCAGCGGCATCCCGGGGGCTCAGTTTGGCGGCATTGTCCCGGGCCTCGGCAGCTGCCAGCTTGAGCTGCAGGCGGCTCTCGTCCATCTTCTGGTCCACGTCCATGGCGGTGGTGCCCAGCAGCTCGGTCATGGCATCGGACACGGCGTGCATACTGTCGGCCACCTTTTCCAGAGCATCCAGCTCACGGGCCAGGTCAGAGGCCGCAAAGGCGGTCACCACCACGTCGGCGGCGTAGCAGGCGTACAGGATGCACATGAGGACAAAGCCCACCATCTGGGGGACCATCTCCACAAAGCCCGCGATCACGGGGTGAACGGCCTTCATCACCACAACGGTGCCAACGCCCCACAAAAGGGAGAACTCCAGGCAGATATATCCGCCGATGTTGAAGGGGAAGTCGCTGTAATCCCACCACCGGGTGTGGTAGAGCTTGTAGAGCGCCCAGCCGCCCACCAGCTCCAATACGCTGGGCAGGATCACGCCGCCGAGATAGAGCAGCAGCAGGTTGTCTGCCAGCGGCGAAAGGGTGAACAGCACAATGATCATGCCAAAGCCGTAGATGGGGCAGACCGGGCCGTTCAGAAAGCCGCGGTTCACCAGCTGGCCGGTGGAAACGGCGGCATAGATGACCTCCAGGCACCAGCCCAGGCAGGAGTAGATCAGGAAAAACGCCAGGATCTGATACAGCGAAAAGCCGCAGACCATGGTGTTGACAAAAAAGGACATCTTACTCCTCCTTTGCGGCGGCAGCGGCTTCCTCCGCAGCCTTCCTCTTTTTCAGGACCTTGGGCTCGATCCAGGTCACGGCGGCATCGCCGGGCAGCTTTTTGGCGATCAGGGCCTTGATCTTGATGCCCATCTCGGTGAACATCCCCTCGTGCTCGGTGCGGATGTTCCACTCCGGCTCGTTTTCGTGCAGGTCAAAGGTCTTCCAGGTGATCTCGTAGCCGGAAGCGGGGAAGTACTCCAGGCTGTCGCGGAACAGGTCGTCGTCATCGGTCTTGAAGTAGATCTCGCCGCCGTCCTTCAGGAATTCGCGGTACTGGATGAGCTGGCGGGGATAGGTGAGCCGGTGCTTGTTGGAGGAAGCGTTCTTGCTCCACGGGTTGCAGAAGTTGATATAGATGCGGCTGACGGTATCCTGGGCGGTGAGCACGCCCTTGATGCGCTCGATGTCGGTGCTCATGATCTTCACGTTGTCGATGGGGCGGCCTGCCTCGGTGTAAGCGGCCTCGATCTTGCGCTTGGCAAGGATCAGCACCTTGTCGGTGATGTCGATGCCCAGATAGTTGTTCTCCGGGTGGGCGCAGGCCAGCTGGGAGAGAAAGCCGCCCTTGCCGCAGCCCAGTTCCAGCACAAAGGGCTGCTCCGGGCGGGCATACTGTGCGTGCCACTTGCCGCCCCAGATCAGGGGCTCGTGGACGTGGAAATCGGCGGCCATCAGCTCATCGTGGGCGTAGGGTTTGAAACGCATTCTCATAGTTTGTAATTCTCCTTAAAATTAACGTGGCTCGCCCTCTCAGGCGCTGACGCGCCAGCTCCCCCAAAGGGGGAGCCTTTGGCAAAAACGGATGGTTTTTCGCACTGCCAAAGCCTCTCCCTTTGGGAGAGGTGGCTTTGCGAAGCAAAGACGGAGAGGGCGAGGATGCTTACCGGTCTTGCTCCCGCAAAAATTCTTCCACCTGTTCCGGCTCTGCGGCGCAGCTTCCCTGACAGATGCCGGGTTTGCCGCCGCCGCGGCCATTGAGGGCGGCGTTCAGGGCTTTGGTCAGGGCACGGACATCACCGCCCGCTTGGGCGATACAGTAGCCGGTGCCCTTTTCGTTGGGGGTCAGGGCCGCGCACAGGCCGGTGGTGGCTTCGGTCAGGCGGCTAGCCAGCCGGTGCAGGCCGTCCGGGTCCAGCCCCGGCACGATGCGGAGGGCATCCGCACCGGGCGTTACCTGCGCGGCCAGCGCGTCAAAGAGCTGGCTGCACAGCCCGAAGTGGGTGAATTTCAGGGCGGTGTATTCGTCATACACCCGGTGCACTGCGTTGGCTGTCTCGCTGGCCTTGGCGCTGAGCAGGGCACCGATCTCTGCCTGCCGCGCCCGCATGGCCTGTGCGGCTTCCAGCGCGCGCCCGCCGCAGACGATGCTCAGGCGCACGCCGCCCTTATAGTTTTCGGCGGCCAGGATCTTGATCTGGCCCACCGCACCGGTAAAGGCGGTGTGGGTGCCGCAGCAGGCACAGACATCCGCCCCGGGGATGGTCACGATCCGCACCTGCCCTTCGATCTCCTTTTTGGAGCGGTAGGTCAGGGCGGCCAGCTCTTCCCGGGTGGGGTAGGTGATGTTCACCGGTACATTCTCCCAGATGATGCGGTTGGCGGCAGTCTCGGCCGCTTTCAGACCCTCGGCGGAGATGGGGATGTTTGTGTCCATCCGCACGGCATCGGAGCCGATGTGGAAGCCCACATTCTCGGCCCCGAACATGCTGTGCAGGATGCCGGAGAGGATGTGCTCGCCGGTGTGCTGCTGCATCTTGTCAAAGCGCCACGCCCAGTCGATGGCCTGTGCTGCTTCAGCCCCGGGCACCGCCCCGGCGGGCAGGGAAGTGACCATGTGCCAGATGACACCCGCCTGCTCGTGAACATCGGTGACGGTCAGCACCGTGCCGTCGGCAAGGGTCAGGGTGCCCCGGTCGGCAGGCTGGCCGCCGCCCTCGGGGTAGAACACCGTGCCGTCCAGCGCGATGCACCCGCCGCCGGTCCGGCTGTCCGGCTCTGCGGCTAAAATATGCCCCACCGCCTCCCGGCGGTAGGCATCGTGTTCATAGTATTTTTCGGTTGGCTGCATAAGCACCTCCTAATATAAAAACAAGTATACCACGTTTTTTGCCTGTGGAAAATAGTCTGCAGTTATGTTATGATAGAAAACAGACAAGCCCCAGCAAAAAGTTTGAGACGAGGAAGGATTTACAATGCGTGAAAGTGGTATTCTGATGCCGGTGTCCAGCCTGCCCGGCCCCTACGGGATCGGCTGCTTTGGCAAAAAGGCAGAAAAATTTGTGGATTTCCTTGCGGCGGCAGGCCAGAAGATCTGGCAGATCCTGCCCCTGAGCCCCACGGGCTATGGGGACAGCCCCTATCAGAGCTGCTCTGCCTTTGCGGGCAACCCCTATTTCATTGATCTGGATGCTCTGAAAGCCGAGGGTCTGCTGACAGCCGCCCAGCTCAAGGCCGAGCCTTGGGGCAAGGACCCGCTGAACGTGGATTACGGCACCCTGTACACCAGCCGCTACAAGATCCTGCGTGCCGCCTACGCCGCCTGGCGCAGGCAGTGCGCGGGCCAGCACGGCTGTGCCCATTACTATCCGGATGCGTACTATGCCTTCACGCTGGAAAACGAGGGCTGGCTGGAGGATTATGCCCTCTACATGGCCCTCAAGACCGCCAACGGCATGAAGAGCTGGACCGAGTGGCCCCGGGAGTACCGCAAGCGGGAGCCGCAGGCGCTGGAAGCTTTTAAGGCAGAGAACGAGGAAGAGATCGGCTTCTGGAAGTTTCTGCAGTACGAGTTCAGCATCCAGTGGAAGAAGCTGAAAGCCTACGCCAACGCCAACAACGTGCAGATCCTGGGCGATATCCCCATCTATGTCTCGGCAGATTCCGTGGATGCCTGGGTGGGCGGCCCGCTGTTTGAGCTGGATGCAGACGGCGGCTTTGCCCGGGTGGCAGGCTGCCCGCCGGATTACTTCTCGGCAGAAGGCCAGCTCTGGGGCAACCCGCTGTACAACTGGCCCTACCATAAGCAGACCGGCTATGCCTGGTGGATCCAGCGTGTCCGCCATGCGCTGGGCATCTATGACCTGCTCCGCATCGACCACTTCCGTGGTTTTGACACCTACTGGGCCATCCCGGCAGACAGCACTACCGCCAAGACTGGCAAGTGGGAGACCGGCCCCCGGATGGAGCTGTTCAACGCGCTGGAAGGTGCGCTGGGCAAGCTGCCCATCATCGCCGAGGATCTGGGTGAGCTGTTCCCCAGTGTGCGGGAGCTGCTGGCAGACAGCACCTTCCCGGGCATGAAGGTGCTGCAGTTCGCGTTCGGCGGCGGTGACAACGAGTACCTGCCCCACAACCACGTCAAGAACAGCGTGGTCTACCCCGGCACCCATGACAACACGACGCTGACCGCCTGGTGGGACGAGAGCGCATCGGCCAAGGAGAAGGCTGTGGCCGCCGCCTACCTGCATCTGACCGGCTGTCAGCCCACCGCAAAGGAGGTGGCCGCTGTCAAAACAGAGGCGGCCCGCACCGCGCTGCTCCGGGCTGCGCTGGGCTCCGTGGCCGACCGTGCCATCATCCCCATGGCCGACTGGCTGGGCCTGGGCGAGGAAGCCCACCTGAACAGCCCCGGCAAGCTGGGCGGAAACTGGAGCTGGCGCGCCGCCGATGGGTTCGACACTGCCGCGCTGGCCAAGCGCATTCTGGCGGAGTGCGCCGTGTACTGCCGTACATAACCGGGCCGGAAACCCGGAGTGTGTTTAGCAGTTTGACGAAAATGTAAAAAATTGCGTTAAAGTTTGTGCGTTTTGCTGGAAACGCCCGGCACAAGGTGGTATAATTCCGGTAATGGGGCTGCGCTTTCAGCGGCCGTGTGGCAAAGCTGTGCCGGAAGGGAGAGAGTCCGGCACCGGATAATGGGGAAAAACGCATGAAAAAAGAATGGACGGAACAGGATCTGCGCACCTTTGCAGAGAACGCACAGACCGCCTTTGAGGACGTGACCCTGACGGAAGCCGATGAGGAGGCCGCGGACACCTGGCAGGACGATGGCCTGCAGGTGGATTATGTCCTGCGCAATGGGCAGGTGGACTGCGTGCTGCGCCGCCTGATCGAGGCGGACGGCAAGCTCTGGCAGCTGCAGATGACGGCTCCGCTGGCGGGCAGCGACCTGCCGGAGGATCGGATGACCGCGCGGGAGCGGGAGCTCTGCCGGGACGATATGAATCACGATTTCCTGACCGGCGTGTTCAACCGCCGCTATTTTGAAACGGAGTTCTGCACCCGGCTGGATGAGTGGACGGATGCCCACCGCTGTGCTTCGCTGGCGCTGGTGGCGCTGGACGATGAGGACGGGATGCGCGCCCGGCAGGGCGATGCCGTGATGAACCAGCTGGTCTGTTTTGTGGCCAACCAGTGGAAAAAGTACTACGACCGCCCTGCAGAGCGGGTGGTCTGCCGCCTGACGGACACGCTGTTTGCCATCGGCTGTGCGGATAAGAACTGCGCAGAGCTGGCCGAGGAGCTGAACGGCATTTATGCCGAGATGCCCCGCGCGTGCGTGGCATCGGTGGGCCTAATGCGCCGGGTGCCCTTTACCCAGTCCATCGGCTGCGCCTGCACCGGCGAGGTGCGGGGGAAAAACTGGGACGCACTGTATCAGCTGTGTGAGCAGCGCCTGAAGGCGGCCCAGACCGCCGGCGGCGACCAGATCTGCAGCAAATAAACGGAATGCATAAAATCCCCCTTTGCGGTACAAGCTAGTGCCACAAAGGGGGATTTTTGTATGGAAAATCAGAAAAATGATAACCTGAATCTGCTGGAAGCGGTGGTGCAGAACACGGAGATGGGCAAGAACACGCTGGAACAGATCGTGCCCATGACTGAGGACCCTGCCTTCCGGGCCGAGCTTCTGCGGGAGCGGAACCTCTACCGGGAACTGAATCAGGAGGCCCACACCGCCATCGAGGCCTGCGGCGGCACGGCTCAGGGCCAGAGCATCATGGCAAAGCTCAACACCAAAATGGGCATCGGCATGAAAACGCTCACCGACAGATCCACCCGCAATCTGGCCGAAATGCTCAGCGAGGGAAGCAGTCAGGGCGTGATGGACTGCATCAAGAGCCAGAAGGATTATCCCGATGCGGCCCCCGGCTCCAAGCGCCTGATGCAGAAGCTGCAGGATCTGGAGGAAGAGAACCGGCTGAAACTGGAGCAGTTTCTGTAAAGGCCGCTCCGGCTGCTCAGAGTGCTTCCACCATGGCCGCCACGATCCGGGTGGCGGTAGCCACGTACTCGGCGATGCTGAATTTCTTCACCACCAGCACCTCGTGGCCGTCCTCGTCGGCGTTGTCGCTCATGGCCCGGAGGATGACGCAGGGCACATCGTTCTTGGCGGCGATCTGGCTCACAGCGGCACCCTCCATCTCAACGCAGTCGGGGGCGCATTTGGCCTCAATGGCGGCCTTGGTCTCGTTGTCACCCACGAACAGGTCGCCGGTGGCGATCTTGCCGGTCAGGGCCTTGACCCCGGCCTCGGCGCAGGCTTTTTCAGCGGCGGCGATGAGGGCCGGGTCACCGGCGTACTCCTTCAGGTAGGGCGGGTTCTGGCAGATCATGTCCAGCTGGGCATCGTGGTAGAGCACCGTCTTGCCAATGACCACATCACCAATGCCGATCTTGCTGGTCATATTGCCTGCAATGCCGGAGAAGATGATCTTCTCGGCACCGTATCGGGTAATGAGCACCTGAGTGGTGGCGGCGGCATTGGCCTTGCCCATGCCTGCACAGCAGACCACCACCTGCTTGCCTGCCAGCGTGCCCCTGTGGTACTCCACGCCGCCGTAGGGCTCCACGGTGACGTTTTCCAGTTTTGCACACAGCTGATCGACTTCATCGGGCATTGCGCCCATAATTCCGATAATCATATAGATGTCCTTTCTCCTGGGCAAAAGTGTCTCCCCCGCGCCGCGCGGGAGACACTTTTATCCTACATCAGACGTTGAACAGGAACTCGATCACGTCGCCGTCCTTCACGACGTACTCTTTGCCCTCGGTGCGCTGCAGGCCCTTGGCCTTGACAGCGGCATAATCGAAGTTGTTGGCTTCCAGGTCGCCATAGCCGATGACGCTGGCGCGGATGAAGCCGCGCTCGAAATCGCTGTGGATCTTACCGGCGGCCTGAGGTGCCTTGGTGCCCTTGCGGATGGTCCAGGCGCGGCACTCCTTTTTGCCGTCGGTCAGGAAGGAGATGAGACCCAGCAGGTCGTAGCTGGCAGTGATCAGGTTGTCCAGGCCGCTGGCCTCGATGCCCATCTCGGCCAGGAAAGCCTTCTTCTCCTCGGGGGAGTAGTCGGCAATGTCCTCTTCGGTCTTGGCGCAGATGGGAATGTAGCGGGCCCCCTCCTCGGCGGCGCGGGCAGCCACCAGCGGGACATAGCGGTTATTCTCAATGCCCTCCATCAGGTCATCCTCGCCCACATTGCAGGCGTAGAGCACGGGCTTGGAGCTCAGCAGGCCCATCTCGTGCAGCACGGCCTGCTGCTCGGCATCCCCCTCGTCAAAGTCAAAGCTGCGGGCAGGCTTGCCTGCGCTCAGGTGGTCGGCCAGCTTCTGCAGCCAGGCGGCTTCAGCGGCAGCCCCCTTGTTGTTGCCGCTCTTGGCAGCCTTGGCCATCCGGCCCGCGCGGTTCTGAACGACCTCGAGGTCAGAGAGGATCAGCTCGTAGTCAATGGCATCGATGTCAGCGATGGGGTCCACGGCCTCGGCCTTGGTCACGTCCTCCACCACATGGATGATGTTGTCGTCATCAAAGCAGCGCACCACGTGCACGATGGCATCACACTCGCGGATGTGGCCCAGGAACTTGTTGCCCAGGCCGGCACCCTGGCTGGCACCCTTGACCAGACCGGCGATGTCTACAAACTCCACGATGGCAGGAGTCTTTTTGTTGGTCTGCCAGATCTCAGCCAGCTTGTCCAGCCGCTTGTCCGGCACGGCCACGATGCCGCTGTTGGGCTCAATGGTGCAGAAGGGGTAGTTGGCAGCTTCCGCGTTCTTGGTGGAAGTGATGGCGTTGAACAGAGTGGACTTGCCGACGTTCGGCAGACCGACGATACCTAACTTCATATAAAATACGCTCCTTACACGTTTTTTTGCATAACGATACAACTATCATTATACGCGATGAAAACCCGGAGCGCAAGGGGATGGGCGCAAAACAACGGATTTACACGGCGGGAGTTCTATATTATACTGTTCTTAAAATACGAACCGATTTCCAGAAGGGAAGGCAGGAGGATGTTATGGAACGCAACGACCCGCGCTATCAGGCTTATGTGGAAATCCTGAAGGAGGAGCTGATCCCGGCGATGGGCTGCACCGAGCCCATCGCGCTGGCCTATGCGGCGGCAAAAGCCCGCGAGGTGCTGGGGGTGCTGCCGGACAGCGTGCAGCTGCAGGTGAGCGGCAGCATCATCAAGAACGTGAAAAGCGTCATCGTGCCCAACACCGGGCACCTGAAGGGCATGGAGGCGGCGGTGGCGGCAGGCATCATCGCCGGTTCCGCCGAGAAGGAGCTGGAGGTCATCTCGGAGGTCAGCGAGGAAAAGAAGTCTGCCATCCGGGACTATCTGCAGACGGTGCCCATCACCATCGAGCACACCGAGCAGGGGCATGTGTTTGACATCGTCGTCACCGAGCGCTGCGGGCAGGACTACGCCCGGGTGCGCATCGCGGACTACCACACCAACATCTGCCGCATCGAGAAGAACGGCACGGTGCTGTACGAGGTGCCCCTGCTGGACGAGACCGTGCAGGAGGACGCCCGCGCCGACCGCAGCCTGCTGAACATGCAGGACATCTGGGACTTTGCCGAGACCGCCGACCTGCGGGACGTGGCAGACCTGCTGGAACGGCAGATCCGCTACAACAACGCCATTGCAGAAGAGGGCCTGCTGGGCGACTACGGCGCCAACATCGGGCGGGTGCTGCTGACCACTTACGGCAACGATGTCTCCAACCGCGCAAAAGCCAAGGCCGCCGCCGGCTCCGATGCCCGCATGAACGGCTGCGAGCTGCCGGTCATCATCAACTCCGGCAGCGGCAATCAGGGCATCACCTGCTCGGTGCCTCTCATCGAGTACGCCAAGGAGCTGCACAGCGGCAAGGAAAAGCTCTACCGCGCCCTCATCATCTCCAATCTGGTGGCCATCCACGAAAAGACCGGCATCGGCACCCTGTCTGCCTACTGCGGCGCGGTCAGCGCGGGTGCGGGTGCAGGCGCAGGCATCGTGTACCTGTGCGGCGACGGCTATCAGGCTGCCATCCACACGGTGGTCAACGCCCTTGCCATCGTGTCCGGCATCGTGTGCGACGGAGCCAAGGCTTCCTGCGCCGCAAAGATCGCATCTTCGGTGGATGCGGCGCTGCTGGGCTACAACATGTACAAGTGCAATCAGGAGTTCAAGGGCGGCGATGGCATCGTGATGAAGGACATCGAGACCACCATCAAGGGCATCGGACGTCTGGGCAAAGACGGGATGCGGCAGACCAATGAGGAGATCATCCGGCTGATGATGAGCTGAGCGGCGGAGCCTGCGTCCCAAAAATCATACAAAACCTTCTTTATTTTGTCATAACTCTTCCGTATAATAAGAAGTGGAATACTTTGTCACAAGGCCCGAAAGGGCCGGAACATACAGAATTGGGGAGGAAACCACTATGGCCAACGAAAAGATCCTCGTCGTGGACGACGATACCAACATCTGCGAGCTGCTGCGGCTTTATCTGACCAAGGAGGGCTATCAGGTCACCACTGCGAACGACGGCGAAGAAGGTCTGGACAAGTTCAATCAGGTCAAGCCCGATATGGTGCTGCTGGATGTGATGATGCCCAAGATGGATGGCCTGGAGGTCTGCCGCCGCATCCGCAAGCTGGGCAACACCCCCGTGATGATGCTGACCGCCAAGGGTGAGACCTTTGACAAGGTGCTGGGCCTGGAGCTGGGTGCAGACGATTACATGGTCAAGCCCTTTGACACCAAGGAAGTCGTGGCCCGCATCAAGGCAGTGCTGCGCCGCTGCACCACCACCACCGCCCAGACCGAGAGCACCGAGGGCGTGATCGAGTTCGACAACCTGCGGCTGGATATGAACAGCTACGAGCTGCGGGTCAAGGGCAAGGTGGTGGAGGCTCCCCCCAAGGAGCTGGAGCTGCTGAACTGCCTGGCCTCCCACCCCAACCGTGTTTACACCCGCGACCAGCTGCTGGACGAGGTGTGGGGCTTTGAGTACTACGGCGACAGCCGCACCATCGATGTCCATGTCAAGCGCCTGCGCGAAAAGCTGGCGGGCGCTTCCGACAAGTGGGAGCTCAAGACAGTCTGGGGCGTGGGCTATAAGTTCGAGGTGCGTCAGTAATGCGCAAAAGTATTTCGGTCACCTTCTTTTCGATGGTGGCCACCCTGCTGGTGCTTGGCACGGCGGTGCTGGGCTGTTCCGAGTGGCTGCTGTTCAGCCGCTATTTTGCCCAGGAGCGGTACGACACGCTGGACAGCGTGGCGGATGTGACCCAGCGCGCGGCGGATTATGTCGTGCAGCAGGCGGCTCTGCCCAAGGGGGCCGAGCTGGATGCCCTGAACACCAAGCTGGAGATCATCGGCGAGAGCGCCGAGGCTTACCTCTTTTTCACCGATGAAGAGGGCAGAATCCTGATCGCCTCCAACCCCGAGATGCTGGATATGGACACGGTGGAGCAGACCCTGATCGACAAGGTCAGCGGCGACAAGCCCTACCACACCCTGAGCACGCTGGATGGTGTGCTGACTGAGAAGAGCTATGTCTCGGTGCGGCACATGCAGGATGCCCGGGGCAACAACAGCGGCTATCTCTTCCTCTGCTCCTCCGGCGCGCGGCTGACCGACTTCAAGGAGGAGTTCTGGTCGAACTTCTTCTTCTCGGCTTGCATCATGCTGCTCTGCGCCAGCGTGCTGACCTCCTTCCTGATGCGGAAGCTGACAGACCCGCTCCAGAAGATCACCGATGCCGCCCAGCGGTTCGGCGGCGGGGACTTCTCTGTCCGTGTTGAGGGCGTGGAAGGTGAGGGCGAAGTGGTGGATCTGGCCCACACCTTCAACCAGATGGCGGAGAACATCCAGTCCAACGACAATTCCCGCGGCCAGTTCATGGGCAACATCGCCCACGAGCTGCGCACCCCCATGACCACCATCAAGGGCTTTGTGGACGGCATTCTGGACGGCACCATCCCGCCCGATATGCAGAACCACTACCTGCAGCTGGTCAGCGAGGAGACCGGCCGCCTGGCCCGGCTCATCCAGAACATGCTCGATCTCTCCAAGCTGGAAAGCGGCGAGTATCAGGTGAACGCCCGGATGTTCAACATCTGGGAGACGCTCACCGGTGTGGCCCTTTCGGCGGAGCAGCGCATCAACGACGGCATGATCGATCTGGAAGGCCTGACCATGGATGAAAAGGTGCTGGTCTACGCAGACCCCGACCTCATCCATCAGGTGGCTTATAACATTCTGGACAATGCCATCAAGTTTACCCCGGCGGGCGGCACCATCAAGTTCCATGTGGAGAAGCTGGGCCCCGAGGTGGAGATCTCGATCTGGAATTCCGGTCAGGGCATCAGCCCCGAGGCGCTGCCCTATGTGTTCCAGCGCTTCTACAAAGAGGATAGGTCCCGCGGCCTGCACGCCCGGGGGGCCGGTCTTGGCCTGAATATCTGCAAGGTGCTGGTCAACCTTTCCGGAGGTCAGATCCGTGTGGAGAGCCAGCAGGGCGAGTGGTGCCAGTTCGTGTTCACCCTGCCCGCCACGCCCCCCAACCCCAGCGGCATGAAGCGCCTGCCGGACGAATCCGGTCAGCCTGTGCCGGTGGAGGACCCCGCCAGCATGAAGCCTGTCAACTGAATCCGCGGCCAGACTGTCCCCCTGAAACGGGCGGGGCGGTCTGGTCGTTTTTGGTTTTGGAATGGATTTTGGATGTATCCGGGGGCAGGTTTGAGACTTTTCCGTGAAAAACACGGCTCCGGGTTTGATTTTTTGCGTGTTTTCATGTAAACTAAGAGTAACCATGCCCGCCCTGCATTCCGGCCCCAAAACAGGTGCTCTGGCAGAACGGATGGTGTAATCTTTCTGAAAAATAACGGAGAGTATAAAACGCAATGACGATCATTAGTCCTTCGATCCTTTCGGCTGATTTCAATCAGCTTGGTGCAGACTGCCGCATGGTGCTGGATGCCGGTGCGCAGATGCTGCATTATGACGTGATGGACGGCCACTTTGTGCCCAACATCAGCTTTGGCGTGCCGGTGCTGAAAAGCCTGCACAAGGGGATGCCCGCAGCATTCTACGATGTCCACCTGATGATCAGCCACCCGCTGCAGTATGCAGAGCCTTTCATCAAGGCGGGTGCCAGCCTGTACAACTTCCACCTCGAGTGCGAGGACGACATCCAGCAGACCATCGATGCGGTCAAGGCACTGGGCTGCAAGGTGGGCCTGACCATCAAGCCCGGTACTGCGCCGGAGGCGCTGGCCCCGTATCTCGACCAGCTGGATCTGGTGCTGGTGATGAGCGTGGAGCCCGGCTTCGGCGGGCAGAAGTTCATGCCCTCGGCGCTGGAAAAGCTGCGCTGGCTCAAGGAAGAGCGGGCAAAGCGGAGCGCCCGCTACCTGCTGGAAGTGGATGGCGGCGTGGACGACACCACCGCCCCCCTGTGCGTGGAGGCGGGTGCCGATATTCTGGTGGCGGGCAGTGCCGTGTTCGGCGCAGCCGACCCGGCTGCGGCGGTGCGCCGCCTGGCCGCCCTGTGAGAGGTGCCTTACCATGGATGAACGTTTGATCCAGCAGCAGGAGCAGGAGCTTGCAAAGACGGGGCGGTACTATCTGCACGTCTGCTTTATGACCATCCCGCTGCTCTGCATGGCCTGCTTCCTGTACGGTCTGCGGCCCCTGCTGCTCTGCGGCGCGGCGCTGCTCACCGGCAATCTGTGTGACCGCCTGGTCTCCCTGCTGCGCCGCCGCGTGTATCGGGCCGGGGATTTCTCCAACGAGAGCTTTGCCCTCATCATCGCCCTGCTCATGCCCGCCACGGTGGACTGGTATGTGGTCATTATGGCGGTGCTGGCCGGTGTCCTCATCGGTAAGGAGGTGTTTGGCGGCTACGGCAGCTATCCCTTCAACCCCGCTGCTGTGGGCTACGCCGTGGCGGCGGTGTCCTGGCCGGAGCAGGTGTTCCGCTACCCCCAGCCCTATATCAGCCTCCCCCTGTGGGATGCCACCGGCGTGCCGGTGTCCAGTACCATCTCGGATACCCTGCGCAGCGGCGGCAGCCTGAACATCAGCGCAATTTCGCTGGTGCTGGGCGAGTACGCCGCCCCCATGGGCACGGGTGCCGCCCTCATCCTTCTGGCCAGCGGGCTTTTCCTCTGGCTGCAAAAGGATGTCCGTCTGAGCGCTTCTGTCAGCTTTGTGGTCACCTGTGCCCTCATCGCCTTCCTCTTCCCCCGTCAGGTGGGGGTGAACGGCGTGGACATCGCCCTGCGCCTGCAGTGCGTGCGGGACGAGCTGCTGACCGGTGCCATGCTGTTCAGCGCGGTGTTCCTGCTCAACGAGCCCTACACCTGCGCCCATCACCGTCTGGGCCGCATCCTGTACGGTGTGCTGGTGGGTGCGATCACTATGGGCTTCCGGTATTACGGCGTGTATGAGACGGGTGTCTGCTTTGCCCTGCTCACGGTCAACAGCATTTCCGGCTGGATGGACCGCACCGAGAGCCGCCTGTACCAGCTGATGCACCGCCCTGCGGCCGGAAAGGAGGGCGCTGAATGAAACGTTCCATTGCAGAACTGATCACCCGCGATCCGGAGAAGTTTGCCCACCATGACCGGGTGTTCAAAAATAACCCCGTTGTCATGCAGGGCATGGGTCTGGCTCCGCTGGTGGTGCTTGCCACCACGGGCAAAAATGCTTTGATGCTGGCCGTGGCTGTGGCCCTGCTGCTCACGCCTTCCCGGATGCTGGCCTGCCTGGTCAGCCGCCTGTTCCCCCTGCGGGACGAGCAGCCCGCCCCGGAAGAGCTGGAGAAAAAGCTGCTGCCCCGGGCGCTGGTGTACAGCGGCAGTGCGGCGGTGGTCTACCTTGCCGCTTATCCCATCCTGAACGCTGTGTTCGGCACCGACCTGCTGATGCTGGGCATCTACCTGCCCATGCTGGTGGTGGAGCCCCTGCTGACCTACCGCTTTGGCCGTGTGCAGGAAACCATGCGCAAGGCTGTCTCCAAGGGTCTGCGCATCACGGTGGGCTACGCGCTCATCCTGTTCATCGTGGGCTGCCTGCGGGAGTGGCTGGCGCTGGGCAGTGTGTTTGGGATCCAGCTCAGCCGCTCTGTCCTGCCCATGGCATCCATGCCGGCAGGCGGTTTCATCGTGCTGGGCGTGGTGTGTGCCGTCTGGCGCGCGCTGGCCCGCAAACACAAGGAATACCTGAAAACTGAGGCGCGCGGCACGCTGGCTGCGCACCCCCGGAAGGAGGTACAGGATCAGTGAGTGCTGTGATGAATACCATCGGTGTGGCCTTTGCCTACGCTGTGCTGGCCCTGTTTGCCCAGAACGCCATCTTTACCCGTGGTCTGGGCGTGTCGCGCCTGATCCAGCTGGTGGGTGACGAGCGCACCAGCAGCTGGTGGTTTGCCCTGCTGCTCTGTGTTACCCAGACGCTGGTGGCCCCGCTGGCGTATTTTGCGGGCAGCCAGATCGTGGATCTGCCCTACCGTGCCCAGCTCCGCCCGCTGCTCTACCTGGCCTGTGTGGCGGTGGTCTGCATCTTTGAGCACGCCATCCTGCGTGCGGTCAAGGGCCCCCGCAGCGGCCTGCTCATCCGCATCCTGCCCATTGCCGCCGTGAACAGCGGTGTGCTGGGCACCGTGCTGGTGGAGCGCACCCAGAGCTTTACGCTGGCGCAGTCCATCGGCTTTGGCCTGGGCAGCGGCCTGGGCTACCTGCTGGCTGTGATGCTGGTGACCGAGGCGGGCAACCGCCTGCGCAGCAAGGCCATCCCCGAAGCATTCCGCGGCCTGCCCATCACCCTGATCTATATCGGTGTGCTGGCGCTGGCCATCTACGGCTTTACCGGCCATTCCGTGATCCTGTAAGTTGACCCCAAGGAGGGTGGTTGATTATGGCAAGATATCCCAAACGCCAGAAGGTCAAGCGCTACCGGCGCAGCTTTTACACCCGCGAGATGCGGCTGAAAAAGGGCATCGGCATTGCGGTGCTGGTGGTGGCCGTGCTGGCAGCGGCCTGGGTGGCCGCACCCCATGTGCTGGACTGGGCCACCCACACCTGGTATACCGTGGTGCGGGATCGTGACCTCTCCGCATCCAGTGCCGTCAGCGAGAGTGCATCCTCCGGGACGCAGAGCACCGCTGCCAGCGAACCGGCAGCTTCCTCGGTGCCGGAAAAGGAGCCGGAGCCCGAGGTCAAGGGCACTGATATTGTGACGGGCCTGTGGGCAGAGGTGGATGTGACCACCCTGACCGACGAGGCCGCCATCCGCTCTGCTGCCCGGCAGCTCAAGGCACAGGGCATGACCTATGCCATCCTGACCCTGAAGGATACCGCCGGGCAGGTGTATTACGCCTCCCAGACGGCGGTGGGTGCCGCCAATGCAGCCCCCACGCAGGTCGAGCTGACGAGTGTGGCATCCATCTTCAAGGAGGAGGGGCTGGTGCCGGTGGCTGCGCTGACTGCCTTCCGTGACCCTGCCGGTGCCCGGGCCGACCACGCTCTGGCCATCCGGTATCAAGGGCAGGAGTACCTCTGGCTGGACAACAAGGCTTCCGCCGGAGGCAACCCCTGGCTGAACCCCTACGCTGCTGAGACCGTGCAGTATATCGGTGATCTGATCGCTGAGGTGCACGCCGCCGGGTTTGATCAGGTGCTGCTGGAAAATGTCCAGTTCCCCTCGTCCACCAGCGCCAAGCAGGATTATGGCACCACCAACGGTGTGGATCGTGCCAGGCAGCTGACTGCGGATATCGCCGCCTGGCAGGCCCGCTTCGGAGATACGGTGACGCTCTGGTATGGTTATTCGCTGGCCGAGGTGACCGGCTCCTCCAGCCAGCTGGGAGCCCCTGCGGCCCAGCTGGGCGTGAAGAACCTGCTGGTAAAGATCCCGTCCTCCTCTACGCTGGATGCAGCGGCTCGGGAGGAGCTGACCCTCTCCCTGACTGAGGCAGGTGTGGAGCATGTGGTCATCCGGGACGATGCCGCCAGCTATTTTGAGTGATCCCTGCGTTTTTGTGAGAGGGAGGGAAGTATTATGAACAAAACACCCTGTTTTTCCCCGGCACACATCCTGCTGCCGTCGGAACAGATCCCGGTGGGGCAGTGGGGCTGTGTGGCCTGCGATCAGTTCACCAGCGACCGCTCCTATTGGGAAAAGGCTGCGCAGGCCGCCGCAGGCGGCCCCAGCACACTGGACCTGATCCTGCCGGAGGTCTATCTGGAAGAGGATGACGTGGATGCAAGGATCAGTGCCATCCATGCGGCCATGGACGATTACACCCGGAACGTGCTGACCCGCGCGGTGGACGGCTTCATTTATGTGGAGCGCACCGAGCAGAGCGGCCGGGTGCGGCAGGGCCTTGTGGGCAGGATCGACCTGGAGGCATACAGCTATGCCGAGGGTGCGGTGCCTGCCATCCGCCCCAGTGAGCACACCGTGGAAAGCCGCATCCCGCCCCGCATGGCGGTGCGCCGGGGGGCAAGGCTGGAAACGCCCCATATTATGATGCTGGCCGATGATCCCGGCTGCACCCTCGTCGAGCCCATCGGAGAGAAGAAGGAGCAGCTGCGCAAGGTCTACGAGGGCGACCTGATGCTGAACGGCGGCCACATTGTCGGCTGGGCAGTGGAAGATCCCGCCCTGCTGGCGCAGATCGACAGCGCCCTGAACGCTCTGGGCAGCCAGGAGGCCTTTGATGCCCGGTATCCCCAGGCAAAGGGCGGCGCGCCCCTGACGCTGGCCGTGGGCGACGGCAACCATTCGCTGGCTTCCGCCAAGGCCTGCTGGGAGGAACTGAAAAAGACCCTGACCCCGGAGCAGCAGCTGACCCATCCGGCCCGCTGGTGCCTGGCTGAGGTCTGCAATGTCCACTCTCCGGCCATTGAAATCGAGCCCATCCACCGTGTCCTTTTCAATGTGGACTGCGGTGCCGTGCTGCTGGCCCTCATCGCGTGGAGCGATTCCCACGCGGCAGGCATCTGCTTCGGCGATGCAAAACAGCAGTCCTTTACGCTGGCAGGCCCCCATGTGGCCAATGTGCTCAGCTTTGAACATCCCGTTGCCCCGCTGACCGTGGGCACCATTGACGCATTCATTGAGTATTTCATGGCCCGCCACATCGAGGCCCGGGTGGATTATGTCCACGATGAGCCCGCTGTCCGCGCCCTGTGCAGGCAGGGGGGTGTGGCTTTCCTGATGCCGCCCTTTGAGAAGAGCGATCTGTTCAAGGGCATCGTTATGGGCGGTGTGCTGCCCCGCAAGACCTTCAGCATGGGGCATGCAGAGGAAAAGCGCTATTATATGGAATGCAGAAACATTTTAGGTGAAGAATGACATTTAACGAACTGAATCTTTCCGCGCCTGTGCTGCGTGCTGTGGCACAGGCGGGCTATGAATCCCCCTCGCCCATTCAGGCAGCGGCCATTCCGCCGGTGCTGGCCGGGAGGGACTTGATGGGCTGCGCCCAGACGGGTACCGGCAAGACGGCTGCCTTTGCGCTGCCCATGCTCGACCGCCTGACTGCCAGCGCGCCCCGCAAAAAGGGTGCCATCCGCGCCCTGATCCTGACTCCTACCCGGGAGCTGGCTTTGCAGATCGGCGAGAGCTTTGAGGCCTACGGCAAGTATCTGACCCTGCGCAGCACCGTCATCTTTGGCGGTGTGGGTCAGGCTCCGCAGGTCGCAGCCCTGAAAAAGGGCGTGGACATCCTCATTGCCTGCCCGGGCCGCTTGAACGACCTGGTGGGGCAGGGGCTGCTGGACCTTTCCAACATTGAGATCTTTGTTCTGGACGAAGCCGACCGGATGCTGGATATGGGCTTTGTCCACGACGTGAAAAAGGTGATCGCCAAGCTGCCCAGGCAGCGCCAGAACCTGATGTTCAGCGCCACCATGCCCAAGGAGATCGAGCAGCTGGCCGCAGGCATCCTGCACGACCCGGCCTTTGTCAAGGTAGACCCGGTGTCCAGCACGGTGGACCGCATCCAGCAGAGCCTGTATTTTGTGGAGAAGGGCAACAAGAAGTTCCTGCTGCCCTGGCTCATCAAAAACCTGAAGCCTGAGGTGGTGAACGCGCTGGTGTTCAGCCGCACCAAGCACGGAGCCGATAAAATTGCAAAAGATCTGAACAAGCAGGGCATCCCCGCCGCTGCCATCCACGGCAACAAAAGCCAGACCGCCCGTGTGACGGCGCTGGAGGATTTCAAGGCGGGCAAGACCCGGGTGCTGGTGGCGACCGATATCGCCGCCCGCGGCATTGACATCAGCGAGCTGTCTCATGTGTTCAACTACGACCTGCCCGAGGTGCCCGAGACCTACGTCCACCGCATTGGCCGCACGGCCCGTGCCGGTGCCGACGGCACTGCCGTCAGCTTCTGCGCCCCGGAGGAAAAGGAATATCTGGCCGGGATCGAAAAGCTGAACCGCCGCCAGATCCCGGTCGTCTCCGGCCATCCCTGGGACGGCGTGCCTGCCCCTGTCAAGGTTGCGCCCCCGGTGCGGGGCAAAAAGCCCAAGGCGGAAGCAGAGCAGCCGGAAAAGCCTGTGAAGGCAGAGAAGCCTGCCAAAGCAGAAAAGGCAGCCAAGGCCGAAAAGCCCGCTGCCCCCAAGAAGGAAAAAGCGGCTGCAAAACAGCCCAGCCCTAAGAATACCGAACCGAAAGAAGGAACATCCATGGAGGAAAACCAGAAGCGCACTTCCGGCGGCCGCAGTGAGAACCGCCGCTCCAATAACAGCCGCACCCGCCGCGAGGGCAATGCCCAGCAGCCGGCCAACCGCGGCAGCAACGCCCAGCCCAAATTCGACCCCCACTTTGTGAGCGCCCCGGAGGCTACCCCCCTGCGCCCGGTCAAAAAGGCTCCGGCTGCGCAGCCTGCCGCAAAGCAGACTGCTCCGGCCCAGAACGGCCAACGTCAGCGCGGCGGTCAGCCTGCCCGTGCCGAGCAGCGCACCGACCGCAATGATCCGCGCACCGAGCAGCGGGCAGAACGGAACAGCCGCAATGCCCGCCCGGCCCAGAACAGCCAGAGCCAGCAGGGCAGCCGCAATAATCGCAATGCAGTGCAGAGCAGCCGCCCGGACCGCCCCGCCAAGAGCGAGGCACCCCGCGGCCGCAGCCGGAACACCGCCCCCGCACGGGACGAGGACCCGGGCCTGATGCTGATCAGCCGCCGCCCGCCCCAGCAGAAGTTCACCAACTTTGAAGAGTATATGACCGCCCACGGCGGTGCCACCGCACCCATCGAGGATCACACCGATGAAACCTGAGCCGTTTGCCCCCTGGCAGTGTCCGCTCTGCGGCGAACCCCTGACCGGGGACACTGCCCTGAAATGCGGCAGGAACCACAGCTTTGACCGGGCGAAAGAGGGGTACTGGCACCTGCTGCCGGTGCAGAGTATGCGCACCAAGGCCCCGGGCGACAGCAAAGAGATGGTCGCCGCCCGCCGTGCCTTCCTGAACGCCGGGTATTACGGCATCTTCGGCCGGGCGCTGGGGGAACTGTGCCTTGCGTACGGCGCTTCCGCCGGGGCAGATGCGCCGCTCCACCTGCTGGATGCGGGCTGCGGCGAGGGCTGGTACGACCGCTGCATTGCACAGGCCTTTGCGCAGGCAGGCCGGTCGGTGCAGCTGGCGGGCTTCGATATTGCAAAGCCTGCGGTGCGTCTGGCCGCAAAGGCACTGCCTGCCGCAAAATACGCGGTGGCATCCAGCTTTGCCCAGCCTGTCCGCACCGGATGGGCCGACCTGCTGCTCAACTGCTTCTCGCCCTTTGCACAGGAAGAGTTCCGGCGTGTGCTGCGCCCGGGCGGACGGATGATCTATGTCGTGCCCGGTGCGGAACACCTCTACCAGATGAAGGCTGTCCTCTACGACACGCCCTATAAAAATCCGGTGCAGGAGGTGGCCTATGAGGGCTTCCGTCCCATCGAGGAGCGGGAAGTCTCGGGCCGCATCACGGTGCCTGCCGGGCAGCTGGAGGCGCTGTTCGCCATGACCCCCTATTACTGGAAAACGCCACGGGATGGCGCGGCCCGCCTGGCCGCCCTGCCCGAGCTGACCACGGATATCGCGTTCCGCTTCCTTGTGTTTGAAAAAGAATGATCGAAAAGCCCCCGGCCTGTGAGGATACAGGCCGGGGGCTTTTTGCGTGCAGAAAACAGGGTCACATCGCGATCCAGCCCAGTGCGTTGGCGACCGAGCTGGCCAGGATGATGGCCGCGAAGATGGGGCAGAGATACCGGAGCATAAAGTTGAACACCGGTTTGCGGCGGAAGGGCTGACCTTCCTGCGTGACCTCTTCCTCGATCTTTTCCACACCGACGATCCGGGAGACCAGCAGGCAGGTGGCAATGGCCGCAATGGGCATCATCACCGAGTTGGTCAGGAAGTCGAAGAAATCGAGGAACTGCATCCCGAACACGGTCACACTGGCAAGGGGGCCGTAGCCCAGCGCGGAAAGGCTGCCCAGTGTGATCATAATACAGCCGATAAGGATGGTGGAGCGGGTGCGGTCCCAGCCCAGCTCGTCCTCAAAGGTAGAAACAGCGCTCTCGGTCAGGGCAATGGAGCTGGTGAGGGCCGCGAACAGCACCAGCACAAAGAAGAGCACGCCTACGGCAGTGCCCATGCCCATGCGGGCAAAGACCTTGGGGATGGTAATGAACATCAGGGCCGGGCCCGCCTGCAGGGTGTCAGGGTCGCCGCCCGAAAAAGCGAACACGGCGGGAATGATCATCAGGCCCGCCATGATGGCAATGGCGGTGTCGAAGATCTCCACATTTTCCGTGGACTGCTCAATGGACACGTTCTTTTTCATGTAGGAGCCAAAGGTCACCAGGATGCCCATGGCAATGGAGAGGGAGTAGAACATCTGCCCCATGGCGGAAACCACGGTCATCCACGAGAAGTTGGCCGGGTTGGGCACCAGAAAATACTTTACACCTGCCAGTGCGCCGGGCCGTGTGACCGAGTAGACGGCAATGACTACCGAGAGCACCACCAGCACCGGCATCATCACCTTGGAAACGCGCTCCACGCCGTTGCGCACACCCGCAAAGATGATGCCCAGCGTGATAAAGGTGAACAGCAGGAATGCGATCTCGGCCAGCAGACCGTTGGAGATGAAGCCGGAGAAATACCCGTCCGATGCCAGCGCGCTGCCGTGGCCGGTGAGATACTGGGCCAGATAGTGGATGACCCATCCGCCGATGACCGAATAATAGGGAACGATCAGGATGGGGATGACGGCGTTGATCCAGCCGCCGAACGCCAGCCCCTTCCCCTTGCCAAAATGGCTGTAAGCGCCCACCGGGCTTTTGCGGGTCATCCGGCCCAGCGCCGTTTCGGCAATGATCATGGTGTAGCCAAAGGTGACAGCCAGCAGGATGTAGACGAGCAGAAAAATGCCGCCGCCGTATTTTGCGGCCAGATACGGGAAGCGCCAGATGTTTCCCAACCCGACCGACGCACCGGCGGCGGACAGCACGAATCCGAGTTTGCCGGAAAACGCACTGCGCTTGTGTTGAGTTTCCATGTTTTTTTTCCTCTTTTCCAGTTGATAAAATCAAGTGTAACATAGAGAAAACGGGATTTCAACGAATCGCAGGCGTTTCATCGGTGGAGAGATTTCAGGCGGAAGATGAAGAAAAGTGAATCACTTTCGGGTAAAGGGCTCCATACCGTGCTCCTCGGGGGCGTAGTATTCCATCAGGGAAATGTAGTTTTCCGGGTGGTGGCAGAACGCCGCGCGCAGAACACTGTCCAGCTCGCCCCGGGCGGTGAGCAGGCGGATGATGTACTGGGCCACCATCTGCACCACATCGGTCTCGATGCCATAGCACAGGCCGACCGCCAGCACCGGGATAAGGATCTGCCGGGCCAGCAGGGGCACGTTCTGGCCGTACCGCTCAAGGATGGGGCGGCTCATGGTGGAGGCGGCCCAGACGCTGCCCACGATCTGCCAGTAATCGATCTCTTTCATGTGGGAAAGGCTCTGCAGCCGCTCCACGATCTCACCGTCGCTGAGGATGTAGCCATCGACCACCTCTTTTTCGGAGCGGAGAAAGGCACACTGGATCATGTCCATCATAGCTGCTTCGTATTTCTGGTGGAAATTTTCCCGGGAAACGCAGAACTTGGCCACGATGTCGATGAGGGCACTGGTGTCCTCGGCGGTGGCAAGACTGCTGATCACCAGCGGCGTGGGGCCGAATTCTGCCCCCAGTGCGTCCAGGTCGGCCAGCTCTTCGGCATTCCGGGTGGCGGGCAGAAAGCGGTCACAGCCGTTGCGGTGGTAGCCCCAGGCAGCGGGCAGCACCCGGGCCACCGCGTCGCCGCTGGAAATGATGCTGAAGATGTTGCTCTCGGGCCAGTTTTCCAGCAGGGTGCCGTCCGGGGCGTGATTGGCATCGAAATCCTGCTGCAGGTCAGGTCGGTCGGCGGCAGTCAGGGCTGCAGGCACAGCAAAGCCGTAGGCATAGATGTTCTCCCGCCCCAGCTGGGGCAGCTCCCGGGCAATCTTTGCCGCCAGCAGATTTGCAATGATGGAACCGCGGCTGTAGCCGCCCAGCCAGAGCTTGAAGGCACCGCCCTGCCCTGCCCGGGCCAGATAGGCCTTGAGGGACGCAAACACCGCCGCCACAGGCGTGACAAAGCCGGTGTGCGCGCTGGTATCGCCTATGTGGAAGTTGCTGGCCCACTCGCCGCCGTAGCCGCCGCCCCGCAGGACAAGCGCCACAAGGGTGGTACGCTGGCCGTTCAGGGTCAGGGTCTTGCGGGCCAGCGAGTAGCCCACAAAGTCCCCGGCCCGGCCGGTGTCGAGGTCGTAATTGTAGAACAGTGCGTCCTCAAAGCCCAGGGTCTCGTAGGCGGCGGCAATGTGGGCTTCCCGCCCCACAGAGCCGTTGACCCAGTATTCCGCATCGCTGGCTATGGTGTTGGCCGCAGCGCAGACCAGACCCAGCGTTGCCAGCGCCAGCTGGTGGTCATATTGGGTGGCCGGGTGGGTGAAAAAGCTGTCGGAGTAATAGAACGCGTGGGTCAGGTCGCAGCCGCTCAGGTCGCTGCGGATGCCGATGGTGTAGCGGCCATCCGGCACTGCATGGCCTACGGAGCTCTGCCCGGCGGCCTGGACCATCAGCCCGGGCAGCAGAGTGCTGCCGGCCGCAAACCCCAGCACCTTGCAAAAACTTCTTCGATCCATAATTTTTCCCCTCAAAAACCAGAATGGATTTTTTCTTAGTATACCGTATCCCGGGCGGGGATACAATCCAAAGTTTTCCGGGCGGCAAAAAACGGGCCGGTGTTGCGCACACCGGCCCGTTATGTTACACTGTTGTTCAGTCCAGATCCTTGCAGTACTCCACGATGTGGTGGAACATCTGCTCCACGGCGGGAGCCATGGCGGTGGGGCGCTGGACGGCCAGACCCACCACGCGGTCCTCTTCGGGCTCGATGGGGTAGATCTTGACCGCTGCCGTGCAGTTGCGCAGCAGCATCCGGGGCATGATGGAAATGCCCAGGCCTGCCTCGACCATGGCAATGTTCGACTGGTCGTCGATGACATGGCAGCGGCGCTCCGTTGAGAGGGAATACTTCTTGAGGAACTGACGCATCTCCGCGTCGGTGGCATCCCACTGCACCACAAAGTTCTGCCCGTTCATCAGGGCGGGGGTCATCACGCCGTTGGGCGGCTCGGGCCAGTCCATGGGGGTGATGCAGAGCAGCGGCTCGTGGAACAGCTCGGTCAGAACAAACTCCTCCCGGCAGTTGTTGGAGAGGAAGGCAATGTCCACCTGACCGGTGCGCAGCCACTCCTTAACATCGTCGTAGGTGCCCTGATAGACCTCGACTTCGATCTGGGGGTAGTGGGCCATAAAGCCCTTGAGGATGCTGGGCAGCAGCCCGGAGCAGATCGAGTTGAAGGCACCCAGCTTGACCTTGCCCTTTTCCAGGCCGTTCAGGCGGGCAATGCTCTGCTGCAGGGCCTCGTCGCTGTTCAGCACCGCACGGATGGAGGGGTACAGCGAAGCGCCGTAGCTGGTCATGGTAACGCCGTTTTTGCCGCGATTGAATAAGGTAAAGCCCAGCTCGGCCTCCATCACGGCGATGGCGTGGCTGATGGCCGAGGGGGTCAGATGCAGCTGCTGAGCCGCCTTGTTAAAGCTGCCCTGCCGTGCAACTGCGTCGAAAATCTCATAAGAAAACAGCGTCATTCCCAATGCCTCCTTCCGGTCTGATCTGGTTCGGAGACGCTCGATCCTCTGTGAATCTTTTTCATCTTTGGTTTGAGATAGTTCAATTATCTTCTTGATTTTACTATCCTGCGCCCGTCCTGTCAAGCATTTTGGGCGGATTTGTGCACGCTCTGTGTAGATTTTGCCGCAGCAGACGGAGGAAATGCCACCTTTCCTCCGTTATAGTTCTTATAACGATTTTTTACAAACTGACCGAGGTGTTTTTTTATGACCGCACTTTCCCCGCGCTGCAGTTTCAGCGGCACCGCTCTTAAAACCATTGCCTGCATCACCATGCTGGTGGACCACATCGGCGCGTCCTGCATCGAGGCAGGGATCCTTACGCCCGGGCTGGACATCGGCACCCTCTCGCGGGACACCCTTTCCGCCTATCCGCTGTACCGGCTGGACATGGTGCTGCGCTTCACCGGGCGGCTGGCCTTTCCCTTGTTCTGCTTTTTGCTGGTGGAGGGCTTTGTACATACCCACAACGTCAAAGGCTACCTTGGGCGGCTGGTGCTGTTCGGCCTCATCAGTGAGGTGCCCTTTGACCTTGCGTTTTTCCGCACGCCCTTTGCACTGGACCATCAGAATGTTTACTGGACGCTGGCGCTGGGCGTGCTGGCCATGGCAGGTCTGAAGCATTTTGAAAAGCCGGACGGCTCTGCCAGCTGGAAAGGACTCTTGTGTGTGGCAGGCTGCACGCTTGCGGCGCTTCTGGCTTGTACGGACTACGACGGCATTGGTGTGCTCATCATCTGTGCGCTGTACCTGACCCGTGGCGACCGCAAGCGGCAGTGCATCGTGGGAGCCGTGCTGTTTGCCTGGGAGCTCACCGCCCCGCTGGCTTTTGTGCTGGTCTGGTTCTACAACGGGCAGCGGGGCCGCTGCACCCCTGCCATGCAGAAGGTGTTTTACTGGTTCTATCCTGTGCACCTGAGCGTGCTGGCTGTGGTGACGAATGGGGTGCTGTAAAGATATTTCTGAAAAACCGCTGTGCTTTTCCATGTAAGAAAGGCACAGCGGTTTTGTTTACCATCCCGGATTGCTCAGTTCGATCTGCAACAGCTGCTTATAGTTGGCGGGAAAACCGATACAGCTCAGATCAATGGATGCGGCATATTTTGTAAGGCAGGTACAGAGCCGATTGTATAAAAGAATCTTGCTTTCCCGTTCTGGCAGATTTCGCATCAAGGCAAGAATGCCGGCAAACAATGTATCACAGCCGACTTCCGGGTGATTGCGCAGATATCCGCTTCCCAGCATGACAGAAGGATGCAGTGGTGTATTGTACAACCGTCTGCCATGGCTGCATTTGTTCCGCAGGACAGTCAGAACATGCATGTGATTTTTCATCACTTTTGCGGTCTGGCCGCGCATGGTGGCAATTTTGTCCTGTTCAGAGAGATACATCGCCGAATAGAGGGTGGACAAAGAGGAAAACGACAACATTTCCACGATAACCCAGAGCGGAAGCGTGTCTCCGTAACATCTTTTGTGATGCTGTACAACAAGACTGTCCTCGCGGCGCTCTTCTTCCCGCTTCAAGGATTCCATGACGCTTCGGTAAAGCTCTTTCCGGTAGAAATTTTCCGGGTCGTAATGTCCATCATAAGGCGATTTGCTGCACTTTATCATGGAAAAGCCGTTTGCAATATGTGTCCGGAAAGCACCCTCTGCCTCGTCCAGAGCATCCCGCAGGATGCCGCGCAGTTCTGTATCAAAACGGTAAATGTTTCTGACCGTTTCAAATGAAGTTCCCTCGAAATAATCCTGACCGGTTTCATCCCGGAACTGCAGCGCATAGCCAGTCAGGCGGTAATAGTTGACCTTGGACAGAAATGCAGCAGCATCTTTTTTGGAGGACACCTGCATGTGATGTTCGATCAGTCGCGATACCTGATCTTCATAGGACAGCGGTGGCTTCAGGTTCATAATAATTTCCCTTATACGTCCGAAAAGTAAAGAAGGCCAGACTAAAAAGTCTGGCCTTGGCCCCTGAAAAGATAAACTCACAGGCAGCTCTGTTACTATTATTATATGCGATACCGTATGATTTTGCAAGAGGGAAATAAACCAAAACACAATGAAAATGGAAAAAGCCCGGTGATTTCAAAGAATCATCGAGCTTTTTCTTGGCGGAGTAGGAGGGATTTGAACCCTCGCGCCGTTGTTTGGACGACCTACGCCCTTAGCAGGGGCGCCTCTTCGGCCTCTTGAGTACTACTCCAGAGCAAAGTGTGTTGCACTTATTCAATAAAAATGGCGGAGAGAGTGGGATTCGAACCCACGGTACGTTGCCGTACGGCAGTTTTCAAGACTGCTTCCTTAAACCACTCGGACATCTCTCCTCGTGGGCACCCGCACACGCCGTACCGAATGCCTATTTAATTTACCAGATTTCAGCGGCGCTGTCAAGCCCAAAATCAAAATTTCCGCTCGTTGTGCGCATTTTTGTGCGGAGCGACAACTTTTCTTCGAGAAAAAGCGGGATTTCCTCTTTACTGAAACATCTTTTTGTTGTATAATAAATACAGATAAAACCTTACCGGACCCGGTACAAGCAGAGGAGTGTTGAACAATGTCGTTTCCGGAGCTGTTACGGCAATGCCGAAAGCAAAAGCACATGAGCCAGGCGGAGCTTGCTTCCCTGTTGGGTGTGACCCAGCAGGCCGTGGGCAAATGGGAGAGCGGAAAGAGCTCCCCGGACCCCACCACCGTGGCAAAGCTGGCGGAGATCCTGGACACGACCGCGGACTATCTGTTGGGTCTGTTCGACCCCACCGCGGAGGGCCAGACCGAAGAGCGCTTCTTCGGCAGCTATGTGTACAGCCTGATCCCTGTCATCGGCACGGTCAAGGCGGGTTACGGCGCGCTGGCCTATGAGGAAGACTACGGCAAGGAGTATGCCCGGGTCAAGGACCCTTCCAGCTACTTCTATCTCGTTGTGCGCGGCGACAGCATGGAACCCCGCATCCACGATGGTGACCTTGCCCTGGTGCACCGCCAGGACACGCTGGAAAACGGCGACCTGGGCGTGCTGATCTACGGCGACGAGGGCGAGGGTACCCTCAAGCGCTACCTCCAGCGCGGCAACTGCGTGGTGCTGCAGCCCTTCAACCCGGCCTATAAGGAAATGGTCATCAAGGGCGAGGAGCTCAACCACCTGCACATTGCAGGCCGTGTGGTGGAGACCAAGGCGAAGTGGTAAAAACGCCCCACCAGCGCCTGAAAAAGAAAAGCCATCCTGTATGGCTTTCTTTTTATACCCATTTTTCGGAGGTGCCCCATGGAACAGAGCATGATGGACAAGCTGACGATCCTGGCGGACAGTGCAAAATATGATGTGGCCTGTACCTCCAGCGGTGCTTCCCGGGCAGCAGGAGCGGGCGGAGTCGGCAGCTGTTACGCCCCGGGCTGCTGCCACGCTTTTACTGCCGATGGCCGCTGTGTCAGCCTGCTGAAGGTGCTGATGACCAACTGCTGCTCCTTTGATTGCAGCTACTGCGTCAACCGCAAGTCCAACGATGTGCCCCGGGCCACCTTCACCCCCCGGGAGCTGGCCGAGCTGACCATTGAATTCTACCGCCGAAACTACATCGAGGGTCTGTTCCTTTCCAGTGCCGTGCTGGTGAGCCCGGACTATACCACCGAGCGGATGCTGGCGGTTCTGCGCCTGCTGCGGGGGGAGTACCGTTTCGGCGGCTACATCCACGCCAAGGCCATTCCCGGCACCAGCCCGGAGCTGCTGGAACAGCTGGGCTTTCTGGCCGACCGCCTGAGTGTGAACATTGAACTGCCCAGTGAGCGCAGCCTGAACCTGCTGGCTCCGGACAAAGGGCGGCATTCCATTTTCCGGCCCATGAAGCAGATCGCGGTGGAGGGGGCCGCCAACCGGGAAGAGGTGGCGCTCTACCGCAAGGCCCCCAGATTTGCCCCGGCGGGCCAGAGCACCCAAATGATCGTGGGTGCTTCCCCGGAAACGGATTATCATATCCTGCAATTAACGGAAGGATTATACAATAAGTATCACCTGAAACGGGTGTTTTACTCCGCCTACATCCCTGTGACCGAGGACACCCGCCTGCCCGCGCTGGACACCAAGCCGCCGCTGCTGCGGGAGCATCGGCTCTATCAGGCAGACTGGCTGCTCCGCTTTTACGAGTTCAAGGCAGAGGAACTTCTGGACAGGGACAACCCCAACTTCAACCCCTATCTGGACCCCAAATGCAACTGGGCGGTGCAGCATTACGGGCTGTTCCCGGTGGACGTGAACCGCGCCCCCTTTGAGATGCTGCTGCGGGTGCCGGGCATCGGCCCCAAGAGCGCCCGGCGCATCTGGCACGCCCGCAAACAGGCCGCGCTGGGGCTGGACGAGCTCAAGCGGATGGGCGTGGTGCTCAAGCGGGCGCAGTATTTCATCACCTGCCGGGGCTTTGCGGGGGCGCACCCGGGCCGCGGCAGCGCCGGGCGGGAGCGCATCACCCGGGCGCTCATCGACCCCAACGTATTCAGCGGCGGGGTGGAGCAGCTGAGCATGTTCAGCCCGCCCGCCGTGGATCGGCTGGTGGAGCAGGGCGTGCCGCCCCGCACAGCCCAGAAAATGGTGCGGGAGGAGGCAGTGCAATGTCTGGCCAGAGCCCTGTAAGCCCTGCCCGGAAGCTCCACGATGCCGATGTGGTCTACCTCTATGATGGCAGCTTCGAGGGCTTTCTCTGCTGTGTGTTTGAGAGCTTTGCCCAGCATGAGCTGCCCTTCGCGATCTGGACCCCGGAGCGGGAGACGGCTACCCTCTACCCTGTGAAAGAGATCCCCACTGACCGCGCAAAGGCCCGGCGGGTCTTTGCCAGCTTCCGCGCCAGGCTGGGCGAAGAGACGGAATCCCTCGTCACCCGGGATTTTCTCTCGGGCTGGGAGGATAAGGAGCTGCGGCTCATCCGATTTCTGCATCTGGCCTTTGCGCTGGGGCCAGGCACCGTCAAGCGGCGGGGCCATCCGGAGGTGGCTCCGCTCTACCAGATGAAGCAGAGCCTGGACTGGGAAGTGGACAAGTTTCAGGGCTTTGTCCGCTTTCAGGAGCACGAGGGGATGCTGGGCGCAGTCATCCACCCCAAAAACTATATTCTGCCCCTCCTGCGCGGGCATTTCTGTGCCCGCTTCCCAGAGGAGAACTTCCTGATCTATGATGCTGTCCATCAGGCGGTGCTGCTGTACCAGAACCACAAGGCTCAGCTGCTGGAGCTGGCCGAACCGCTGACGCTTCCGCCGCCCGATGAGCGGGAGCAGCAGTTTCAGGACCTGTGGAAGCAGTTTTACAAAACGCTGGAGATCAGAGCACGCCACAACGAAAAAGGCCGCATGACCCACTGCCCCAAACGCTTCTGGGCCGATATGACCGAAATGAAAGAGGAATTGAAATGAAAACGGAAACAAAGACCGGACGCTGGAAATATGCGGCCATCGTGCTAATTGTGACCCTGCTGGTGGGGCTGTTCTGGAGTTATGTAAAAAATGGGCCGAAGGGCGAAATCTATCTTTACGGAGAAGAACACAGCAAGCAGAGCATTCTCGACAAGGAACTTTCCATCTGGGGCGAGTATTACGAAAAAGGAATGCGGGATCTGTTTGTGGAATTCCCGTATACGGATGCACAATTTCTGAACCTGTGGATGCAGGCCGACGATGATGAATTGCTGGATCTGCAGTTCAAGGACTGGGGAGGCACAGAAGGCGGCACCGAGGTCGAGAAGAATTTTCTGAAACAGATCAAGGAGCAGTACCCGGAAACCGTGTTCCACGGCACCGACGTGGGCCATACCTGGGAAAGCACCGGGCCGCGGTATCTGGCCTATCTGGAAGCCAATGGGCAGAAGGACAGCGAAGAGTACCGGCGTGCGCAGGAAAACATGGAACAGGGCAAACGGTACTATGAGATCGAGGCGACGGATGAAGCTTCTTCGGTCCGATACCGGGAGGATCGGATGGTGGAGAACTTCCGGCGCAGCTATCAGGAGCTGGAAGCGGTACGCCGCACCGATATCATGGGTATCTATGGAAGTACACATATTGTGGAGGCGGAGTATCGGAACTCGGATTTTCGCATGGCAAAACAGTTGAGCGAGAACTATGGGGAACATCTCCATACCAAAGATCTGACGCAGGAACCGGAACGGATCGACGCGCTGGAAGTCAACGGAAAGACCTACACAGCATCCTATTTCGGTGAGCAGGATATTTCGATGGTAAAGGGCTACAAGATCCGAAAGTTCTGGCGGTTGGAAGACGCATACGAGGACTTCAAGGAGCTGCCGACACCCCGTGAGATTCTGCCAGCCGACAACTACCCTGTAAAAATCCAGGCTGGGCAGGTGTTTGCTGTGGAGTACCTGATGTCGGATGGATCGACCGAGTGGAAGTATTATATCTCGGACGGCACAGTACAGAACGGCCAACTCATCACAAAGCGGATGAAGATGGAATAAGCAGGCTCCCGGCCACGGAACTTTGACGAATTTACAAAAAGGTTGCATCTGCGTGGTTGAAACCCGCAAAACCTATGGTATACTATAAGGGATATCCGGGCAGACATTCCTGCCCCACACACCCCCGCTGCGGGGTCAACACAAAAGGAGTATTGTAGCGTTATGGTTCGCATTACTATGGAAGACGGCGGCATCATCGACATTGAGCTGAATGAGGAAGTCGCCCCCATCACCTGTGAGAATTTCAAGAAGCTGGTCAGCGAGGGCTTCTATAACGGCCTGACCTTCCACCGTGTCATCCCCGGTTTTATGATCCAGGGCGGCTGCCCGCTGGGCAACGGCACCGGCGGCCCGGGCTGGAACATCAAGGGCGAGTTCGCTGCAAACGGTGTGAACAACCCCATCAAGCACACCCGCGGCGTGATCAGCATGGCCCGCAGCATGAATCCCAACAGCGCCGGCAGCCAGTTCTTCATCATGCACAAGGACGCTCCCCATCTGGACGGCCAGTATGCCGCTTTCGGCAAGGTCGTTTCCGGAATGGAGGTCGTGGATAAGATCGCTTCCGTCCGCACCGACTGGAACGATAAGCCCACCACCCCCGTCAAGATGAAGACCGTTGAGCTCATCGAGGGCTGATCTTCTGCGCTTCTGTCCCACATCGCCTGCCCATGAAGTGCCCCGTCAAGGAGACAAAAAAATAATATAAGATTTTTGTTCGCCGTTTCCACAAGGGAACGGCGAATTTTTTGTGCAAATCGGCGTTAGGATGCTCGATTCATGGCACGGACGTGAGCTTGCAGCGTCCAACACGGGACATTATTTTTTTGATATTTTACTTCCGCTGTATCGTGATTGTTCTTGCCTGACATGAAAATACCCCCAGAGTACGCAGAGTTTTCTTTTTACTCTGTCTACTCTAGGGGTAGCATATCATGTTGAGGATACAGGCCGGGGGCTTTCCATCTATGCATCAGAAAGAGATGAGAGGCTTACTTTTTTTCGCCCTTGGGCAGCAGACCGGCGCGCTCCAGAGCCGGGCGCAGGGCCAGATACAGGATGACCACGCAGATGGTGGAGGCTACGCTGTTGACAAAGGTGACACCACCGGCGATCTTGGACAGGGCCTGTGCCACGGTGTACTCCTGGCCAAAGATGTAAATGTTGCGGAAATAGCCCAGGAACGGGTCGGTGATGACGTTCAGCAGCAGGCCGGAGCCGCCTGCCACGATGACCTTGAGCAGGTAGCCCTTGCTGTGGCGGTCGAGATCGCGCAGCTTGAACACCTTGTGGGCCACGGCACCGCAGGTGATGCCGATGATGAACTTCAGCACAAAGGTGGTCACGGCATAGCCCGGGTCACCGGCCAGGATATCGGCCAGAGCCAGACCGATCGCACCGGCCAGGCCGCCGGAAACGCCGTCCAGCAGCAGGGCGGTCAGGGCGGTGAAGGTGTTGCCCAGATGGAACGAGGAGCCGCCGTAGAACGGCACGCGGAAGAACAGGTATGCCACCAGGCTCAGCGCGGCCATAACGCCGGTCAGGGCCAGCTCCTTGGTGGTAAAGGTGCGCTTGTACAGCACACTGCCGAACAGGATGACGACGATCACCACAGCCAGCAGCAGCCACATTGCAGTTGTAGACATGATTTTTCCCTCCAAATTTTTTCGGGGCGAACCCCCTCCATCCGGCTCTGCAGGATCGTTCGTCCGTTTTAAAGCCACTTACCCATAAAACTACTTGACATTTGGGTGTGTGGTTGGTATGCTCCTATTATACGCGAAACTGGCACCATGAAAATACCCAGAATAAAGTTTTTTTATGGGGTCAGTTTGGCAAAGCACCCAAAAAGGGGAGGGGTCTTATGTTTCATCTGACAACTGCACTGGATGCCGCCAGCGGGGTGCCGCTGTACGAGCAGCTCTATGAGAGCCTTGCCGCCGAGATGCGCAGCGGGGCCATTCCGGCGGGCACCCGGATGCCCGGCAAGCGGCGGCTGGCGGCAGAGCTGTCGGTTTCTGTCAACACGGTGGACGCGGCATATCAGATCTTGGCGACCGAGGGCTACATGGAGCCGCGGGAGCGCAGCGGCTTTTATGTACAGGAATATCTTGCCCTGCCCACCCGGCCCGAGGAAGTGCCGCCCCCGGTATCTGCCGCTCCGCCGGAAGCGGCTGAGCCGCCCGTCCGGTTCGATCTGTCCACCCGGGGCGTGGACCCGGGGCTGTTCCCGTTCCGCACCTGGGCCCGGCTGCAGAAAGAGCTGCTCTATTCCTCGCCCCAGCTGCTGACCCATGGCGATGCACAGGGGGACGTGGAGCTGCGGCAGGCGCTGGCGGACTATCTGGAGGAATACCGGGGCGTGCGGTGCACCGCCGAGCAGGTGGTGGTGGGTGCCGGTATGGAGTATCTGCTGAGCCTGCTGGCCCCGCTCCTGCCCGGCAAAACGGCGGTGGAGAATCCCGGCTACCAGCGCGCGAAGCAGGTGCTGGAAAACAACGGCGTGGCGTGCTGCTGCCTGCCTGTGGATGCGGACGGCCTTTCTGTTGAGGCATTGTCTGGCTCGGGCGCGGCGGTGTGCTATGTCACGCCCAGCCACCAGTTCCCCACGGGCGTGACCATGCCGGCGGGCCGCCGCACGGAGCTGCTCCACTGGGCATCCCGCTGCCCGGGCCAGCGGTATATCATAGAGGACGATTACGATTCGGAGTTCCGCTTTGATACCCGCCCCCTGCCCAGCCTGCAGGGTATGGCCGGGGCCGACGGCCCGGTGGTCTACCTTTCCACCTGCTCCCGCAGTCTGGCCCCCGGCATCCGCATCGCCTACATGGTGCTGCCCCGGCAGCTGCTGCCCGCCTGGCGGGCAAAGTACCGAATCTATTCCGGCACCGTCAGCCGGTTTGAGCAGCAGACCCTGGCCCGCTTCATCCGCGAGGGCTACTTTACCCGGCATCTTGCCCGGGAGCGCGTGGCCTACAAGGCCCGGCGGGATGCTCTGACTGCCTCTCTGCGCGCTGCCTTTGCGCTGGACGAGCTGACCCTGACCGGCCTGCACACCGGCCTGCATCTGTTGGCAAGGCTGAAAAATGCCCCGCCGGATGCCGCCCTTCACGCCGCCGCAAAGGCGCAGGGCGTGGCCCTGAGTCTGCTGAGCGATTATGACCTGACCGGCGGGGAACAGGACTTTTCCGGTACGTTTGTGCTGGGCTATGGCTCCCTGAGCGAGGCATCATTCCCCGAGGCGGGCGAAACGCTGAGGAAGGTCTGCACCGCCGCCCGGGAAGCGTCTGTGACCGTGTAAGTGCCCGCTTTTGCATCCCACGCCCCGGGCAGGGCCTCGGCGTGGGGGAGGGCGCTGTTGTTGGCCAGAAACTCCAGGACCGTGCCCAGCAGGGTATAATCCTGCGCCGCAAAGTCGGTGAGCAGGGCCGCGCTGCTGGCCCGCAGGGCATCCGGCAGGGTGGCAGGCAGCAGGGCGAGGTCCTGTCGGAAAAAGGCTTCCCACACTGCCGCCCGGGCAGCGGCCCGGCGGGCAGGCGGCAGGGTGCCGTCCGCATCCCAGCCGGAGAGCAGAGCGTGGGCCTCCTTGGCCGAAATGCTCTGCACGGCGGCGGAAAGCCCGGTTTCGGCCAGCTCATCGGCAGTCAGTGCCCCCGAAAACCCCACCCGCACCGGCCCGTAACGGGAAGCGGTCTTTTCCAGCACGGCGGGGGACAGCGCCAGATAAAACATATCCTCCGGCAGGCCCAGCACCTCCAGAAGTGCCTGACGGCACCGGGCGGGCCCCGCCGCTCCGTAGCAGTGGGCAAGGCTGGCGGACTCTCCGTTGAAGGGAACCGTCAGCTCCTCCGGCACGGCCAGCAGGTTCAGACTGTTCTGGGCGGCATTCAGGTAGACCAGTAAAAAGCCCGGCTGCTCTCCGGCGGTGCAGAGAAGCAGGGTCATCCGGTGCTCGGCCCGGGGCAGCTGGATGGGCACCCCGCTCTGGGGCTGGGCGGTCTGAATGCGGGTGCGCACCATCTGCCGGGTGAGCAGGACTGTGCCGCCCACCAGCGGCAGCAGCACCAGAAGTGCCGCCCCCAAAGCCGCCCAGAAGGGCCTCCAACCGTTCTTGTGCATCCCGTGTTCCTCCGTTCCGTTTTGGAACAGGGTGGGCCGGGATGCGCTTTTTTATACAGAAACCGCTGCCCAGGCATGAAAACGCCCCCTGTGCCATACAGTAGAGCACAGGGGGCGTTTGTGTATGTGGGAGAGCCTGGCGCGGGTGAATGCGGTGGTCGGCGGTGTGGTATGGGGGCCGGTGGGGCTGGCGCTGCTGTTTGGCACCGGCTGTCTGCTGACAGTGCGCACCGGTTTTTTCCAGCTGCGGTATTTCGGGTACTGGATGCGGCACACCATCGGGGCCATCTTCCTGGACCGGAATGTGACCGCCCACACGGACGATGAAGCCATCAGCCAGTTTCAGAGCCTTTGCACGGCGCTGGCGGCGACCATCGGCACCGGCAACATCGTGGGTGTGGCGGCGGCCATTCTGGCAGGCGGGCCGGGGGCTGTGTTCTGGATGTGGGTCATGGCCCTGCTGGGGATGATGACCAGCTATGCCGAGAACGTGCTGGGCATCTGCTACCGCCGCCGGGATGCCGCCGGAAGATGGTGCGGCGGGCCCATGTACTATCTGGCCGAGGGGCTGGGCGGCGGCTTTGGCCGGGCACTGGCGGTACTGTTTGCCTGCTTTTGCGTGCTGGCCAGTTTCGGCATGGGGAATATGAGCCAGATCAACTCCATTGCGGGCAATCTGCAGGCGGTGTTCCGGGTGCCGCCGGTGGCAACGGGCATCGTGCTGGCCCTGCTCACCGGGCGGGTCATACTGGGCGGGCTGAAGCGGGTGGCCGCAGTCACGGAGGCCATCGTCCCGCTCATGGCCCTGTTCTACCTGTTCGGGGCGCTGACCGTGGTCTGTGTCCATTGGGCGGCTGTCCCGGCGGCATTCGCGGCCATCTTCCGGGGGGCGTTTGGCTTGCAGGCCGCCGGGGGCGGGGTGCTGGGTTACGGCATGGCCCGGGCCATCAGCTGGGGATTCAAGCGGGGAGCCTTTTCCAACGAAGCAGGACTGGGCGCGTCGGTGCTGGTGCATTGCGCGGCCAACGTGGAGGAGCCTGTCCAGCAGGGAATGTGGGGGATGTTCGAAGTGTTTGCAGATACCATGGTGGTCTGCACCCTCACGGCCCTTGTGGTACTCACCAGCGGCCTTGTGGATCTGGACACCGGTGCGGCCCTGACCGACGTGGAAGGCTCCGCACTGGTGGGGCAGGCCTTTTCCACGGTGTTTGGGGCGTTCGGGCCGCAGTTCATCGCGGTGTCGGTCCTGTTGTTTGCCTATTCCACTACGCTGGGGTGGAGCCATTACGGCACCCGGGCAGTGGTGTATCTGCTGGGGGAGCGTGCCGCCGCAGGATATAAACTGGTGTTTGCGGCCATGGTGCTGGTGGGTGCTGTGATGAAGCTGGACTTGGCCTGGGCGCTCTCCGATACCTTCAACGGCCTGATGATGCTGCCAAATCTTGTGGGCGTGGTGGGGCTTTCGGGAGTGGTGGTCCGGGAGACACAAGCGTATCTGAAACGAAAATGACCCTCTCCGTCCCTGCAGTCTGTCTGTCAGATGCGGGATGGAGAGGGTCATTCTTTATCGCTTCTTTTTATTCGGCTTCGGGGCAGGCCGCTTCAGGCTCCGCACCGCGTCCCGCCCGGCGGCGATGCCGCTGCCAAAGGCCCAGTGCAGGTTGAAGCCGCCGCAGCTGCCGGCGCAGTCCAGCGTTTCACCCACAAAATAAAGGCCGGGGCAGCCCTTGAACTGGAAGCTGGGGGTCACTTCGGTCAGGCTCAGGCCGCCGCCGGTGGTCTGGGCCTGCTTCCAGCCGCAGGGGGTCAGGCCCTCGAACAGCCAGTGCTTGGCCGCGTTGGCCAGCACCTGCCAGGCGGCATCCGGCAGGGTGTCCACCGGTTTTTCAGGCAGCTTTGCCGCTGCCCACAGGGCGCGGCCCAGCTTGGGATTGAGCAGACCTGTCCAGAAATCCGCAGGTGCCTTGCCCGGCAGCAGGGGCACCCGGGCCGCAAACAGGGCGGTCAGGGCAGTCTCGTCCAGCATGGGGAAGAGGTCCAGCTCAACGGCCGGGCGCTTTGGCCCCCGCCCCGGGGCCAGATGACCGGACAGCTGCATGATGCAGATGCCCGAAAGTCCGTAGTCCGTGAACTGCACCTCGCCGTTTTCCACAGCCACGGTGCAGTGGCGGTCGAGGTCCAGCAGGGTGGCAGCGGCCTTGGCCCGGATGCCGGCCAGAGATCGGTTGGGCTTTGCTGTCTGCAGGGCGGTCAGGCAGGGGTACAGCGGCTCCAGCTTTCCGCCGCACTGGGCGGCGAATCGGGTGCCGAAGCCGTCGGTGCCGAACTGCGGCCCGGCATTGCCGCCCATGGCGCAGATGACGGCATCGGCCCGCAGGGTCTGGTCCTGACCCTCGGCATCCTCGCACAGGATGGTGTAGCCGCTGCGGTTCTGGCTCAGGGTCTGCACAGTGCAGCCGGTACGCACCTCCACGCCCAGCCGGGCAAGGTGGCCTTCCAGCAGGGCCAGCACGTCTGCGGCCTGGTTGGAGTAGGGGTACACCCGCCCGGCCTCATCGGTGCGGGTGTACAGGCCCAGCGCCGCGAACCATTCCAGCGGTGCGGCGGTATCCACCGCGGCCAGCAGGGGCCGCAGGGCGGCGGGGTCAGCGGTGAAATACTGCTCCGGTGCAATGCCGGTGTTGTCCAAATTGCAGCGGCCGTTGCCGGTGGCCAACAGCTTTTTGCCGCACCTGGGGTTGCGGTCCAGCACCGTCACCCGCACTGCCCCTGCCGGGGCAGACTGGGCGGCGGCCAAAGTGGCGGCAAGGCCCGCTGCACCGCCGCCCAATATCACGATCTGCTGCATAAGAGTACCCCCTCAGAAATCCATACATTTTATTATAACATACACAGCAGCAAAAGGATAGAAGAATGCCCCAAATTTGCAGCGAATAATCTTTGACGAAAGCCTTGACAGAAAAAGCAGAATTTGGTAGTGTTGATTCGACGGAATTGCGTGGTTTCGCAGGCTGTGGAAATGCGGCCGGAAAAGGGCAGAGAGTTGGGACTCTGCTGAGGAGAAGCTGAATATGTGGAAGAAAAAAGAAAGATGGACGGCAGCTGCGCTGCTGCTGGCGATGGTCGTGGTGACAGGTCTGTGCTGGTACATCCTGTACATCCGGCAACAGTTCTATGACGAAGGCACCCGCAACCTGCTGGAGACCTATGAGCAGGTGGATAAGGCGTTTACCATCTTCAGCCGGAGCAACTGGAACATGCTGAACGAGTGGGGCAAGAGCCTGCAGGCTGCCAATGAGGAGGGCCTGGCGGAGGAACGCCTGCGCAGCTATGAGGCCGAGCGGGAGATCTGGCGGTACAGCAGCGTGTATCTGTTCAATGAAAACTGCGAATATTGGAGCATCCGGGGCAAGCATGAAAAAGTGGATCACCTCTGGACAGCCTTTGAGGAGATGTACCGCACCGGAAAGCCTACGGTGTCCAGCTACATCATGCGGAGCGGGGAGCGCCGGGTGGTATACTCTGCGCCCATTGCGCCGGTGGAGATCGACGGCACCACCTACACCAGCCTTGCTGTGAGCTATCGGAATAAGACCATAGAGGAATTGATCGGCGGCAGTGCTTACGGCGGCCAGAGCGACTGCTACATCATCCATCCCGATGGCGATGTGATGCTCTCGGAGGAGCCCAAGAGCGAGATCGAGGACTGGATGGACAACCTGTTCGACTACCTGCAGAAGCATGCGCAGGTGGATGCGGGCACACTGACCCGGGCCCGGCAGGACGTGGCAGAGGGCCGCAGCGGCAGCCTTTCCTGCTGGCTTGAGGGCAAGAGCTATTATCTGGTCTACCAGCCTGTGGGCTTTCAGGATCTGTCCATTGTGGGCATCGTCGGCCGTGACGTGGTGGACAGTGGAATGCGGAAGATCCAGAACGCCACCATCCTGCTGCTGGCTGGGCTGTTCTTCTGCGCAGGCATCGTGCTGGTGCACGGTGTCCGCACCGATGCCCGCCTGCGCGTGGAGGAAAAGGAGCGCGCCCTCCGGCAGGAAGGGGAGGCCCGCCAGCAGATGGAGGACCTGGCCAACACCGACGGCCTGACCGGACTGTATAATGAACGCTATTTTGACGCATTGTTGAAAGAAAACGAGCTGAACAGGACACCGTTTGTCCTGTTCTACCTCGACCTTGACCGTTTCAAGCCTGTGAACGACCGTTACGGCCACGATGTGGGCGACCAGCTGCTCAAGGAGGTGGCCAGCCGCCTGCGTGGCTGCGTGCGGGAGAGCGATGCGGTGTTCCGCATCGGCGGGGATGAGTTCGCCCTCATCGTCAACGGAGCCGTAACGGAGGGGTTCTGCAAGAGCCGGGTGGAAAAGATCAAGGCAGCCATCCGGGAGCCTTACCGCCTGAAGGATGCAGAGGTGCAGGTTGGCACCAGCTGCGGCTGTGCGGTCTACCCCTGCGACAGCGACGATGTGCGTGCCATCCGCATCCTGGCCGACCACCGGATGTATGAGGATAAGCAGCGCTCCGGCCGGAGCTGAATGAATAATTCCCTTCCTGTTTCCACAGAATAACCATACTTCACAGAAATCTGGAAGCAAAACCGGAACATGGAAAGGAAGGGAACCTTATGAAAGCAACCGGCATCGTGCGCCGCATCGACGAGCTGGGGCGGGTGGTCATCCCCAAGGAAATCCGCCGCACCCAGCGCATCCGCAGGGGAGACCCGCTGGAGATCTTCACAACAGGGGACGGCGAGGTCATCTTCAAAAAGTATTCGCCCATGGGGGAACTGAGCGGGGTGACGGCCCAGTATGTGGATGTGCTGAGCAAGTGCTTTGCCCTGACGGCCTTTGTCTCAGACCGGGACCGCATTCTGGCGGCATCCGGTGCGGGCAGGCGGGATCTGGCAGACCGCAGCGTGAGCCAGCCGCTGGAAAAGCTGATGGACAGCCGCAAGCCCTACCAGAGCGATGGCAACCCCGAAAAGGCATTGCTGCCCTGTGAGGGCTCGCCCCGGGCGCTGCTGTGCGCTGTGCCCATCATTGCGGCGGGGGATGTCACCGGCAGTGTGGGCCTGCTTACGGAGGACCGCACTGCCCAGCCCGATGCCGCCCAGCTCAAGGCGGTGAACGTGGCGGCGGCATTTCTGGCAAAGCAGATGGAGGAATGATCTATTATATAGGAGAGCCGCCGCAGGGCGGCTCTTTTTTGTGCGGCCTTTATGACAGAATTATGAATCTTTCAAAACTTTTCTGAGAAGCTATTGACAGCGCCGCAAAATTGGATATAATGGTCTTAGCACTCAGGAAGAAGGAGTGCTAAAGAACAAAAAGCGAACGAAGGAGGCAGGCGCTATGACGATGGATGCACGCAAACAGCGTGTCTTGCAGGCGATCGTTGCGCTGTATGGCCTCGAGGGCGAGCCCGTGGGCAGCAGTGTGCTGGCAAACTACTTTGATATGGCAGTTTCCAGTGCCACGCTGCGCAACGAGATGGCCGCGCTGACCAAGCTGGGTCTGCTGGAGCAGCCCCCCACCAGCGCAGGCCGTGTCCCCAGTGCCAAGGGCTACCGTTATTATCTGGATCATCTTCTCACCGATGACCAGCCGCTGGACCGTGTGACCCGCGCCCGTGTGGACGCGGTGTTCGCAAGCCTTGACCACGAGCCGGAAAAGCTGGCACAAGGTGCCGCCAAGGCGCTGGCCGCCATCAGCGGCTGCACCGCCGCCGTCAGTACCCCCTGTGCTGAGGATCTCTGCATCGCCCACTACGAGGTGGTGCAGGTGGGCCGCAGCGCCGCAGCGGTGCTGGCTGTGACCACTGCCGGTTATGTCCGCACCCGTGTTGCACGGGTCCGCACCGGTCTTTCCCGGGAAAATGCAGCGGCGCTTGCCGCCCTGCTCAACCGGAACCTGACCTTTGTGGCTCCTGTTGATCTGTCGCCCCGGCTCCTTGCAGAGCTGTGCAGCCAGATCAGCCCGGAGCTGGTGCCGGTGATCAGCGCCGCCGCCGCCATCCTGCAGGATTCCACCCAGCCCCATGTGTATCTGGGGGGTGAGCAGTACCTGCTGGATTGGCCCCAGCTGGACGGCAAGGTGGGCAGCATCCTGAGCCTGCTGAACGACGAAGAGCAGGCCGCCGCCCTCATTGCACCCCCGGCAGAGCAGAGCGAAAGCATCCTGCTGGGCGAGGATCTGGAACCTCAGATCCCCGGCCTGTGCATCGTGAGTGACCGGTATCTGGTGGGCGGAGGCCTCTGGGGCTCCGTGGCCCTCATCGGCCCCACCCGGATGCCCTTCCAGAAGCTGATGCCGCTGCTCCACACCTTTGCCGATCAGCTTGGCGAAGGAATGAGCGGCAAACGAAAAGATACCCCGCAGGCAGCCGCGCCCCGGCAGACTGTGATCTATAAGGAGGACCTGGAATGAGCGAAGAAACAAAAAAGACCCCGCAGGCAGAAGAACCTGCCGTGGAGCCCAACACCGCCGAGCAGGCCGCCCCGGAAACTGCACCTGAGCAGGCAGCGGCTCCCGAGACGAACGCTGAAGCGGCAGACCCCAAGAAAAAGGATGGCTTCTTCAACAAGAAGGCCCGGGAGCTGGAGGCCGTGAAGGCAAAGCTGGACGCGGCTGAGAAGAATGCCAATCAGGCCAAGGATCAGCTGCTGCGGATGGCCGCCGAGTATGAGAACTACCGCAAGCGCTCCACCCGTGAGGCTGACCAGAAGTTCAACGACGGCGTGTCCTTTGCCGTGAACCAGATCATCCCCATTCTGGATACGCTGGAGATGGCGGCCAACGCCCCCACCACCGACGAGAATTACAAGAAGGGCGTGACCATGACGCTGGACAAAGCCGCCAAGGCGCTGAGTATCCTCCATGTGGAGGAGATCGAGGCGCTGGGCAAGCCCTTTGACCCCAACTTTATGAATGCCGTGCAGCAGATCCCCGCCCCCGATGGGCAGGAGAGCGGCACCGTGATCACGGTTTACCAGAAGGGCTACAAGCTGGGCGATAAGATCGTCCGCCATGCCACCGTTGTTGTGGCAGAGTGATTTTGCAAGACCCCGCAAGGGTTTTCAAATATAACATCCGCTTGGTAACATTTGAGCATCATATAAACAAAAAACGTTCTGAATTTGAGAGGAGCTTTCATTATGAGTAAGATCATTGGTATCGACCTTGGTACTACCAACAGCTGCGTAGCTGTTATGGAGGGCGGCGAGCCCGTTGTTATCGCAAACTCTGAGGGTGCACGTACCACCCCGTCTGTTGTCGGCTTCACCAAGACCGGCGACCGTCTGGTGGGTCAGGTCGCAAAGCGCCAGGCCATCACCAACCCTGAGAACACGGTGGCTTCCATCAAGCGTTATATGGGCACCGACCACAAGGTGACCCTGAACGGCAAGGAGTACACTCCCCAGCAGGTCAGCGCTATGATCCTGCAGAAGCTGAAGGCAGATGCTGAGGCTTATCTGGGCGAGACTGTCACCGATGCAGTCATCACCGTTCCTGCATACTTCAACGACAGCCAGCGTCAGGCAACCAAGGACGCAGGCACCATTGCCGGCCTGAACGTCAAGCGTATCATCAACGAGCCCACTGCCGCATCTCTGGCATACGGCATCGATAAGGAAGAGGACCAGAAGATCATGGTCTACGACCTGGGCGGCGGCACCTTCGATGTCTCCATCATCGAGATGGGCGACGGCGTGACCGAGGTTCTGGCCACCAACGGTGATACACACCTGGGCGGCGATGACTTCGACCAGCGCATCATCGACTGGATGGCAGATGCGTTCCAGAACGAGAACGGCATCGACCTGCGCAAGGATAAGATGGCCGCACAGCGCCTGAAGGAAGCTGCTGAGAAGGCAAAGATCGAGCTGTCCAGCGCAATGAGCAGCCAGATCAACCTGCCCTTTATCACTGCTGACGCTACCGGCCCCAAGCATCTGGATATGACCCTGACCCGCGCAAAGTTCAATGAGCTGACCGCTGATCTGGTCGACCGCACCATGACCCCTGTCCGCAAGGCTCTGCAGGATGCAGGCCTGCGTCCCTCTGACCTGAAGAAGGTCCTGATGGTCGGTGGTTCCACCCGTATCCCCGCTGTCTACGATGCAGTCAAGAAGGAACTGAACTGCGAGCCCTTCAAGGGCATCAACCCCGATGAGTGCGTGGCTGTGGGCGCTGCCATCCAGGGCGGCGTTCTGCAGGGCGATGTCAAGGGCCTGCTGCTGCTGGATGTCACCCCGCTGAGCCTGGGCATTGAGACCCTGGGCGGCGTGTGCACCAAGATCATTGACCGCAACACCACCATCCCCACCCACAAGAGCCAGGTGTTCTCCACTGCTGCTGATAACCAGCCCTCTGTTGAGATCAACGTTCTGCAGGGCGAGCGTGAGTTTGCCCGCGACAACAAGAGCCTGGGTGTGTTCCACCTGGATGGCATTGCTCCGGCTCCCCGTGGTGTGCCTCAGATCGAAGTCACCTTCGATATCGATGCAAACGGCATCGTGAAGGTCAGCGCGAAGGATCTGGGCACCGGCAAGGAGCAGAACATCACCATCACCGCTTCCACCAATATGTCCAAGGAAGATATCGACAAGGCTGTGAAGGAAGCTGAGCAGTTTGCTGCCGATGATAAGAAGAAGCGTGAAGAGGTCGATATCCGCAACGGCGCTGATCAGATGGTGTTCCAGACTGAGAAGATGCTGAAGGAGAACGGCGACAAGATGCCCGCTGACGTGAAGAGCGAAGCTGAGGCAAAGCTGGCCGACCTCAAGACCGCTGTTCAGTCCGGTTCCATCGATGAGATCAAGGCAAAGCAGGATGAGCTGAGCCATGTCTTTGAGAAGATGTATCAGGCTGCCGCTGCTGCCCAGCAGGCTGCAGGCGCACAGCCCGGCCCCGATGCTGGCGCAAACAACCAGCAGAAGCCCAACGATGACGGCGTTGTGGACGCTGACTTCAAGGAAGTCTAAGTTCTGACACAAACGGCAGATGCCCGGCCAAACCGGCGGGCAGGCGTGCCGGATAAAAGCAAAAGCCGCTCCGGTTTTGCCGGGGCGGCCTTTGCTGGTTTTATAGAGGTATGGTTATGGCACAGGAAAAGCGCGATTACTACGAAGTGCTGGGAGTATCCAAAACGGCCACCGATGCGGAGATCAAAAAGGCTTACCGCAAGCTGGCCATGAAGTACCACCCGGACTACAACCCCGGCGATAAGGATGCCGAGGAAAAGTTCAAGGAAGTCAATGAAGCCAACGAGGTGCTTTCGGACCCGAAGAAGCGCCAGCTGTACGATCAGTACGGCTTTGCCGGTGTGGACCCCAGCTATGCAGCCCAGAACGGCGGCGGCGCGGGTGGCTTCAGCGGCTTTGGCGGCGATGGGGTCGATCTGGGCGATATCTTCGGTGATATCTTTGGCGGCGGTTTCGGCGGCTTTGGCGGCTCTGCCCGTCAGGCAAACCCCAACGCCCCCCGCAAGGGTCAGGATATCCGTGTGCGGATCACCCTGAGCTTTGATGAGGCCGTGCATGGCTGCAAGAAGAACATCACCATCACCCGCCAGCAGGAGTGCACGGAGTGCCATGGCAGCGGCTGCGCCGCCGGCAGCAGCCCCGAGACCTGCCCGGACTGCGGCGGCCGCGGCTATGTCATCCGGCAGCAGCGCACCCCCTTTGGCGTGATGCAGACCCAGCAGCCCTGCTCCCGCTGCGGCGGCAAGGGCAAGCTGGTCAAGAACCCCTGCAAGGTCTGCCACGGCAGCGGAAAAACTGCCGCCAGAAAAACGCTGGAGGTGTCCATCCCCATGGGCATCGACGACGATCAGAGCTTTGCACTGCGCGGCATGGGCGATGCCGGTGCCAACGGAGGCCCTGCCGGTGATGTGATCGTGATGGTCACGGTCCGGCCCAGCGAGGTGTTCCAGCGCGACGGCTATGATGTCTGGGTCACGGTGCCCATCACCTACAGCCAGGCGGTTCTGGGCGACAGCATCACCGTGCCTTCCATTGACGGCAAGGTGGAGTACACCGTGCCCGAAGGCACCCAGAGCGGCACTACCTTCCGCCTGCGCGGCAAGGGCATCCAGTATCTGAACGGCCGCGGCCGGGGCGATATGTATGTCAAGTGCGAGGTAGAGATCCCCAAGAAGCTGAACAAGGCCCAGCGGGATGCCCTGAAGAAGTTTGAGGGCACCCTGAAAGAGGAAAACTACGAAAAGCGCAAGGGCTTCTTCAAGAAGCTGAAGGATATGTTTGCTTAAAAACATAAGGCGTATCAAAAAAGAGCGAAGATTCGGTTGAATCTTCGCTCTTTTTGTTTGCAGTCAGATCAGCCCATATAGCTGATGTTCACATCGATCTGGCCGCCGTAGCCGGGGATGCGGGCGGTGCAGGTGCCCTGCCACATATTGCAGGCAATGGGGCTGGAGGCCACGTTGTAGTGGGCGTTCCAGATGTAGTAGTTGGACAGCTGGCTCATATCCAGCCGCTTGCGGAACCAGGTGGTGGAGGCGTACACACCGGGCTTGTAGCCCAGTGCCTTGACCTCTTCGCAGAAAGCCACAGCACACTTGGTGCGGTCTTCCACGCCCAGACCATCGGCACGGCCATTGCCTGCACCGGAAGCCTCAGTATCAAAGTAGATGGGGTAATCGAGCTGGCGGCCATTCAGCACATAGACGCAGGCCTGTGCTTCCTCGCGGGCCTCGTTCTCGTTGACGGCCTGGCTGAAGCAGTAGATGCCCACCCGCAGCCCGGCGTTGCGGGCGTTGGTGAAGTGCTCCTCAAACTTGGGATCCTGCACCAGGGCACCGGAGCCGTAGCCGCGGTAGCCTACGCGGATGATGGCAAACTCCACACCTGCCGTTTTCACCTTGTCCCAATCAATGCTGCTCTGGTACTTGGAAACATCGATGCCGAAGGTGGCGGGCTGCTGCACGCCGGAGGCATCAAAATAATAGAGCTTGTTGTCGATGCTCTGGATGCCGGTGACGGGCTGGTGGGTGTTCTGGTCGTAATAATAGGTCTTGCCGTTTTCGGTGCGCCAGCCGGAATACTGGGGCTTTTCTTCTTCATCCTTGCCGAAGAAGAATTCCCACAGCCACTGCAGCAGGCCGTTTTCACCGGTCAGGCAGGTGGGGTCGATGCTCTCCTCGTCCAGCGTGCCGCTGTCCAGTGCATCCCGGATCTCCTCGGGGGTCAGCAGAACGGTGCCGTTGATATCCTTGATCTGGGCTTCGGCCAGCACATCCTCGCCGTTCTCGGAAGCGGCAGGCGTTTCCTCGGCTACGGGGGCGGTCTCCTCCGTTTCGGGCAGGATGGCGGCCTCTTCAGGAGCGGCCATCGGGTCCTCGGCGGCCAGCGCCTCGGTCTCTGTCAGGAAGTGGGGGAAGGAGTTCTCCTTCTCGATTTCCGAAGCATCCCCGGCCATGGGGTCGGCGGGGACAGCCTCCGGCTGCACAGCGGGCTCCGCAGCGGGGGCGGCGCTCTCTGCCGGGGCAGCAGCGGTGTTCTCCGCCTTGGTCACGGGTGCGGCAGGGGTGCTGGCTGCGGCCTGCTCCTGAGAAGAAGCGCTCTCCTCTGGCGGGGTGCTCTCGGCCTTTGCCTCGCTCCGGTCACTCTTATGATCGAATTTGGGCAGGGTGACCCTGCCCTCAGTCTGCAGGGCGGCGGGCTCGACCGTCAGGCCCGCGGGCTGGGATGCCAGCAGGAAAGTGGTGCCCGCACCGCCAATGGTGATGGCCGCCGCCATCACAAGGCACGCAACAGCCTGGCCGATGCTGCGGCCGGTGCCGTTCTTGCTTGATTTTTTGAAAGATGTTGGTTTCATGCCGCTTGCTCTGCCTCCAAGCTGGACCGGGCAGGATACACGAACTGCACCGGCCCGCCAATATAGTCTCGCATAATTGCGGATAAAGCTATTTTTACTCTCCCAGTATACACCCAAACCCGGGTCGCCGTCAATCAGTTCGCTGTGCTTCGGCATCGCGTCAGGCGGAAAAAGCGGAAAGAAAAACACGCTCCACAGTAAAAACGAGCAGGAAGGCAGAATCATTGCATCCAAAGCTGTGAAATTTGTCGCTTTGGACGAAAAACGCGGCCTCCTCTTGCTGTCTTGACAGGTGTATGGTATGATACTTGACACGGAAAGCTCCCGCGCAATGGGCCGGGAGAGAAAGGTTAGGAAGAGTCTATGTCAAGTGTAAAGGACTTTTTGAAGCGGAAGGATATCGTTATTACTCCGCAGCGTTATCTCATCGAGGCTCTGGGTGCCATGGCACAGGGCCTGTTCGCCAGCCTGCTGATCGGCACCATCATCAAAACGCTGGGCCAGCAGACCGGGCTGGAGGTGCTGGTCGATCTGGGCGGCTATGCCTCGGCCATGAGCGGTCCGGCCATGGCCTGCGCCATCGGCTGGGCACTGCACTGCCCCCCGCTGGTGCTGTTCAGCCTGATCACCGTGGGCTACTCGGCCAATGCGCTGGGCGGCGCAGGCGGCCCGCTGGCTGTTCTGATCATTGCCATTGTGGCTGCTGAGATGGGCAAGGCCGTGAGCAAGGAGACCAAAATCGATATCCTTGTCACCCCGCTGGTGACCATTTTTGTGGGCGTGGGTCTTTCCATGCTCATCGCGGCTCCCATCGGTGCCGCCGCCAGCCAGGTGGGCACCCTGATCATGTGGGCCACTGAGCAGGCCCCGCTGGTCATGGGCATTCTGGTGTCTGTCATCGTGGGTGTGGCGCTGACCCTGCCCATCTCCTCTGCCGCCATCTGCGCGGCTCTGGGCCTGACCGGTCTGGCGGGCGGCGCTGCTGTGGCAGGCTGCTGCGCCCAGATGGTCGGCTTTGCCGTGATGAGCTATAAGGAGAACGGTGTGGGCGGCCTGGTCAGCCAGGGCCTGGGCACCAGTATGCTCCAGATGGGCAATATCATCAAGAACCCCCGCATCTGGATCGCCCCCACGCTGGCCTCGGCCATCACCGGCCCGCTGGCGACCTGCCTGTTCCACTTTGAGATGAACGGCGCGGCGGTCTCCTCCGGCATGGGCACCTGCGGTCTGGTGGGCCAGATCGGCGTGTACACCGGCTGGGTGAACGATATCGCCGCCGGCACCAAGGCCGCCATCACCCCCATGGACTGGGCCGCCATGGCCCTGATCTGCTTTGTTCTGCCCGCTGTCCTGAGCGTTCTCTTCTGCGAGATCGAGCGCAAGCTGGGCTGGATCAAAGAGGGCGATCTGAAGTTGAACTAAACTCCCTCCGTCATCGCTTACGCGATGCCACCTCCCTCAATGAGGGAGGCTAAAAGGCTCCCTCTCCGAGGGAGCTGGCACGGCAAAGCCGTGACTGAGGGAGTTATAAAGGTTTCCCGTCCAACATGGCTTCAGCCAGCGTATCATCTTCATATCGGAGTTTGAGCGAGAAAAAGGGTCTGTCCTCCTCAAGCAGGCGGAAGAAGATCTTGTCGCCCTCCCAGATGGGCAGCTGCTCCACCTGCTCTTTGGGCACCCATTCCAGAATGCCCTCGTTCCGGGCGGCATCCTTTACCAGTGTGCCTGTCCAGGCATCGGCGGTGTAAAGGAACATGTATTCGGTCAGCTCGCCCAGAAGAAAGGTCACCACGCCCCGGCAGCGGTAGGAGGTCAGGGTGAGGCCGGTCTCCTCCTGCACTTCCCGCAGCAGGCAGTCCTCCGGGCTTTCAAACGGCTCAAACTTGCCGCCCACGCCGATCCATTTGTCGTGGTTCAGGTCGTTCTTCTTGGTCACGCGGTGGAGCATCAGGTAGGCATTATCCTGTTCCAGATAGCACAGGGTGGTGTTGCGCATGGGAAATTTGGGATCCATCAGCAATTCTCCGTTTCTGTCAGCATTACAAAAAGCGTCCCACAGGGAGCCCCCTGTGGGACGCTTTTATCGTTTCTTATTTCCGTGCGGCCCGGCCTTTTCCGGCGTTGTTCAGCTTCCGCACCAGATCATTCTGGTGCTTGCGCTGGGAGGGCGTGGGCTCCGGGTCCCGCTTCTCCTCGGCACGGGCGTTGGTCTGCGCGGTGTCGGGGTCAACGCGTACCAGGTTCCATTCCTGATTGCCGCCCGAGACGTAATTCCAGATCTGGGCCTGTGCACCGTTGGAGGTGTTCATGCCCACAAGGTCGATGTACTTGTCGGCCAGCACATTGCGGATGCGGGTGCGGCCGTTCCGGGTGGACTCCAGCTCCCAGCACTGGCTCAGCCCGCTGGTGCGGCCCCACTGGTGCAGCCAGGTGCCCTCGACCACGCCGCCCAGGGCCAGATCGATGAACTTGCCCGTAAAGCGGTTCCTGATCCGCCAGCGTCCCTCGCCGGCATCCACGAACTGCCACTGCTGCCACGGATGCCCGGCGTAGTCCCACAGACGGATGGCCGCGCCGTTCTCCGTGTTGAAGTTCTTGATCTCCAACACCTTCCCATTGGGTGCCTTGATGAGGTAAAACTCATTTTCCAGTAAAACGACCTGAGATGCTTTTGCCATACGTCCGTGTCTCCTTTCCGGTAAAATCTGGTTTGACGCTTCTATTATAGCGGATTTCCCGGTGCGCAACAAGATTGATTCTTGACGAATATTTTTCTTTTTATTGTGCATTTTGCACTTTCCGCAGCTTTCGACAGAGCCACGGCCCGGCGTACCACAGCACCAGCCCGATCAGCCCGATCAGCCGGATCTGCGTGTTGGTGCAGTGGGTGTTCAATTCCAGCCCGATGCCGAAGGAAAGGAGATTGGCGGTCAGCGCATAGAGGATGGGGTGAGGCTTTTTGCCCTCCGGCCAGGGCAGATACCGGTTGTAGACAAAGGCTTCCACGGAGAACACCAGCACCTCCAGTGCAAAATAAAGGAAATTGCCCCACATCGGCCCGAGATAGAGCGTGCCATAGCACAGCCCGAGGTTCAGGATGATCTGCGTGGCAAGGTTGACCTTGCCGATGAGATCGCGCTGGGCAGGGCCGCGCAGCCCGAAAAGCAGGATGCCCCACGTCAGCTCTAAAATCAGGGTGATGAGCACCCGGGCGGCAAAGGAGGAAAGGATGTCGGAATCGTTGCGGTTGTGGTAGACCCGCAGGCCGTCTTGGGAATCGAGAAGCACCTGCCACTCGCTGGAAAAGGCATAGCGCTCCACCGGCTCCTCACTGCGGTAGAATGTACCAGTCTCTATATTATAGAGCAGAACATAGAACTTATTGGGCGGGTAGTAGCCCCAGACGAACTCTGCATCGGCATCGCCGGGGTATTCCTGAAAATAGCCCAGAAAGTAGTAGCCCTCGGGGGCGGGGTAGTTCCGGAAGGCCTCCCAGGCCTCGCGGGAACCCATCCGCTCCCGGTAGTCTGCCGGGGCGGTCCAGGGGCCGTTGAGGGCCGTATTGCCCAGCAGGGTGACCGCATAGCGCTGGCCCGGGGTGTAATAGAGCTTGAGCGTGACCGAGGGTTTGGGGCCCATGTCCGCAAAAACGGGCAGGGAAAGGGCCAGCACCAGCAGGGCCGAGAGGAAAAAAGCAAAAAATTTTTTGCGAAAAATTTTCTTCATGGCGGTGTCCTCACTTCAAAAAACAAAAAATTCCGACACGTCTTTCCTTAACCTGTAAACGTATGAAAAACAGCTGTTATTGCAGGGCGCTCTGCACAAAATTGCAGATGGAGCTTTGTGCACCATTTCCTGTTTTTCTTACAAGTACAAAACGCCTGTTTTCGGCCTCTTTCAGGGCAGAATATGAACAATTTGTTTCCGGCTCACGGCCAATTCAGGACACTGACTTCACATTTATAAAGCAAAGTGAACTTCACTACTTTATTTACATGAACAAAACGGCTTTCAAAAGAAACTTTAATTTGTTTCACGTTTTTGGATATTGACTTTATATCAAAACTGCGGTATAGTAAGAATGCGGAGAGCGGAAAACGCCCCGCCGACACTTGAGCTTCAGGCGTAAGCCTGTGAGAAAAATATAGGAGGTTTGACTTATGTACTATTACATTCTGGGTTGCGGCATTGCTTGTCTGGTTCTGTTCGGCATCAACAGCATGGATACGGTGGATGTCAAGCCGGCCGAGATCCTGGGTAAGGTCATTCTGTGGCCCGTTGCCCTGATGGAAGTAGTTGTTCGTTACAGCTCCACGCATCACAACATCAAGACCGCGCTGTAAAACATCTCGTTCCAAACCAACGAAGAGCAATCAGGCGGCTGCGCTTTCAAAAAGGAAGGCGCAGCCGCCTTTTTGTTTTGCACTTTACGGCGTTGTATGGTACAATAACACCAGAACTTTTAGGGAGGGAAATTGCTATGACCAATGAGACCTTACATACCCTTGAGACCCGCCGCAGCTGCCGCGCCTACAAGCCGGAGCAGATCACGAAAGAGGAGCTGGAAGCCGTTCTGCGTGCAGGCACCTTTGCCCCCAGCGCCATGAACCGCCAGAGCGCAAAGATCGTGGTGGTGCAGGATGCTGAGACCCGCGCCCAGCTCACCCGGATGAATGCTGCCGTGATGGGCAACACGGGCGATCCCATGTACGGTGCCCCCACCATTCTGGTGGTGCTGGCCGATGCCAACGCCCGCTGTGGCGTGCAGGATGGCAGCCTTGTGATGGGCAACCTGATGAATGCTGCTGCCGCCATCGGGCTGGGCAGCTGCTGGATCAACCGCGCAAAGGAAGAGTTCGAGACCGAAGAGGGCAAGGCCCTGCTGAAAAAGTGGGGCATTGAGGGGGACTATATCGGTGTGGGCCACTGCATTCTGGGCTACCCGGCAGAGGAACCCCGGCCCGCAGCCCCCCGCAAGCCGGATTATATCGTATACGCATAAGGAGCACTATGAAACCCGATTACAAGCTGGTCGCAAAGGCCAAATACATTCACGCCAACGCTGACCTTGCCAGTGAGATCTGGCACGAGGTCTACAAGCGCTATTACCCTGCAAAGCAGCTGGACACGCTGGTGGAAACGCTGCAGAGCGCCGATGCCATTGAGGCAGATATCGACAACGATGTGAACTATTTCCTCGTGGTGTTGGGCGGCAAGACCATCGGCTACTTTGCCTGGAAGATGGAGAACACGGCCCTGCACCTGCTCCACCTCTACCTCAAGCCTGAGTACCGGGGCAAGGCACTGGGCCGGGATATCCTGGCCACCTGCGAGCGTCTGGCCCGGGGTGAGGGCCGGGGCCGCCTGTACTGCGAGGTGCACACCAAGTGCCTGCCGGTGCTGCAGTTCTTTAAGACCAAGGGCTACCGCGTGCTGGGTCCCGCCGAGGCAGAAGCTGCGGGCATTCCCATGCAGCTGACCACGCTGGAAAAAATGCTGTAAATTTCCCGTTGATTTTTTGCCGCGTTTGCACTACAATAAAGTAGTGTATTGAAGTGCCCCGCGCGGGCCAGACCCAACCTGAACGATAGGGGAGGAACAAGCCATGGCAAAAGATCATCCCACCGGAGAGTCCGGCCTGTATTCTGCATTGCTGGAGCTGAAAACGCCTGAGGAGTGCTACCGCTTTTTACAGGATGTGTGCAGCTACGCCGAGCTCAGTGCAATGGAGCAGCGGTATAACATCGCGGAAAAGCTGGTCAACAAGCAGAGCTATACCAGCATCATGGGCAACATTGGTGCGTCCAGCGCCATCATCAGCCGGGTGAGCCGGGTCATCAGCAAGGATGACAGCGTGCTGCGCCGCCTGCTGGAAGAAAAGGCGGAACAGCCCGCCGAAGAATAACACGGACCGCGCGCCGCGGGGCAGGGGAGCACCCGCCCTGCGGTGCGCTTTTTTAGAAGGGAGTCTGTAAAGATGAGTAAGGCAGTTGTATTTTTTGCCGATGGCACCGAGGAGTGCGAAGCTCTGCTGGTGGTAGACCTGCTGCGCCGCGCCAAGGTGGAGGTCATCGTGGCCTCTGCCATGGGCCGCAGGGAGCTGGTGAGCAGCCATAAGATCCACCTGACCGCCGATGCGCTGGCCGAGGAAGTGGATTATTCCGATGTGGACATGGTCGTTCTGCCCGGCGGGATCCCGGGCACACCCAACCTTGCCGCCAACAAGACGGTCACCGAGACCTGTGCCGCCTTTGCCAAGGCGGGCCGGAAGGTGGCCGCCATCTGTGCTGCCCCCAGCATCCTGGCCTCTCTTGGCCTGCTGGAGGGCAGGAACGCCACCGCCCACGCTGGCTTCCAGGATCAGCTGGCCGGTGCCATCGTCCACGATGAAGAGGTCGTGGTGGATGGCAACATCACCACCAGCTATGGGCTGGGCGGTGCCATCCCCTTTGCACTGGAACTGGTGCGCCAGCTGGCCGGTCAGGCAGAGGCGGAGCGTATCCGGAACGCCATTGCGTATCGGCACTGAGAAAGGGGATACGGTATGCGCTTTATTACCTGCCGCTTGCCGGACGGCGTGGAAGACCCGGCGATTTTATCGGAGGATGGGCGGCAGGTCTGGCCGCTGAGCTGGCTGGGCCTGAGCTATGAGACCCTGAGCGAGGCCATCCCGTTTCTGACCCCGCAGGTGCGGTATGGGCTGTCGCTGGCCATTGCGGGCATTCCCGCTCTGCCTGTGGAGGCCGTCACGCTGGAAAGCCCCATCCCGGCCCCGGCACAGGATGTCATCTGCCTGGGCATCAATTATATGGCCCACTCCGATGAGGCGGAGAAATACTCTGCCGCTGCCTTTGCCACCAAACATGAGGATGCCATCTACTTTTCCAAGCGCGTGACCCGCGCCGTGCCGGACGGCGGCTCCATCGAGGCCCACACCGATCTGGTGAAAAAGCTGGATTACGAGTGTGAGCTGGCTGTGGTGCTGGGCAGGGATGCCAGGGATGTGCCCGCCGGTCAGACCCGAGACTACATCTTCGGCTATACCATCCTGAACGATGTCTCGGCCCGGGATGTGCAGACGGCGCACAAACAGTGGTACTTCGGCAAGAGTCTGGACGGCTTTACCCCCATCGGGCCCTGCATCGTCACGGCAGATGCCTTTGCCGACTACCCGCCCAGGCTGGGCATCCGCAGCTTTGTCAACGGCGAGAAGCGGCAGGATTCCAATACCGCCCTGCAGATCTTTGACATCGACCATGTCATTGCCGAGCTTTCGCAGGGCATGACCCTGAAAGCGGGCACCATCATTGCCACCGGTACCCCGGCGGGTGTGGGCATGGGTATGGACCCGCCGCAGTTCCTCAAGCCCGGAGATGTGGTGCGGTGCGAGATCGAGGGCATTGGCACGCTGACCAATCCGGTCAAGTGATTCCAAAATGTAATATCATTGATGGAGTATATGAACTGTTATATAAATGAACATAAAATTGCTCTTGTTCATATACTGTTCAAAATAAGTTCATTTGAAGTTCACACACTTCCGGTATACATAGGGCAACAAAGGCGCACACCGCGCCGCATCCCCTGTGCAGTAACAGCACGGCAGGCCGCAAAGGATGCCTGTTGTGTGAGAGGAAAGGAATTGGAACGCTATGAAAATTGGTTTTACAGAGCTGATTCTGGTGGCCATCGTGGCCTTCGTGGTCATTGGCCCCGATAAGCTGCCCGAGTATGCCCGCAAGCTCGGCAAGATGCTGCGGGAGCTGAAGAAGTACACCGGTGCCGCTTCCGAGGAGATCCAGAAGAACGTGGTGGAGCCCCTGAACGAGATCCAGGCCCCCATCAAGGAAGCCGTTGCTCCCCTGACTGACATCAAGAAGGACATCGACGACAGCATGAAGGATGTCACCAAGAGCTTTACCAACATTGGTAAGACCAGCAAGGAAGAAGCCAAGAAGGCCGAAGAGGTCGAGGAAGTGGCCGAGCTGGAGGAACCCGTGGAGGAGCTGCCCGAAGAGCCCGCCAAGGCGGAGGAGCCTGCCGCTGAGCCTGTGAAGGCAGAGGAAAAGGCAGAAGCAGAGGAGAAGCCCGAGGAAGCCCCCGCTGCAAACGAAGCCCCTGCCGAGGCTGCTCCCGCTGAGGAGGCTGCCCCTGCCGAAGAGGCAAAGGTCTAAGTACATGGATGCACCCGCGCCCGCGGTTGTAGGATAAAAACTGGAATCCAGCCCGCCAGAGCGGCGCGGCAAGAGTAAAAAGGAGATTATTATTATGAGAATCGGACCTCAGGAGCTTATCATTGTTCTGATCATCGTTCTGGTCATCTTTGGACCCAAGAACCTGCCGAAGCTGGGCAAGATGTTCGGCAAGACCATGAAGAACTTTAAGGAAGGCATGGACGACGTGGATGAGAACGGCGACGCCAAGCCTGCCGAGACCAAGACCGAGGAAAAGGCTGAGAAGAAGGACGAGGAGTAATTTGTGGCTACCAACGTGAAGCGCAAAAAGAAAGCCGAAGTCATGTCGGACGACGGCAGCATGACGCTGACCGGACATCTGAAAGAGCTGCGGAACCGGCTGATCATCTGCGCGGCGGTGTTTGTAGTGGGCGTGATCGGCTTCCTGGCAATTTCGGATAAGCTGATCGACCTGCTGACGGCCATGGCAATGAATGCGAACTACACCTTCGTGTTCCTGGCCCCGCAGGAAAAGCTGATGCAGTATTTCCGGGTGTCCCTGATCGCTGCGGTGATCGTGACCATTCCGGTGGCGCTGTATCAGGTCTACGCCTTTGCAAAACCCGGCCTGAAACGGAGCGAGAGATTCTTCTTCCGGCTGGTGCTGCTGTTCGGTCTGGCTCTGTTCTGCGTAGGTGTGCTGTTCGCCTACAAGGTCACCCTGCCGTTCATGCTGAACTTCCTCGTCACGCTGGAGGGTACCGATTACATCACGGCATCCATCAGCATCGAGAGCTACATCAACCTCTGCCTGACCATGTTCATCATCTTTGGCTGTGTGTTTGAAATGCCTCTGGTCACCATCATTCTGGCCAAGATGGGCATTGCAAACCCCGAGATCATGAAGAAGGGCCGCGGCGTTGCCATTGTCCTGATCTTCCTGGTCGCAGCCATCATCACCCCGCCCGATATCGTGTCGCAGTGCTTCGTGGCTGTGCCCATGTGCCTGCTGTACTTTATCAGCATCTTCCTCAGCGGCATTTTCTATAAGCCTAAGACGGATGATGACGACGAGGATGACGAAGAGGAATCCTCTGACGAGGAGTAAGTTCTCCCAAGGCTTTCCGGCCCTCCCACTGCGGGAGGGCCTTTTGCTTTGCCAAAAATCGAAACGGATTTTCGGCTTTTTGCATAAATCCTATTTCAGCCCCTGTCTTTTGCAAATGGATATGCTATAATGATAACGATGAGAAAATCGGCGGCCTGACCGCCGCAAAGAAGGGGTAAATGAATATGAAAGAGTACGCATTCGGCATCGACCTGGGCGGCACCACGGCCAAGGTGGGCCTGTTCACCACGGCGGGCGCTCTGCTGGAAAAGTGGGAGGTGCCCACCGACACCTCCAATGCAGGTGAACACATCCTCGGGAACCTGGCCAAGGCCGTGAAGGACAAGATGCAGGAAAACGGCATCACTGCCGAGCAGGTGGAGGGCGTGGGTGTCGGTGTGCCCGGCCCTGTGCTGGACAGCCGCATCGTGCCCATTGTCTGCGCCAACCTCGGCGGCTGGGGTGAGCGGAACGTCTCCATCCAGCTGTCCGGCCTGCTGGACGGCATCAAGGTGCTGGTGGGCAACGATGCCGACGTGGCCGCGCTGGGCGAGATCTGGATGGGCTGTGCCAAGGGCTGCCGCAGCGCGGTGATGGTCACGCTGGGCACCGGTGTCGGCGGCGGTGTCATCGTCAACGGCAGGATCATCGAAGGTGCACACGGTGCAGGCGGCGAGATCGGCCACATCACCGTCAACCCCCACGAGACGGCGGTCTGCGGCTGCGGCAAGCACGGCTGTCTGGAGCAGTATTCCAGCGCCACCGGCGTGGTCCGCTGTATGAAGAAGCTGCTGGACGAGAACCCGGACACCCCCTGCACCCTGCGCGGCACCGACTTTGCCGCCAAGGATGTCTTTGATGCCGCCCGTGCAGGCGATGCACTGGCCGCCCGTGAGGTGGACGAGATGACCGACACCCTGGGCATGGCGCTGGCTTCTATTGCCTCCACCACCGACCCCGAGATGTTCATGGTGGGCGGCGGTGTCGCCCGTGCCGGAGATGTCCTCTTCAACCCCCTGCGGGAGCATTTCAAGACCTATGCCTTCAGCTCCTGCCGCGAGACCCCCATCGTTGCCGCTACCCTCGGCAATGATGCCGGCATCTATGGTGCTGTGCGGCTCATCGTGGGAGAATAAAACCTGATATTTCACGGCCCCATGCCCGCATCTCAATCGTGTGGGCATGGGGATTTTTATTTTATAAGAAGAAGGAGCTGAATCAATGAATTATACCCCTATTACAGAGGAAAATATTGAAAAAGTAGCAACGCTTTACATGAACCACTATAACCAGCATTCTGGCGGGTGCTGGACCTATGAAAAGGCATACAAGCGAATCCATCAAATGGTAACGATGGAGGATTCCCTCTGCCTGATGCAAGAAGATGACAAGGATATTCCAACAGGGCTTGTCATCGGTTTTTTGGAAAGCTATGACCATTTCACGTTCTATTTCCTCGATGAGATTCTGATTTTCGGGGAGTATCAGAACAAGGGGTATGGCAGACAGCTTCTCCAAGAAGTGGAACAGCGTGTGCAGGAACGCGGCGCACAGATGATTGAACTGGTCTGTCCGGATGATGCGCACCACATGCACTTTTACGGCGGCTTCGGGATGGCGGAAGCAACGAACCTGAAGCTGATGAAAAAACGATTGTAAATCTGCCGTGGTTATTTTTGAGGCAAAAACGGACGAACTGGAACAGCACTATCTCCGGGATTTTGGAGCGCGTCCGGTTGCATCCTTACATCCTGGCGGGCCGAGAACATTTATGATTGCAGATCAGGCAGCCAAGGATATATTTTCATCGTATCTTTTTGAAGAATAGGGGGAAAGCAAATGAAACCATATGATAAGGATATCGACATTGTTTTTTCTCCAATGTCTGATGAAACCATGTCGTGGTTGGATGAACTGCTTACAACCTGTAAGCGGTTCGGTGTGGATTACTACAATGCCTCTGAAAAAGACCGTGCATTTGTGGAAGCAGTGGCGCGGAAAAATTATGGAATAAAGCAGGCGAAAATGAATGGAGTATCTGTCTCCACAGTAGAGCCTTTCTTTGGGATTCATCGAGCAGTATAAAAAGAGAACAAAGGAAGCGTGACCTCTTTGGGCCGGGAACGTTTTTCTGAAATCATTGCAAAGCCCCGTGCCGGTGCGATATGCCGGACACGGGGCTTTTTCTATTTTTGAAATATAAAATACAAGACAAAAAGTAAATTATACTTGACATAATGTCTGGTGAGTGCTATTCTGTATCCAGAGGGAACGAGTTCACCCTCACAGGAAATGGACGAGGTGACAGGATGCCGAAGAATCTGAAACTGAAAGCTGCCCGCGCGGAAAAAGATATGACGCAGGGGGCATTGGCAGAAGCGGCTGGGGTCTCGCGCCAGACCATCAACGCGATCGAAAAGGGCGAGTATAACCCCACCATCAATCTCTGCCGCAGCATCTGCAAAATTCTGGGAAAAACACTGGATGAACTGTTCTGGGAGGAATGAGAAATGAAATTTTCACTGTACAGCAAGAAAAATGTTCTGGATGAGATGCAGGAGCAAACTCTGCGCAAAATTGGGGAGCGTGGCTTCTGCTTGATGTGGGGCGGTCTGCTGGCCGCAATGGTGATTCAGCTGCTGACGGGCAATGCAGAGAAAGCGATCGGAGAATGGGTCGTTTTTATGGCCGGATGTGTTTACACCTGTGTAGAGTGCGTCCGGAATGGCCTGTGGGACCGCCATCTTTCTTCCAGTATGGGAGCCAATGCGGTTTATTCTCTGCTGGCGGCCGTGGCGGTTACGGTGCTGTGGGGCCTGGCCTATGGCTATTGGATGGGCGCTGCGTTTATTGGTGTTTCGACAGGTCTGCTCTGCTTTGCACTGCTCCAATTCTGTGCATATCTGGTGAAGAAGAACCGGAAAAAGCTGGACGATGAACCGGAAGAAAAATAACACCTGATTTTCCACGAGAAAAAGCGGAACCGTTGAAAATTCAGCGGTTCCGCTTTTTGTTGTTGCAATTATTTCTGATACCGGATGCTGTCTTTTTCGGTGATAGGCCGCAGCACCTTACAGGGGTTGCCCACGGCCACCACGCCGGAGGGAATATCCTTTGTGACCACGCTGCCTGCACCGATGACCGTGTTGGAGCCGATGGTGACCCCGGGCAGGATGGTGACATCACCGCCCAGCCAGACGTTGTCCCCCAGTGTGATGGGGGCTGTGGTCTCAAGGCCGCTGTTGCGCTCTTCCGGCAGCATGGGGTGGATGGCAGTGTACATGCCGCAGTTGGGGCCGATGAAGCAGTGCCTGCCCAGTGTGATTTTTGCGCAGTCCATCAGGTAAGCACCGTGGTTGATGTAGGTGCCCGCACCGATGAAGCAGTGATAGCCGTAATCCACATACAGGTGCGGCAGAATGACCACATGTTCTTCCATGTGGGGCAGCAGCTGACGCAGAAGCTCTGCCCGCTTTGCTTTTTCAGAGGGGCGGGTCTGGTTGAACTCGGTGTAGAGCTCCTCGGCTTTCTCTCGTTCGGCACAGAGCTCCGGGGTGTAGTTTGCGTCGTACCAGAGACCTGCTTCCCATTTTTCACGTTCTGTCATAAACGTTCTCCTGTTATAAGGTGTCCTCACCGGGCAGCTGGTTCCACAGGCGGTAGTACACGCCCTGCTTTGCCAGCAGCTCTTCGTGAGTGCCGGATTCCACAATGCCCTCGGAGCCAAGCACCAGGATACGGTCGTAGTTCTTGATGGTGGTCAGGCGGTGGGCAATGGTCAGGGTGGTGCGGCCATGGGCCAGCTTTTCCAGGCTCTGCCCCACAAGGATCTCGCTCTCGTTGTCCAGTGCACTGGTTGCCTCGTCCAGGATCAGGATGGGCGGGTTCTTCAGGAAGACACGGGCAATGGCGATGCGCTGCTTCTGGCCGCCCGAGAGCTTGACACCACGCTCGCCGACATAGGTGTCGAAGCCGTCCTTCAGGGCCATGATAAAGCGCTCTGCACCGGCCAGACGGGCAGCTTCGATGATCTCCTCCCGGGTGGCATCTGGCTTACCGTAGGCGATGTTATCCGCCACAGAGCCGCTGAACAGGTACACGTCCTGCTGGACGATGCCGATGTCCTCGCGCAGGCTCTTGAGGGTGACCTGCTGGATGTCCTGCCCGTCAATGTAGATGTGGCCGCTGGTCACATCGTAGAAGCGGGGGATGAGGTTGCACAGCGTGGTCTTACCGCCGCCGGATGGGCCGACCAGAGCCAGCCGCTCGCCTGCCTTGATGTCCAGACTGACATGGTGGAGCACCTTGTTGTGGTCGTCCGGGTACTCAAAGCTGACATCGTCAAAGCGGATGGCACCGGGGCCGGGCTGCAGGGGTTTTGCATCTGGAGCATCGTGGATGGGCACGGGGG